>Ga0209314_10000332_pt1 | contig 20757 bp, 19 predicted proteins | sample I19B2metaG_FD_184146 | JGI IMG/M metagenome (GOLD analysis project Ga0209314, IMG submission 184146) | Lake sediment bacterial and archeal communities from Gulf of Boni, Indonesia to study Microbial Dark Matter (Phase II) - ​I19B2 metaG... | ecosystem: Environmental > Aquatic > Freshwater >... | reverse complement strand
GGTAGTATCTGCGACCCCTATGAAATCCAACGGGGTGTTTCCTGAAGCATGTCGAAGAGGACAGCCGCGCGGCTGTCCTCCTGTTTTACTTTGCTATGTTACGCGGCCGGAGTGGCCTCCGCCTTCTCGTCGGCGTCGGGTCCGTCGCCCGCCTCTTCCGCAGGCTTATCGCCGCCCTCCGGGGCCGGGGCCGGGCCCGCGCTGTGCAGCAGGGCCCGAAACTCCTCGCCGGAGAGGGTCTCCTGCTCAATGGCCAGCTTGGCCACAGCCTCGAGCTGAACCCGATGCGACTTGATCAGCTCGGTCGCCCGCTGCTCCTGGGCGGCCAGAATCTCGTTGACCGTGTGGTGCAGCCGGTCCTGGGGCAGGGAGTCGTCGTCCACGATTCCCAGCGAGGACATGCCGCCCAGCACCAGCTGACGCGCCAGGTTGTTGGCCTTGGCGAAGTCGTTGCTGGCGCCGGTGCTGCGCTGACCGAGGATGAGCCCCTCGGAGACGGCGCCGGCGAGCAGGCCGCAGATCTGGTCCTCGAGCAGTTCCTTGGTGTAGAGGTAGTGATCGTCCTCCGGGGCGTTGCGCACAAAGCCCAACGCGCCGCCGCGGCTGCGGATGGTCAGCGAGGACACCGAGCCGGGCTGCAGCAGCTCGCCCACCACGGCGTGACCCGCCTCATGGATGGCCACGCGCTCGCGCTCCTTGGGATTGGGGCGGCGGTCGGTCTTCTCGCCCAGGATGACCTTGTCGATGGCCTCGACCAGGTGCTTCTGACGGATGGTCTCCTCACCGTCGCGCCAGGCCAGGATGGCCGCCTCGTTGGTCAGCGACTCCAGGTGAGCCCCGGAGAAGCCAAAGGTGTCCTGGGCGATCTTGCCCAGATCGCAATCCTCCCCCAGGGGCTTGTTGCGCGTGTGGAGCTGCAGGATGGCCAGCCGGCCCTCGCGGTCCGGCAGGTCGACGTTGACGATGCGGTCGAAACGACCGGGACGCAGCAGGGCTCCGTCCATCAGGTCGGAGCGGTTGCTGGCGCCGATGACCAGCACCCGCACGTCGTCGTTGGCCGAAATGCCGTCCAGCTCGACCAGCAGCTGGTTCAGCGTCTGGTCGTACTCCAGGTGGCTGGTGTGCTGGCCGCGCTTGCCGCCCAGCACTTCGATCTCATCGATGAAGATGACCGCCGAGGTCTTCTTCTCCCGGCGGGCCGTTTCCCGGGCGCGCTGGAACAACTCGCGCACGCGCTGGGCGCCCACGCCGGCGTACATTTCAATGAACTCTGAACCAGCCGCGGTCAGCAGCACCGAGTTGGTGTACCCGGCGGCCGCCTTGGCCAGCAGGGTCTTGCCCGTGCCGGGGGGACCGGTGAGCAGGATGCCCTTGAGGGGCCGGATGCCCATCTTCACGGCCTGGTCCTGATTGTTGACGAAGTCCAGGGCCTCCAGCAGTTCGCGCTTGGCCGCGGCCTGGCCGCCGATGTCGTGGAACGACACCGTCCGGACGGCAGGAGCAGCGCCGCCGACGGTGGCAAACTTGCTGCCGCCGCTGAACGCCTTGCCGCCCGGCAGGACCCGGGTGAACATGAACAGCAGAGCCACGGTAAATACCATGGGCAGGATGTTGACGCCGAGGAAGGCGGCAAAGGTCAGGAGACCCACGCCGATACCCAGGGCTATTTCACGAAAGTACTTCATGCCGCCGAGCCCCCCTCCACGGTCTGTGCCGGCTGGTTCAGGCGCGGCAAAACCTCATAGAGATAGCCGCCGTGACCTTCCAGTTGCACATAGAGCATATTGCTGTCGACCCAGACCTTGAAGCGATCAAGGCCCAGTCCCTTTGACCGTGCCTCGAAGTCCGCCGCCATCTTGTTGAAATCGCCGGTGGCGATGCCGGACTGCAGGCCGAAATGAAGCTGGTAGTAGTCGTCAACGAGGGCCTGATTGCGCCCGTCGGCAATGTTCAACTTGTACGACTTGCTGTCCTTCAGCACGGCCCTGGTGCCGGCGTCCAGGGCCGAATAGGCCTGGCGGAAGTCACTGACGGGGCCGAGCGTCAGGGTGATGTCGTACCGGTCGCCGTCCCGTTGAATGTCAGCTTGGCGGACCTCCGGGTGGGCGGCGTAGAACTTCCTGAGCGGGGCCGACTCCGTGCTCTGTCGCACGACGTAGGTCATGCCCAGCATGATCCCCAGTGTGACGACCAGGCTGACGGCCATCAGGGGCCAGTTTAAGTTGCGCAAGTTCAAGCCAGACCCTCCTTCCGAGACAGCGAGAGAAAGCGTCGCCGCCAAAACCAGCGGCAACGCGCACTTTTCTACCTTACATAACGCTCTCTCATTATAGCATAGGTTGTCAGTCTCGCCACGGTACAATCTATGGCACTCATGGATGCCACATTGCTCGGTGTGGCGATGTTATGGCCTTCTCACGCACGAAGCCGCCCAGGAGTGGAGATGTCCTCCTATATTCCAGAGCGCAGGAAGTGACACAAGCATAGTCGAAAGTCTGACAAAAGCTACATAAGTATCTTCGAGCAGCACCCGCCGTTTTCTGTCGCAAGTCGACGGCTCCTTCAGAGCGTTGGCTGGTCCGGGGCGGCGGGGACGTCAGGCCTGGGAGGACTCGTGGTGGCAAGGACTCCGACGCGGTGGTGGGCCAGAGTCGGTCTTGCATGCCTCGTCACGTCACTTCTTCTTACAGCATGCGCGTCTCAAGACGGCGTTCAGCCGACCCTGGGGAAGCCGGCAGACTCCACGTCGCCTCAGGCCCCGGCAAGCGGGGATGGTCCGCAGCAACTGCCGACCGGTGCAGCATCGGGCGCGGTGGAAACCGCGGCTGAGCCGCCGGCGACGGCCCCTTCGACTCCGGCGACGCCCAGCACGGGAACCAACGTAAACGGCACGGCCGGCGGCGACGCCGCGGGCGACGATGCCCCGGACCGTGTTGTGGGCGGACCCTTCCCCACGCCGGTGGAGCCCGGCAAGGTCTTCGACGTGGCCATCAGCGGCGGGCGGGTGATGGACCCGGAAACCGGTTTTGACCGCGTGGCCAATGTAGGCATCGACGGTGATGTCGTGGTGGCCATCGCCGACCAGCCTATCCACGGGCGTACCGAGATTGACGCCTCAGGCCGCGTGGTGGCGCCCGGGTTCATCGACCTCCTGTCCTACGCACCCAACACCTACGGTGTCTGGTACAAGATCGGCGACGGCGTGACCACCAACCTGGGTTTGCATGGCCTGGAGCTGGACGCCAAACGGTGGTTTGATCGCTGGAGCCGCACCCGGCCGCCCGTCAACTATGGTGGCGCCTTCTCCTGGGCCCTGACCCGCGGCCACATGGGCATCAACATCTACCAGCCGGCCACGCCGGCACAGTTGGAGGCCCTGGAGAAGGACGCGGAGCAGTGCCTGAAGGACGGTTACATCGGCATCGACCTGAGCCTGGAGTACGCCCCCGGCATCAGCCGCGACGAGGTGCTGGCAGCCGGGCGCATCGCCGCCCGCTACCACCTCCCCCTCTTCTTCCATGGCCGCTATTCGGACATGGTGCCGCCGGGCACCAACTTCGACACCCTGGACGAGATCCTGAGCACCGCCCGCGAGACCGGCGCCTCCGTCCACGTGGAGCACATCAACAGCACGGGCGGGACGTTCACGATGCCCGAGTCGCTGGCCGTGCTGGACAAGGCCCGCGCCGACGGCATCGACGCCACGGCCTGCGTCTACCCCTACAACTACTGGGGCACCTACCTGGGCTCCACGCGGTTCGACGCCGGCTGGCAGGAGCGCTTTCGCATCAGCTATGACGATCTGGAGGTCGCGGGCACCGGCGAGCGCCTGACCGAGGCGACCTTCACCCAGTATAGATGGCAGAACAAGCTGGTCGTTGCGTACGCCATTCCGGAAGAGGACATTCAGGCCGCCCTCAAGTCGCCCTACGTGATGTTGGGCAGCGACGCCATCCTCGAGCCGTCGCACAACAACCACCCGCGGGCCAGCGGCACGTTCGCCCGCGTCCTCGGAAAGTACGTGCGCGAGGAGAAACTGATCTCCCTGATGGACGGCCTGGCCAAGATGACCATCTTGCCGGCCCGCCGGGTCGAGGCCGCCGCCCCGGCCATGAAACGAAAGGGCCGGCTCCAGGTGGGAGCCGACGCCGACATCACGATCTTCAATCCCGACACCGTAGCGGACCGCGCGACGGTCCAGGACCCGGCCCAGTTCTCCGCGGGCATCGACTGGGTGCTGGTGGCCGGGCAGGTTGTGAAGGACCCCTCCGGGGTGCGCCGCGACGTGCGGCCGGGGCGGGCGGTGAAGTCCCGGTTGCAGCCGAATACGGCGATCCCGACGACAGTGACGCCCTGACGTGTGCGAAGAGTTCAGCGAGCTGCGGGGATTGTCCACTCCAGCCAGTCACCGTGTGCCCCGTACCTGGCCAGGGTGTGCCGTTCACGCAGCGTGCCTTGGGAGTAACGGCTGACCTCAAGTTCCGGCCACTCCCCTCCGGAAAGCCATTCCATGGAGATGTGCCATATGTCGCGTTCCCTTGATTGCGAGGACAGTAGGCCATGGAACTCGGCACGGGCGTCAGGCGTGAGCTGATTGAGGGTATGGCTGTGGAACACCAGCGGCACCACACCTGCAGGAACGGCGCCCAGCACCGCAGGTAACTCCTGCAACGCATCGCCCGTCACCAGCTTGGGAGGTTCCTGTAAAGCGACCGAGAGTGCTCCCCGCAGGCGCTCCGCCCGTTCCCGTTGGTCCCCCCAGACAAGGGCCTGCAGCCACATCGCTTCATCCGCGTCGCGCGGATCTACGGGGCTGAGATCAATGCCCGTCCGGGAGACTACGTTAACCTGGGCGTCCGAGAGCGGCGGGCGAACGGCTCCGCGCAGGAGGCAACGGATTGCCACGGGGCTGGCCAGCGCCCCATGCCACGATCCATCGCCGTAGTCATAGCGGTACTTGTCCCAAAAGAGCAGAAGCCCAGCACTTGTGCCGAGTTCGATCAGCGCCAAGGGCCGCTGTTCGAGCCGGGGCGCCAACCAGCCGTATGCGGCGAAAAGCACCGCACTGCGGTTCACTTCGTTCGTTTGCACCAGGCGCTCCGTCATCAGGTGGCGGAGTGCCTTTTCGTGCCGCAGGCAGAAGGCGTGGAAGAAGGGGTACGGGTCGCCTGGAGGCGGATCGGCATGAGAGACAGTCGGGTAAAAATCAGAGAGGGAGATACCGATGGGCTTCTCGTTCCCGGATTCAGCGCGCTGCGGGGGGCGATCATCAGCATGGCAGTCCGCCTCGTGGTCTTGCAGCAAGAGGTAATGAACCGCTGCAAGAAAGAGGTTTGGCTTGGGGCCGACACCACCGGTTGCCGCGATGGCGAGCAGGTCGGGGGCATCTGCAACCCCTTCGGCCAGACGGCGATAGAGAGGCGAGGCGTCGCACTCACGCTGCGCGAACCGCCGAAAACGTTGGGCCAACTCGCTCATGTCCACGCCCGATCCCCTTCCCGGGCCTGCAACTCCCCCGGTCCGAGATGCCTCAGCCCACAGGTGGCCCCCTGTTTGAATCACCCGCGGGTCCTCAAGGCTACTCCGTGAAAGCGACCTCGCTTGCCGGCCTTACGTCCGCGAACGCGCGCAGCACGCGGTTGTGGTGCGCCCGAATCTGATCGGCCGTGAGGTGTTTCGAGGCCCAGGTGCTGTGCCCGTCGCTGACCAGCGTCACGTCGTAGCCCAGGCTGAAGGCACGACGGCACGTGGTGTCGACACAGAACTCGCTCTGCATGCCGCAGAGGATCAACTTGTTTACGCTTCGGGCCTGCAGTTCTTGCTGCAGGCTTGTTTCGTGGAAGGAGTCCGGGGTGCGCTTTTCAATCCTGATGTCGCCGGGGCGAGGTGCGATCGCCGCGTGTACTTCCCACCCTGGTGTGCCGTAGGCCAGCCCCTTGCCGGGGCCGGAGTCGTGCTGGATGTAGACGACGGGGGCCCCAGCGGAACGCGCCCTCTCGATAAGGCCCGAGATGACGCTCAGCAGGGCCTCTCCCTCGTGCACCGGATCGACGGGCTTGAACATATCTGCCTGCACGTCGATAACCAGCAACGCCGTCTTACCCATCTTTCTCGACGCCCCTCCCACTGGACAAAATGGCTCGGTTACAGCGACCAACGGGGCCTTACAGAACCCGCAGGGGGATGGAGTCAGCCTCCGCAGCAGGCACCACGTCGCCCACCAGATCGTAGCCGGCGACGCCGGTGATGCGCACGGTCGCCAGGATCTGCGGCCTGAGCACGGCGGCCGCCCCGGTGTCGGCAGAAGCCTGGGCGCCCGCCCCAGCCTCGGCGCCGCGGCCAGAACGCCTTACGTGCAGCAAGGTCACGCCGTCGATGTCCGGCGCCTGGCCGGGGATGCGGCCGATGACCCGGCCGTCCTCCACCGACTCGATGAGCACCGGCAGGGTCTGGCCGACCCAGCGCTGGTTGCGCTCGAAGGCGATCTTCTGCTGCAGGGCCATGGCCCGGTCGCGGCGGCCCTGTTTGACCTCCTCCGGAATCTGGTCCTTCCGCTCGCCGGCGGGGGTGTCCTCCTCCTGCGAGTAGGTGAAGATGCCCACGTTGTCAAAGCGCGCCTGGCGCATGAAGTCCAGCAGTTCCTCGAAATCCTCCTCCGTCTCGCCGGGGAAGCCAACGATGAACGTGGTGCGCAGGACGATGTCCGGCACCGCCTCGCGGAAGCGGCGCACCAGTTCCAGGTAGAGGGCACGGTTGCCACCGCGCTGCATGGCCTTCAGCACCCGGTCGGAGGCGTGCTGCAGGGGGATGTCCACGTACTTAGCGACCCGAGGCAGGCTGGCTACGGCCTCGATCAGGTCCGGCGTGACCAGGGTCGGGTAGGCGTAGAGGAGACGCATCCAGGCCAGGTCCTCGATGCCATCCAGGCGCCGCAGGAGGTCGGCCAGGTGGCGCTTGCCGTCCAGGTCCATACCGTAGGCGGTGGTATCCTGGGCAATGAGGTTGAGTTCCCGCACGCCGGCGGCCACCAGGGCCCGGGCCTCCTGTTCAATCGCCTCGGGCGGGCGGCTTCGGTGCATGCCTCGCAGGGCCGGGATGATGCAGAAGGTGCAGGTGTGGTCGCAGCCTTCGCTGATCTTCAGATAAGCGGAAAGGCCAGGATGGGCGGGAATCCGCGGCAGGTCGCGGTCGTACTGGTAGGCGGGCTTGCCCACCTCCTTGACGCGCTGGCCGTCCAACACCCGCTCCACAATCGAAACGATCTGGGGGAAGTCGCTGGTACCGAGGACGGCGTCGACCTCGGGCATCTCGTCCAGCAGTTCCTGCGGGTAGCGCTGCGCCAGGCAGCCGGCCACCACCAGGGCCTTGCAGTTGCCCTGGTCCTTCATCTGCGCCATCTCCAGGATGGTGTCGATGGACTCCTCCTTGGCCGGGCCGATGAAACTGCAGGTGTTGACGATCAGGACGTCGGCCTGTTCCTTCCGGCTTGTCAGCTCATAGCCGGAGTCTTTGAGGAGGCCCATCATCAGCTCTGAGTCAATCAGATTCTTGGCGCAGCCCAGGCTGACCAGGCCAATTTTCTTGGCTTCAGGCAACGTGTTCTTTCCTCCCAGTCGACTTGGGCTCAAGTCTTGCGAGTAGCGGCCTCAACGCCCGACGCAGGTCGTTCTCCTTGGTCCGTTTCAGCGAGGCAGGGGCGCATTCCCTGGAGCCTTCAGCGATTCCGCGTACTGCCGCAGGATGGGGCGCACGGGCGGGCTGATGGGTTCGGGCAGGTCAAGGGGGTCAAAGTACCGGAGGTCCAGCCCCTCCCCTCCCTGAACCAGCATCGTGCCGGACACCTCCCGCGACACGTACACGACACTGACGTTGTGCACCTGGTCGCCGTTGGGATATTCGTAGTACAGTTCCGGCCCGGAGAAGACGCCGAACAGGGTCATCGCGCCAACGGTCAGACCGGTCTCCTCCCGGACCTCGCGGCGAGCGGTCTCCTCCACGGCCTCGCCCGGCTCCGTCATGCCGCCGGGGATGCTCCAGGCGCCGTTGTCGCTGCGGTGCATAAGAAGGATTCGGCCGGCGTCATCCAGGACGATGACCCCGGCCCCCACCATGATGACGGGCCAGTGCCCGACCCGGCTGCGGAGTTCACGGATGTAGTCCTTCACGCGGCGCTGACCTCCTCGGGCGCGGTTCCCTAGGGCCAGTTCTGGGCAGCGTCGTGGCCGTTCAGAATGGCCTCGTAGAACGCCTCATACTGCGGCACGATGTGATCGGAGCAGAACGTGGACTTCACCCGCTGGCGGGCGCCGATGGCCAGCTCGCGCTGGAGATCCGGGTTGCCGAGCAGGCGCAGGCTGCGCTCGGCCATGGCGTCCACGTCGCCGAGGGGCACCAGGTAACCCGTGCTGCCCTCCACCACGACCTCGGGCAGACCGCCGACGTTGTAGGCGACGACGGGCACCTCGCAGGCCATAGCCTCCAGAGCCGCCAGGCCGAAACTCTCCTGCTCCGACGGCAGGAGGAACAGGTCGCCCAGCGACAGCAGTTCGATGACCTGCTCCTGTTTGCCCATGAACGTCACCTGCCGCTCCAGGCCCAGCTTCAGCACCAGGCGGTGGACGGCGGCGCGTTCCGGCCCGTCGCCGAGGAGCATCAGGCGGGACGGCACGTCCTTGGCGATCAGGGCGAAGGCCCTGACCGCGTCCTCCACACGCTTGACGGCGCGGAAGTTGGACATGTGGAGGATGACCTTCTCGCCGGGCTTGGTGTAGCGGTTCTTCAGCCACGGGATGCTCACCCGGTGGTGCACGGCGCAGTCCAGGAAGTTGTGGATGGTCTGGATGTCGCGGGTGACGGGCAGGGCCTCGTAGGTCGCCTGCCGCAGGTCGTTGGACACGGCGGTGACGCCGTCGGACTGGTTGATGCTGAAGGCGATGGACTCCGTGAACGATGGGTCCTGCCCCATCAGGGTGATGTCCGTCCCGTGCAGGGTGGTGACCACCTTGAAGCTGTTGGGCCCCAGAATGCAGCGCGCCATATAGGCGCTGGCCGCATGGGGGATGGCGTAGTGGGCGTGCACGATGTCGAGTTTGTGCATCCGCGCCACTTCCGCGATCTTGTTGGTCAGGGTGATGAAGTAGGGCGGTTCCTTGAACAACGGGTAAAGGGGCGTCTCCACCTCGTGGAAGGTGATGTTCTCGTGGAACTCGTTAAGGCGAAAGGGCACCTCTGAACTGATGAAATGAATCTCGTGGCCGCGGGTGGCCAGGTGCTTCCCAAGTTCGGTGGCGACCACGCCGCTGCCGCCCACGGACGGATAGCAGACGATGCCGATGCGCACTGGCTTTTCCTCCTATAGGGTCGCCAGGGACGGCAGGGCGATGACGCCCTGGTAGACGAACCCCTCTGCGTACCGCTCTCCCACCAGGGAACCGAAGTAGCGGTCCCGCGCCTCGATCATCTGGAAGTACTGCGGGTCATTGATGGGAGTGGCTGTGCCCGCTGCCGTCCGGCTGAACTGGCTGGCGTGGGCTCGCAGGGCCTCCATCTTCTGCTCAAAATAGGCCGAAGTGCCGACAACAAAGGAGGGTTGGGCACTGCCGTTAATGAAGTAATAGACCACACGCTCCGGACGGTAGGGCTCTTCGCCGGCGGGCCACTTGGACAGGCCCGCCCGGTAGGCCGCCTCCGTCAGCAGGCGCGATGCCGCAACGTGATCCGGATGACGGTCATCCCCGTGCGGGATGCAGACAACCCGAGGCCGGTGGCGCCGGATGGCCTCGATGATGGGCCGCATGGTGCGAGCCGAGTTATCCAGGCCGCCGTCGTGGAGTTCCAGGTTCTCGCGCACGGCGATGCCCATGATGGCGGCTGCGGCACGGGACTCGCTGAGGCGCTCCTCCACCGTGCCGTTGCTGGAGAGTTCACCGCGCGTCAGGTCGGACACGCCGACGGCCTGGCCTTCCTTCGCCAGGCGGCACAGGGTGCCGGCGATGCCGATCTCAACGTCGTCCGGATGGGGGCCGAAGGCAAGCACGTCCAGCCTCTGCCGAGCATCGCCATGAATGATCACGTAACGCACCTCACTTACAAGCGATAGAACCAACCTTTAATAACCATTTAGTAGTATAACATGAGGCGCCAACTACGGGCACCGAACATGCCTCATCTTCTACCGCGTCAGCACTCAGCAAACGCTGTCGCAACTTGCCGACCGGTGTTCGTTGACCAGGAACGTCTGTTCGTATATCATGGCCCCAGGGGGTTGTACCTTTGAACTTGACCCAGCTCCTGGAGCAGTGGCAAGCCTCGGACTCCTTCATGTCCAACGTCACGGCCTGGCACCGCCTGCCGGCCCAGCCGGCGTCTACGGCGCCGTTTCCTGAGAGCCTCGACCCCCGGCTGCCCGCCGCCCTGAAGGCGCGCGGCGTCCGGGCCCTCTACACGCATCAGGCTCAGGCCATCGAGGCGGCGGCCGACCGCCGCTCCTTCGTGGTGGTCACGCCCACGGCGTCGGGCAAGACCCTCTGCTACAACCTGCCCGTGCTCAACACCCTGCTGAAGAACCCGGACGCCCGGGCCCTCTACCTCTTCCCCACCAAGGCCCTCTCCCAGGACCAGGTGTCGGAGCTGCAGGAGCTGGTGGAGGTCCTGGGCGTGGACATCAAGACCTACACCTATGACGGCGACACCTCGCCCACCGCCCGCCAGGCCATCCGCTCCGCCGGCCACGTGGTGGTCACCAACCCGGATATGCTGCACACCGGCATCCTGCCGCACCACACCAAGTGGGTGAAGCTGTTCGAGAACCTGCACTACGTGGTCATCGACGAGGTGCACCACTACCGCGGCGTCTTCGGCAGCCACCTGGCCAACGTCATCCGGCGGCTGCGGCGGCTGGCGCGGTTTTACGGCTCTGACCCGGTTTTCATCTGCGCCTCAGCCACCATCGCCAACCCTCAGGAGCTGACCTCGCGTCTAGTGGGCCAGGACGTACTGCTCATCGACGATAACGGCGCCCCCCACGGCGAGCGCCACCTCATCCTCTACAACCCGCCCGTGGTCAACCCGCAGTTGGGCATCCGCCGCAGCTCCCTGCTGGAGGCCAGGCGCATCGCCTCCAACCTGCTGAGGAATCAGGTGCAGACCATCGTCTTCGCCCGCAGCCGCCTGAACGTGGAGGTCATGCTGACCTACCTGCAGGAGGCGACGGCCGGTCATCTGAATTCGCGCAAGGTCCGCGGCTACCGCGGCGGCTACCTGCCCCTGGAGCGGCGGGCCATCGAGAAGGGGCTGCGGCAGGGCGAAATCCTCGGCGTGGTCTCCACCAACGCCCTGGAGCTGGGCGTGGACATCGGCCAGTTGGACGCCTGCGTCCTGGTGGGCTACCCGGGCTCCGTCTCCTCCGTCTGGCAGCAAGCGGGACGCGCCGGGCGGCGGCAGGGCACTTCGGCGGCGGTGCTGGTGGCCTCCTCCGCCCCCCTGGACCAGTACCTCATCACGCACCCGGAGTACTTCCTGGACCTGCCGCCGGAACACGGCTACATCAACCCGGACAACCTGCTGATCCTGATCAGCCACCTGAAGTGCGCCGCCTTTGAGCTGCCCTTCGAGGACGGCGAGACCTTCGGCGTGGAGACCACCGGCGAGGTGCTGCAGTTCCTGGAGGAGGAGAAGGTCCTTCGCCATACCGGCGGTCGCTGGCACTGGATGGCGGACAACTTCCCGGCCGAGGAGATCAGCCTGCGCTCGGCGGCGGACCAGAACTTCGTCATCGTCGACACCTCCAGGGGCAAGCCCCACGTCATCGGCGAGATGGACCGCCTGGCGGCCATGACCATGCTCCACCAGGACGCCATCTACCTGCACGGCGGCCAGCAGTACCACGTGGACCTGCTGGACTGGCACGAGAAGAAAGCCTACGTCACCCCCGTCGACGTGGACTACTATACCGACGCGAACCTCGCCGTGAACCTGAAGGTGCTGGACGTCATCAAGCAAGGCGAGATGGCGCCCCGAAGGACGGTGGCCCGTCCCTCCGCCCCTGCCTCCCGCCTGCGACACGCTCCCGTGGCCCGCCAGTACGGCGAGGTCATGGTCACCGCCATGGCCACCATCTTCAAGAAGATTCGCCTGCACACCCACGAGAACATCGGCTGGGGCAAGATCCACCTGCCCGAGGAACAGATGCACACCGCCGCCACCTGGCTGTCCTTCCCGCCGGAGGTGGTGGATGCCTTCGAGACGCCCAGCGAGCTGGAGTCAGGGCTGGTGGGGCTCGGCAACGTGATGAGCAACCTGGCCCCGGTGCTGCTGCTGTGTGATCCCAAGGACATTCGACCCGTCACGCAGGTGCGGTCACCGTTCACGGACAGCCCGGCCATCTACCTGTACGACGCCTACCCGGGCGGCATCGGCCTGGCGGAGAAGCTTTACGACATGCAGGGCGATCTGCTGGAGACCGCCCGCGAGCTGATCAAGGGCTGCGGCTGCGAAGCGGGCTGCCCCTCCTGCGTCGGCCCGGCCAACGAGGTGGGGCCCAGCGCCAAGGCCTCGGCCCTGCGCCTGCTCGCCGTTGCCCGTGGGCTCGACCCCGGGCCCTCCCGCCGGGAGACGGCGGCCGCCTCCAACGACTCTGACGACCCTGGCCATCTGGTGAATTGAACGGCCGGCGTGCGTTCCTGGCACAGGACGCGCGCCTGAGCAGGCGGAGGGCAAGGTGGACCTGCGAGAACGTCTGGAACGACTCAGGGAACTGCAGAGCCTGGGCCTCAAGAGGGCGTCGGAACTGCCGACGCCGGATCCCGCGGACCGGCGTGGCCATGAGGGCCTGGCGCGCCCCAGCGACCGTTCTCCCGAGGACGTCCTGGGCGGACGCCTGTTGGAGACTCCTCACGGCCCCACCCTGGTGGTCGAGCGCGACTACCCCCTCTCTCACGCCCATGGCAACGCCCCGCTGGAGGGCGCCCTGGCCGTGGGCGGCCGACCCCTGTCCCAACTGCTGCGCCGCTCCGGCGGGGCCTCCTGGGACTGGACGAGGGCCGCCTTCTTCGACACGGAGACCACCGGCCTGGCCGGCGGCGCCGGCACCTACATCTTCCTCGCCGGCGTTGGCCACGTGGAGGGTGACTCTTTCCGCCTAACCCAATTCTTCCTGCGTGACTACGGCGAGGAAACCGCCTGGGTCTGGGCTGTGGAGGAGCACCTCAACCGCTTCCACCACCTGGTCACCTTCAACGGCAAAGCCTTCGACTGGCCCCTCCTGGTCACCCGCTTCACCCTCCAGCGCCGCCGCGCCCCTCGCGCCGGGCAGGACCACCTGGACCTGCTGCACCCGTCGCGGCGCATCTGGCGCGAGCGGCTCCAACAATGCAACCTGACCTCGTTGGAGCGGGGCGTGCTGAAGTTTGAGCGTGACGGCGACGTTCCCGGAGCGCTTATCCCCCAGCTCTACTTTCAATATCTGCAGAGCGGAGACTCTTCCCCGCTGGACCCGGTGCTGGAACACAACCGCCTGGACATCCTGGCCATGGCGGCCCTGGCGGGGCGGCTGGGCAGCATCCTATCGGATCCGCTGGCCGCCGACCTCCACGCGGCTGACCTCTACTCCCTCGGTCGCCACTGTGAGCTGGAGGGCGAGACTCGAGACGCCATCGCCTGCTACGAGGCGGCCCTCAGCCGCGAGGACCTGCCCCAGGGCACCCAGGTCAAACTCTGGCGCAACCTCTCCGCCCTCTACAAGCGCTTCCGCCAGGACGAAGAGGCTGTGTCGCTCTGGCGGACGCTCATCGACCGCCGCCTCACCGGCAGCCTCTGGCCCTATGTGGAACTGGCCAAATACTACGAGCACCGTGCCAGGGACCTGGAGGCCGCCCGCCAGGTGGTGCGCCTGGCCCTGGAGCAGGCGGTGACGCGGCGGACCCTGCTTCGCCTGCCCGCCGACGACCCGGTCCTGGAGGACCTGCGGCGCCGCCTCAGCCGGCTGGAGCGGCGCCTCGCCCTGGCCGAAGCCAGAAAGGCCCGGGGCGCATAGGAAGACCCCCTCCGCCGTAGACTGGGTTGGAGGGGGTCAGCTTGTTTGTCCTACGCGTAAGCAAAGCCGCTCTCGCCTGGAAGCTCACCGTGCTGGTGGTCCTGGTCTCGGGCGCCCTGAGCTTTGTGATGAACCCACAACAGCCGGGTTCCATGGGGGTGCTCCCCACGGCTGCGCCCGCGCCGGATGCCGTCGCTCTGGCTTTCGACGTGCCCTGGGGTGAACTTGAGGTGCCGCACATCCTCCAGGTGCTGGCGGCGCACGGCACCCACGCCACCTTCGAGGCCGACCCGGCCTGGATTCAGGCCTACCCTGACCTGGCCCGGCGCATTCGCCGCGCCGGCCACCCGTTAGTGGCGAAGCAGCAGACGGCCGATCCGGACATCCCGGCCATGGCGCCGGCGGGACGCGGCCCGAGCCTGAAGGAGCGCGCCCGGTTCGTCGCGGAGCAGGCCTTGGAGATGGCCAGACCCGGCGGCGTCATCCGCCTGCCGGCGGACGACCTGTCGCCGGCGACGGCCGAGGCCCTGCCGCTGATTCTGGAGCGCCTGCGTGCCCGCCAACTCAGCGTCGGACCTCTCCCCGGGGACGGGCTGTAGTCGCCCCCTACTTCCGCGCCTGCTGCACCAGGTGCCTGAGCTGCGGCAGCAGCAGCCGCTCCAGAGCCAGCTTCACCGCGGCCCGCGACCCCGGCAGGCTGACGACCACGCAGCCCTTCAGCACGCCGCAGGTGGCGCGGGACATCATGGCTGCGGGACCGATCTCCTCAAAGGAGAGGGCGCGGAACAGCTCGCCGAAGCCGGGCAGTTCCTTCTCCAGCAGGGGGAGCACGGCCTCAATGGTCCGGTCCCGGCTGGAGAGGCCGGTGCCGCCCGTGATCATCACCGCGTCCACCTCGCCGCTGCCCGCCCAGGACTCCACCTCGGTCCGCACCCGGGCCTCGTCGTTGGGCAGCAGGGCGTAGCGCGCCACCCGGTGGCCCTGCTCCGTCACGAGTTGCTGCATCAACTTGCCGGACTCGTCCGTAGCCTCCGTGCGCGAATCAGTGACAGTCAGCACGCCGCAGCGAAGGGCGCCCAGTCCGGCTGCGGCCTGTTCGTGTTCATCGTGTGCCATGGTCTCGCCGCCTTTCTCCTTCTGCTTCGGCGTCGCCGGGGCTGCCTCCTTCGAGGCCGCGGCCGCCTCTTCCGGGCTCGCTGTGAATACGACGGACCGGCCGGGCGCGCCCGGGGTGCCCCGGGATCCGTCCCTGGGTGGAGCGTACCAGAGGGCCGCCCCCCACGCGGGGAACGGCCCTCTCCGATCAAATAACCGAGACTGCCCACATTCCAGGGCAGCCGCCACAGGCGCTGGTCAGGCACTGCTCCTAATGGTGGTCGTGGTGGTCGTGGTCATGGCCGTGGCCGCCGTGGGCCGCTTCGGCCGCTTCCACCGTCAGGGGTGCCAGGGCCGTCCCGCCCTGAACGAACTGCACGTACGCCTGAAGGCTGTCCTCCACCAGGGACGAGGGCGCCACCAGCACCGTCGTACCCACCCGGTTCAGGGACTGCACCATGGGCGGACCCATGTGGGTGGCAATCACCACGTCGCACCCCTGGACCAGGTTCATCATGATTTTGTGGTGGGCCTTGTCCAGGTGTTCCGGATCCGGATTGACCCGATCCTCGCGGCCCGCAACGCGCCCTTCGTCGATCGTGAACACGGCCATCGTCCGGGCCCGTCCAAAGTGCGACAGGGTCCGGCCGTCATCGGTCGGAATGGCAACCTTCTGCATGAGACTCGACCTCCTTGTGGGCTCAGCCCTACCGTATACCCCCCAAAGGTATCCACGGTAAAAGTACCACTCGTCCGCGCCTCCGTCAAACCGGTTGAGCTCGATGTTGTCCACGAACACGTGTTCTGTTACAATGGAAGGGTGAAGCGAACCGGGCCAAACGACAGGGCACATGCCTTCGGAGGTTCTGAGATGAGCGAGTACTTTGGCATCGTGGTGGAACAGTGTCTGAAGGACCGCGGTCAGATCAACCAGTTCAACATCGTTGGCACCCGAAGGGGGCAGTCCTGGACGATCCATCTTGTCTCTGTCCCCGAGGGGCAGCTGGACAATCAGGTAAGTGCTCTCCGCGAAGGCATGGTGACCAACGACAGCTGGTACGCTCATTTCTTCCGGGGGCCTGAGCTGGTCGTGGTCTTCCGCGACGCGGTCTTCCATGCCGGCATCGACCTGGCGACCTGGGGACCCGTCAAGGAGTATGGGCTGAGGCGCGGCATTCCCGAGGAGCAGCTGGATTTCAGCCCCCGAACGGTGGAAGAAGCCTACGCCTTTGTCGCCTTGCCGATGCCCTCAAGACCCTAGCTCCTGACCTCGCTCGAAGAGTATACGCGGCGGAGGCGGCCCGCAAACAACAAGGCCAGGCATACGCCTGGCCTGAATCATCGAAGTCGACAAGCGCCCCGAAGCGTAGCCCACTACTTGATGGACCCCTCCACCATGCCCTTGATGATGTGCTTCTGGGCGAACAGGTAGAAGATGACCACCGGTATGATGGCCAGCACCAGGGCCAGCATGATCAGCTCCCACTGCTTCACGAACGAGCCGACAAAGCCGGCCACGGCCAGGGGGATGGTGCGAATGGGGTTGCCGATGCCCAGCATCAGCAGCGGCAGCAGGTAGTCGTTCCAGATCCAGATCCCGTTCAGGACCAGCACCGTGACGGTGATGGGCCGCAGGATCGGGAAGATGATGCGGAAGAAGACCTGCGGCCGGGTGGCGCCGTCGATGACGGCCGCCTGCTCCAACTCGTAGGGAATCCCCTTGATGAAGCCGTGGTAGAGGAAGATGGACAGCGATGAACCGAAGCCGATGTAGGCGAAGACCATGCCGTGGTAGGTCCGCAGCAGGGGGACGCCCAGCTTCAGTTCGATCATGTGCATCCAGGCCACCAGGGGCAGCATGACCACCTGGAACGGGATGACCATGGCCGCCACATAGAGCATGAAGATCCAGCCGGAGGCCTTCGACTTGCTGCGGACGAGCACCCAGGCCGCCATGGACGAGAAAAGGACGATGAGCACCAGTGACAGGGCGGTGATGATCACCGAGCTGAGGGCTGCTGACCAGAACTGCAGGTTGGGGTTCTCGGTGACGGCCTTTAAGTTCTCCATCACCTGACCCCAATTGGACGGGAGCTGCAGCACCCGGGTCAGGACCTCGAACCGGGACTTGAACGCGTTGACCAGCAGGATGTAGAAGGGTGAGAAATAGGCGACGAAGGTCAGGGCGGTGACAATCTCCAGGACCAGCAGCACCGTGCGCCTTCTCGACATCACATCTCCACCTCCCGCTTCTTGTTGAAGTAGACCTGGAGGAGCGAGACCACCACCAGGACCACGAAGAACACAACTGCCTTGGCCTGTGCCTCCGCCATCCGGTTCAGCGAAAAGGCCGTGTTGTAGATGTTCATGGCCACCAGCTCGGTGCCGAACACAGGCCGGCCCAGGAATTCCGCGGTCGGCTGGCCGTTGGTCAGGGAGACGTTCACGTCGAACATCTTGAATGAGTTGACCAGGGTCAGGAACGATGCGACGGTGAAGGCCGGCGCGATCATCGGCAGGGTGATGTGGCGCAGGCGTTGCCAGCCGGCGGCGCCGTCGATGGCAGCCGCCTCCAGCAGGTCCCGCGGCACGTTCTGCAGGGCGGCAATGTAGATCATCATGATGTAGCCGGCGTACTGCCACGAGTAGACGAAGATGAGCGCGAAGAACGCGGGCCGTGAGGACGCCAGTAGGGAGGCGCGCAGAGCCTCCACATGCAGGGCATCGCCCGCGGCGGGCAGCGCCGCATTAAAGATGAACTGCCAGATGTAGCCGAGGACCAGTCCGCCGATCAGGTTGGGCAGAAAGAAGCCGGTGCGGTAGACGTTGCGCAGCTTCAGCTCCTGCGTGACCAGCAGGGCCAGGGCAAACGCCACCAGGTTGATGATCGCCATGGACAGGACCGCGTAGACGGCGGTCAGCCCAAAGGAGTAAAAGAACCGGGCGTCGTGGAGGATGGGGCGAGCCCCCCTCTCCTCCTCCGGACCGGGACCGGCTACTTCTTGGCGCCGGAGGCGTATTCCTTGGCGGCCTTGTCGATGCCGGCCACGAACTTGTCTACGTTTTTGTCCTTGGCGAACTGCGACGTCAGCGGAGCGATGACCTGCATGCCCCAGCTGTTGCCGGAGTACTTGGGGAACTGCCAGGTAAGGGTCTTGCCGGCCGCATTGAACTTCATGATTGACTTGGCCAGCGGGTCCGTGGGCTGCAGCGTCACGTTCTTAAAGGCCGGGATCATGAAGGCTTCCTGGATCATGTACTTGTGGCCGCGCTCGGTCAGGGCGATGTAGTCCAGGAACTGCTTGGCGGCCTCCAGGTTCTTGGAGTCCTTGTTCAGGCTGTAGTAGGACGGCACACCCACCGGGATGTTGGCGGCGTACGGGGTGTTGTTCATGGCCAGGGGCACGAAGCCCATGTCGAAGTTGACCTTGAGGTCCTTCAGGTTGCCATACACCCAGTTGCCCTGGTGCAGGAAGGCGGTCTTGCCGGTGCCGAAGGCGGCGACCTGGCCATTGTAGTCCAGGGACTCCAGCTTGGCCTTGTCCGAGTAGTCGACCAGCAGGCGGATCAGGTTGGCATAGTCCTTGGCCAGCGGGTCCTTGGTCACGTCAACCTTGCCGGCCAGGAGATCGTTGGTGAACTGGTCCGGATTGTCGCGGGCAGCCAGGTACTCGTTGAAGGTGTGGTTGCCGTTGACCCAGGTTTCCTTCAGGGTATAGGACACGACGGCATCAAGGCCGAGTTCCTTCTTCTTGGCGTTGATGGTCTCAAAGGCCTTCTTCAGGGCGTCGTAGGACGTGATGTCGTCCGGGTTGACGCCGGCCTTGTCCAGGATGGCCTTGTTGTAGACGAGGCCGTAGCCCTCGATGGCCACGGGGAAGCCAACGATCTGGCCGTTCTGCTTCAGGCCGAGGAGCTTGGGATCGACTTCCTTGACCCAGGGCTCGTTCGACAGGTCGGCGACCTTAGGGCCCCAGGTGTCCAAACCGCTGACGCCTTCGAGAACAAAGATGTCGGGCTCCTTGCCGGACTGGAACTCGGCGCGGAGCGCGGCGCCATAGTCGGCACCGCCGCCGACGCTCTTGACGTTGACCTTGATGCCCTTCTCCTTCTCGAAGTCGGCGGCGAGGCTCTTCAGAGCCGGGTCGATCTCAACCTTGAGGTTGAACAGGGTGATTTCCTTGGCGGCCGGCTGGGCGTTGTCGCCCGGGGCCGGGGCCGTGGTCTTGCCGGTGCAACCGGCCAGCAGGGACAGAACCATCGCCAGAACGGCGACCTTGAGCCAGGTCTTCTTCATGCTGCTAGTCTCCCCTCCATAAGGATCACGACAGCGTAAGACTTCCTGCGATACGTTTCGGGTCCGTTCGGGGTCCTTTGACAAACGTTTGCACAACTGGGCGGCTATCGCCTCCTTGGGCCAGACGTGACTCTATTCATCCAACCAGCCGGATGGCTGCCCACAGGTAACCATCTTCAGGGTTGTCCAGAGCGCACGGTAGAAGTGCGGCCGTCAGTCTCGGGTGTTTCACGCACCCAGCGTGGACTCCCGGGCAATAATCTGGCTCGGCAGGATCACCTGGTGCGGGCGTGACGGAATCCCGTGCAGCAGGCCCACCAGCATCCGTGCCGCCATGGCGCCCAGGTCGTAGATGGGGACGCGAATGGTCGTCAGTTGCGGGCGCGTCCAGGAGGTGATGGCGCTGGCGTTGAACCCGGCGATGGCCAGGTCCGCAGGCACCCGCAGGCCCCGGCGCATGGCCGTCTCCAGGACCCCGAGGGCCAGGATGTCGTCCATGGCCAGCACGGCCGTGGGCGGTTCGGGCAGGGCCAGCAGGCGCTCCACAGCGCGGCTGCCGTCCTCCTGCGTGACATAGCCCTCCAGCGCCAGGTCGGCATCGAAGGGGACGCCCGCCTCCTCCAGCCCCTGGCGGTAGCCCTGGTAGCGGTCGTAGCTGTAGACCCAATGCGTGGGTCCGGTGATGAATGCGATGCGGCGGTGCCCCCGGCTCACCAGGTGCTCCACGGCTGAGGCGGCCGCCGCGACGTTGTCGTTGTTGACGAAGGGCACCGCGGGGTGCGACAGGCGCCCCTCCTTGTCGGCCGGGCGCCCGATGAGGACGAAGTGCCGCCCCTCCGACACAAGGGCGTCGATGAGTTCGTCGCCCAGGCGCGAGACGGTCAGGATGACGCCGTCCGCCTGGCGGCTGCGCAGCATCTGGAGACAGGCGTCGCGCTGGTCGCGCTCCCCGTGGGAGGTGGACAGAACCAGGTTGTAGCCCTCCGCCTCCAGCACCGATCCGATGCCCCGGATAACCTCCGGGAAGAAGTGGGAGGCGAAGGTCTCGGTGGTCGGCCGGGCCGTGATGAGCCCGATGGTCCGACTGCTGCCGGTCACCAGGCTGCGGGCCCCCGCGTGCGGGTGGTAGTGCAGGTCCTTCAGGACCCGACGCACCTTGTCATGGGTCTTGGGGCTGATGTTGGGATGGCCAGCCAGCACCCGCGAGACCGTTGACGGCGAAACGCCCGCCACCCGGGCCACATCCTTGATGGTCACATTCACAGGCGCATCACCCCGCTTGCACGAACGCTGCTGCAATGTCGTTTGTCATGCTAATGCAAACGTATAGCAA
>Ga0209314_10000330_pt1 | contig 20856 bp, 14 predicted proteins | sample I19B2metaG_FD_184146 | JGI IMG/M metagenome (GOLD analysis project Ga0209314, IMG submission 184146) | Lake sediment bacterial and archeal communities from Gulf of Boni, Indonesia to study Microbial Dark Matter (Phase II) - ​I19B2 metaG... | ecosystem: Environmental > Aquatic > Freshwater >... | reverse complement strand
GTATAGAGAAGAAAAAATAAGACAACTTGAAAGACAAATTGATAGATTACGAAAAGTTGCTTAAAATCAATATATTAGTGAAAGAGTTATATAGTAGGCACAAAGGCACAAAGGATCACCAGGAATTCATTAAACCGTTAAAATGCAGAATAATTGGATCAACGGTTAAAATCAAAATAAGTCTTACCTTTTACTAATCAGCAAGTGTATTGCCATTTCCGATAAGGATAAACGGAGACCAGTAGAGTGGCTGTGGATATTGTTTTATGACATCGCGTTGTGCAAGTGTCAAAGCCTCCTGGAGTGGATGTGTTTTAATATATTTATAGAAATTGGTCATAAGTATTGATGTGGGATAATCAGCTACGCTCCAGAGACTTACAATAACAGCAGAAGATCCTGCATAGAGAAAAGCCCTGCTCAGACCTACAAGTTCATCTCCCTGGTCGAGGTTGCCCAGGCCTGTTTCACAGGCACTAAGGGTTACAAGCTTTGAGTTGATATTCATTTCGAATACTTCCCAAACGTTAAGTCTGCCATCATCATTATCGGAAGGAGGAAAGAGAAGAAATGAATAGAGAGGCTGGCGGTAGTTGTAAATTCCATGAGTCGCAAAGTGAATGAAATTAAATTCCCCTGCACTCTTTTTGGCAAAGGATTCTGTACTCTGTGTCCCGATTGAAGATAATTTATCAGTAAAGAGAGGAAGTATTTTCTTTAGTTCATCCTCGGTTCCCGGCAGTCCAACATTGTTTCCGACAGAAATATCGCCGAGAGCCATACCCATAAATCTTGATCCTTTCTTTACCTGTTTATCAGCATATAAGGAATATACACTTGCTGAAGGAGAATATGTTATGTTAAATTTATCTACGAGAAATTCACCTTTTGCATTTATAAGTGACTGGAAAGGGATGAAATGAAGAGAACCATTAGGTATTATCACAAGTTTTTCTTTTCCTTTTAAATCAACTTCAAATGGAGAAATCAGTATTGAATGGAGCTCTTTAAGTCCCTTTGTGACATCCCTGTCATTGTTCGACTGGATAGACTTTCTGGTTTTATCAATCAGTACTGTTAAATCCATTCTTTTAAAACCTGCTGACTTTCTTATGATCGACGAATTTGTAATCAACCACGTGATTAGTTCATTATCGCCGATCCAGTAGATTAGAAGTGCGGTTGTAGGATCAATCTTTTTCCTGAGATCATCAGGTTTAACCGGATCAGCTGAAACCAGTTCCCTGTATTCGGGATTTTCAAGTTTTATTCTTTGAAGAATATCCTCATATTCAGCCTGTATGTCTGTAAGGGCAGCCCTTATCTCTCTCAGATTTACCTGTCTCGAATCCTGACTATTTGAATTACCTGAGGCTCCCTCATTCTGAATGAGTTTGTATAGTTTCTCTATTTCGTTACGTTTCTGTTGTTCGAGGATGGTCAGATCGCCGGGAAGTGCTCCCCTGAAATTAATTTTTCTTCCAGCTATGTTATCATAAAAAGCTCTTGATCTTGCCTGCTCTGATACCTGGAACGCCTCCTCATTTCTGTTCAGTCTGATCAGTAGATTAATAAGTCTGTCATAAACCTCCCTTTTGTTTCTGAACCAGGAACTCTTGAATTCATCTATTGTCAGCTTACCCCTGATTTTTTCAATGACAGATATGGCATTAAAATAAGCATCCCTTGCTTTTTCCGGTTCGTTTTGGCTTTCATGAAGTCTGCCAAGCTGGAACCATGACTGCCATATAGTTTCAGGAAAATCCGGCTGCGATCTTGCTGAGTCCAGGAGATTTTCTGCCTGTTTAAACCGTCCTTTCTCTGCCAGTAGCTTACCCCTGAGAAGCTGTGTATTGACAATTCCCTGCCTGTTGACCGAAGAGGAGAAAAGCCTCTGAGCATTTTCCAGCAGGACAAGAGCACTGTCTGCTTTGTTTTTCCTGATCATTATTTCAGACATCCGGAGCAAAGCAATTGCTTCTCCTGTATTCGATTGCTGTGAACGGAAATAATCATGAGCATTAAGCACTTCTCCCATTCTCAGATCGAGGGAAGCCTGGAGACCTGCTGATCCTGCCGATAATGAATCTTTGACACTTTTTGCAGATTTATAATATCGTTCAGCCCTCGCAATATCTCCTAGTTCTCCGTAGAGATCGCCCATTCCGATATTTGCCCAGATTATTTGTCCGGTTATCTTATATTCCCTGGCCTGTTCAAGCGCTTTATCCTGCCATCTCAGAGCTTCCTCATAATCACCTGCAGTAGAAAGCAATGAAGCCATTAGCTGGTTATGCCTTGCCGTACCAGCATTTAAACCAGCTGCCATTTCGATTGAGATACCTATAAAACTTTTTGCTATATCAAAATACCCAAAGTCTGACCAGACACTCCCGATAGCAAGATTCGCTTCCATTTCACCTCTCTGGTCTCTTGCCTGTTTGAAAAGATCAATACTTTTCTGAAGATGATCCATAGCTGTCTGTGATTTTCCCATGGTGGCATATAACTGCCCCAGCGCAAGATATGTATCTGCAATTGCCTGCTGATGACTGCCTTTAAGGCTCTGGTCCATTCCTTCCGCAAGTTGCAGTGATTTTTCCAGTGAAGTTATGCTGCTCGTGTATAATCCCATATATATGTAGATCCTGCCTTTTTGCCTGTGGTCCTCAATCATTCCAAGGAGGTTATTACCTGCAGAATCTATTCCAAAAGCATTTCCGACATATGCCAGTGCACTTTTATAGTCTCCGGTCATTTCATATCCGTTGGCAATCTTACGGTTGACATCAGCTTCCATAGCCATATTGCGGTAGATACCAAGCTTTTTGCTTGATTCGAGCATCAGGTTATAGTGTTTAATGGCTTCAGGATAGTTGTGCTTGTTAAAGTAATCATCTCCCAGGTTCTGTTCCTGGGTTACAAGGATCGAAGGAGTGGCGCAGCTAAAAAGCAGATGGGATATCAGGATGGATATTGAAAAATATGGTATGTACCAATCCCTTTTTCCAAATATTTTCATAGTATTAAGTTTTCAGAATACGTACTGGGCAATCAGAACATATATTGGATCAGCTCCAATCCCTTTCCCGTAAATAGGTATTCTCACTGCTTCGCTTATTCTGAATCTTTTAACCTGGAATACAAGCCTTGGTTCATATGATAAAGCCCACGGAGCAATAGCATCATCCGGGATCTTGCCATCAATTTCATCCTTGGACCGAAAATATAAATTTGCATCATTTGTAAGTGCGATCCATTCATTAAGGTGTATACTGAAGCTTAATCCTGCATCAAGGTGATTACCATCCTTAAATTCTGTTTCCTGTGTATCGGAGGGGTCCATAATTTTTGATCCGGGGAACTGATAGGTATAGTAAAGATATCCTGCATAGGAATATGGAAACTGTATCTTTCGGTATTTGAGTCCTAAGTTAGTGGCAAAGCATCCATTGCCAAGAGGTGGATTGTAATCCGTTTCACCTTTAACATCTGTCGGATTCTTTTCACCAGTTGGTACAGTTACCTCAAGACTACCGGTGAGAGAAGTATTATTGGATTTTTCATTTAAGATCTGGTATTTTAGTGTAAAATAGCAGTCTCCCAGTCCCTTACTTTGCAGCGTAAAGGAATAATTGACGGTAGTATCAGCCGAGGGAACAAATATTCTGCTTTCGCTTTGCCTGATATTTATTGCCAGCGGAAAAGCTGCATCAACCTGTAATCTGTCTGTAATTCCGTATTGAAAAATAAAATTGAAACCTGAATTGGTTGCCCAGGCACTCTGAAGAAAATATTCTTTATTTTTTTCATTTGTAAAATACTTGTCTACAACTGAGTAGCTAAGAGCAGTACCTGCTCTGAAAAAACCTTTATAAAGCGTAGATGGTTCAGTTACAACAGTAAGCTGTTTGAGATCTGACGGGACAAGCTGCTTCTCTGTTTGGGAGTATCCGGTAAGCGCGACCAGAAATATTAATAATATGTTTACAATCCTTTTCATAATCATAATTTTTGGTTTATTTAAAGAATGGAAACATATTAAAGCTGAGAGTTGTCAGCAGGTAAAATGGTGCATCGGCATTTGTACCTGCAATCTGAAATCCGGCATACTGGTAAATTGTGATGCTTGGAGAGATCTGCAGTTCAAATCCGGGTTCAATAGTGAACAGTGTTGACTCAGGATTTGCATACTTGTTATCATAGTATTCTGTCCAACCGGATGACGTTTTATAATAATAATTGGTTATGAATATATCAAACCATCCGGCTGCCTGGTAATGAATTGAACCATTAATAGTAAGCAACCTGTCCGGCAAATAAGAATAAGGATTGCTGTAATATGTAAAAGTTGATCCGTAAAGTGTCCATCCCCATCTTTTACTTTCACCTTCTTTGGAAGGGAACCTGTAGGCCCCTCTTGCCTCAATTGATATTTTGGATAAAGAAATCTTTGCAGCCCCTGAAAAAAAGTACTGGGAGACACCGCTGCCATTATTATTGTTAAATTGATAATTAACGGTGTAATTGTTTGGCGATTTGTAATCAGTTATTATATGGGTTGGCTGTGATGGTTCATGTTCTGCTGCCGGAAGTATTATCCCACCTTTCAGGCTGATATCCCACGACTTATATTCTATCGGAACCCTTAATGCTGCTCCAAGTGAGATATCACCAAATCCCCTGTATTCATTCAGGGTATTTGCAGTAATTGTACCTGAACCACTTATAGTGCTGCTTGTTTCAGATCTTATTCCGTTGCGCAAGAAATAGGAATCGGCACCGATTTCAATGAAATCAGTTATTCCGTATTTTACCTCAAGAAGATAGGTATGTACTACGGATGCAGCACCATCTTCTTTCAGACTAATTTTATCGCCATGTTCATCATAAGATTTGGTTCTTACTCCAAACCTGTATGCTGCATTTGCCTGAAATTGCCCTTTGTAAAGTGTAAGAGGACGCTGATTGTAAGGCATTGTCAGGAGGGTGAATTTATCTCTTGCCTGCTTCTCCTGTTGTGCATTTATTGTGGCACCCGGCATAAGTACGGAAAAGAAGATGACAGTCCAAATGAGTACCTGTTTCATTTTCTGTCTGTTTAATTAATTGGTAATGAATATCTTGACAGCCCCTTACTGTAAAGCCCAAACCAAACATTCCCATCTTTGTCACCGGTTGATGTAAGAACATCATCTTCAGGGAAACCATTGTATTTCTTATAGGCATATGGCACAACATTATCAAATTTTATCAATCCTGATGTATATGTTGCGAACCATATATTTCCGGCAGCATCTTCACAGATATCATTGATCTCGACTATCCTGTCATTAAACAGGGCTAACTGGTGAATACCCTGACTGTCTATCCATGAAACAGTTTTGCCGAAGTAGGTCCCTATCCATAACCTGTTTCTGCTGTCAGAATAAAGAGCCGTTACTACATCGTCAGGAAGACCTTCCGCTATGCCCATAACAGAGAACCTGCTTCCATCCCACTTCAGGAGGCCATTCTCAGTGGCTACCCAGACATTGCCTTTTGAATCCGATTCGATATCGTTTACATCTTTAAATGCCTCGTAGAAGACCTGGCCAATTTCTGCCCCGTCAAAAATCAGGAATCCCTGGCCATAGGTCCCTGCCCATATTAAACCATCCTTATCAGTTTCAAAGCAGGTAAAATAAAGAGTTTTAGTCTGATCGCGAAAAGAGCTCCAGGTATTTGAGGAGGATAGTATTGAAACACCGTTGGTGGTGCCAAGCAGGATATTTCCATCAGCATCCTCACCTATACAAGTGACATTATTGCTGAGAATAGCGCTGTTTGAAGTTCTGTAATATGTCCAGGAACCATTTGCAAATTTTGCAACCCCCTGACCCGAAACAGCAAACCACATATTGTCTTTGCTGTCACAGAAGGTGCCTCTTACCTGGTTGCCGGGAAGTCCGGTCGCAGTGTTAAAAAGTGTCCATTTATCAGTTGCTGACGAATCCTTGAGATTATCTGGTATTTTCTCACAGGAAAATGTGAAAAACATTAATATTGGTATTATTAGAATCCAGATGACTTTTCTAATAATTTGATATCGTATCATACTTCAATTATTTCACATTAGCCTGACAGAAACAATATGCAAATACACAAGGGCAGGCATAACACGTATTTCCCTGACATGAGCATGATTTATTCTGACAGGTACATGAATTGTGAGAAAGACAAGGAAGCGAATCTGAAGCACAATATGAATCACCCATGCAGGGTCGGTCAGATTGGCAGGTACAGGTATCAGCCTGACAAATACATGAGTCATACTTCTTAACTGTTTTGAAAGTGTATGTGAAGTCATCACCTCCGGTTCCATCACTATTTCCATCAAGAAATTTCCCGTTAATATCTTTGATAGTTCCTTTCACAGTTACAGTATAGTTTGTGTCATCAAGAAGTACAAGTCTGCTGGATGTCCCCGGTTTAAAAAGTGCAATTGATGATTTAAAACTGGCATTATTCTTCGAAAGATCGAAAAAATGTATATCAAAACCACCTGAAGGCTGTGGGGTAACTGTAACAGCTCCTGTCAGAGAGGAAGAATCGAGCAATTTATCAAAATCAATTCTTATTTCAATTCCGGCTGATTCATTGATGAATGTGCTGTTTTTTACAGGAACAGTGTTAACAATCCTGGGTGATAGAGCGGCTGTCGCATCTGTATTGCAAGCGCAAGGATTATTACCTGCTGGAGGTGTGTAGGTAGGACAATCCTCTTCATCCGTGACAATATACTTTATTTCTGGTTCACAACTGGAGAATAGTATTGCCGGTAAACCAACTGCTATTCCTGCTTTAAGCAGCTTTTCAAGAAATTCTCTTCTGTTTTTCAGATTTTCATTTCCTAAAAGACCAACTCTTTCATTTGGCTGTAAATGTGTAAGATCAACTGCAGAAAGGATCCTGGGTTTAGTTTTTCTGTTGTCTTTCATGGTCTCATATAATTACAAATGATTTAATTTGATTTAATTACAGTTTTGTTCATTGAGTATCCGATCTGGTTATTCATTGTTTTGATCAGAGTATCTTTGATCAAAGCTTTGTTTATTTTGCATCTGTACAGGTTTCTTTCTTTTGTAACCCTGGTGAAATCCGGAGTTTTTGCTATGCAGTCACCACTGCAATGCCATTTTGCAAAACAATCTTTGCATGATTCCAAATTCTGGACCTGACAATGTGCCAACCTGTGATATTTATCTTTGTCGTAATCGAATTTGTTCTTTTCAGGATTAAATTTCCCATAAATAAAAAAATCTGCACGCGGTTCGTGTCTTGAAGATACTTCAAGACATGCAGTTACGTCTCCCCAAGGTGTTATAAAAAAGTTTGATCCCTGTGCTCCACAGAATCTGGATTGCAGATATGAAATCCTATTGCCAGAATATTGAATAGGTGTATTTGTTTTAGCTCCCAGAATTGTTGCTTCCTTCATTTCACTGATAAATTGATCCTCATCGGGAGGAAGGCACCCTGATGTTTCACACCTTCCGCAAACAAACAGAGGTTCGATACAAATAACTGGAGGATGAAATCTGTTAATTATAAATTGCAGGATATCACACAGTCTTCCATTAGAAAATTCAGTTGCAGTAATCCTGATCCCGTATGTCTTTTTAAATTGATTAAACAGGTCAATGGTAGAAGCAACTTTATCAAAAGACTCTTTACCATTCTGAAAAGGCCTCTGTTTATTTTGTATGTCAGGAGGTCCGTCAATCGAAAAAATGATGTTTTGTATATTTTCTATTATCCATATGGCCTTCTTCTTTGACATAACACCATTTGTGCAAATGTTTGTCTTAAGGTACAGGTTCTCGGATGCGCAACATTCCTTTGCATAGTAAAAACTTTCAGTCAGTACTTTCCAGTTAATTGTGGGTTCACCCCCACCATGATATCCAAGATCAATAAAACCTCTGTTCTGCTTTTTTGCATTTTCTATTATTGTATCGATTGCAGCTTTGGCCACCCGGATTGACATCAATTTCCCGTGTTCCTTGGCAGCTTTATAGCAATATAGGCAACTTAACATACACTTCTCAGTTAGCAGAAGCATCGTATTGTTTGATGTTGGTGCAGCATCAAATGGCACATATGGTTGAGCTTCTTTTTTCCTGTTTATGACATTTAAGCTCACCAGGTCCTTCAAGAACTTTTTAGTGGTCTGATCATTACCACTATACGGCTTCTCCTTTATTGAATTAAGGATATTTGCAGCATCTCTGTTTATCTCAAATATAAGTGACTGCAGCGGGAAATATGCAATAAAAGTATTTGCCCCCTTTTCCTCATAGGGAAGTACAAAGCAATCTGCATTAAGCGTGAAGGTCTCTTTCATAAAGATAGTAAGAAATGTCAATTATTCCTGAATGTTCTGAATATGCTTTGCCCCCCAGGAAGAGATTTTAGTTCGATTATCTCCGGCAATGATGTTTTTTTGTAATCTTTCTGATCTATATATAAATAGTCAGATTTTATTTTTGCATTGGAAATATAAAATCCGATACCATCATACGCTATTGCAGAATAAGTATGGCTATAAACCTGTACATCATTAATGAAGAAATAATACTTGCTGTTTGCTTTCTTTATTGATAATTTAATAGTGTCTGTACCTGTAAAGGAAGTATTATCTTTCCAAATGGTATAGCTACCTGCATAACTTCCAATTTGGTATTTATATGAGTATGTAATCGATGGTATAGCAGACAATACGCTTTTTCTGGCTATGAAAAAGCTGAAATGAGCATTATCTGTATTCCATATTAATCCACCGTCCATTGAGGTGCCAGGTCCAACAAGTCCAAAAGATTCAATGACTAATTTGGTATTTATTTCAAAGTCTTTGGCTTCTACCGCTTTAAAATCGGGAAAATTATTGTATACCTCCCATAAGTAACCGCTCTGATTATATGCCAAAATATATTTTCCATCTGATAAACTTGCATTACCAAATTCCTCTGTACCAACATACCATTCATTTGAATTATTCGAAAAGTCTTCATGAAATGAGTAAAGGGCTTTTTTTGTTGTAAAAGTATTCTGACTACCATAACCAATTCCAAATTCAGAAATTGCATAAGCCCTTGCGTAATAAGTTTTATTTGGAACCATGTTAACAAGCTGGCTGGAAAAGGAACCTGTTCCCCAGCCATCGAAAGTCCTGTTTTTTGTGATTGTCGGGTTGGCAACGGTGTCATAACATATGCCCTTGGCTATCACAGGCTTGTCACCTTCAGCGGTCACATTTCCACCACAGCTTGCTGTTGTGGCTTTAATGTTATCGACAGTGTTTGTAGAAACAGTTGGTACGACAGCAGCAGTAGTGGAAAATGATATTTCATTACCGTATATGTACTTCTTGTTATCCTTAATAAATGCTCTCAAATAATAAGTTTTCGAAGGCTTCAGTCCTGTAATGGTACCTCCGAAAGTACCAAGCTGCACTGTTCCTGAAGCAAGGATCTTTTGTTTGTAAACAGTGGGAGCGGATAATGTATCAAGACAGAATCCGTATTCATCATGTGCAGCTGATGTAAGGGAATCAATCGACCCCTCTACCTTTATTGTCGTTGATGTTGCATTGTAAGCACGGATTGTGCTGACTTTTGAGTAGACAATTACAAACTCCTCTTTTCTGCAGGTGGTAGTTAGCCAGATGGTCAGGGAAACAATGAATATGCCTGAAAGAACAGTGAATGACTTTCTCATAATTCCGAGTATTATTTGTTCTGTTAAGAAAATAACAAATCCTTATAAAGAACCTGTAGAATTACTTTCTATAACAAATTTAGACTAATACTAAATAAAAGTCAAGTTCTTTTTGGTAATTAATATATTGCTTAACAAGCAGATACACAGAAACATATGTTTGGATGGTGAAAAAAGGGAGTTCCGGACAGTAAATAAAATGAAATTGTGTTAACAAATTAACACAACATGTTTCTGAATGGATAATTTGATTAATCTCTACCTGAATATTTTTTTACCTCCCATACATTTGTTTTGCAGAAGGTACCATTAAAACATTTAGCTCAGGATCAGGCATGTCAGGATCAAGTGGAAAAACAGGCCTTATAACACGTTTATAGGGAAGACTTTTAAAATCCTGATCAACGCCTCCCCGTGTCTGAGCCATGACCCAATCAGCCTTAATATCATACCATTGACTCACAAGGTAACCCTGCTTCACCATTATAATATCCATTTTTTTTGGATCAACTCCTGTACCTGCCAGGTTTGGTGTGGGAGAAGATGTTCCTACAACTACATAAATGCTTCCCGTTTTTATAATGGCAATGTCAGGGCTTTTTCGGTTCTGGGGTGATTTGCTATCTGATGACAGACCCTGTTCCTGGGCAGGACTGACATATATTACTGTACCCGATAAACGAACAGGACCTTCATATGAATTATCTGTCATAGCCCCTACAAAAGCCTCTGCCATGCCACCAATACCTACTTTTCGTGCTGCTTCCACCATTTCGCTTCCCGGTATAGAGCAATAAAGCAAGGTTTTTCCTTTTGGAGTCTTAAATTCCGGTCGCTTTAATACCCTGGCTAAAGTCCAGGTTACCTCACCTGAACCGCCACCACCGGGATTATCACCCATATCGCTGATTAAGAAAGGTTTCTTATTGCTGGTTACAGCCAGATCAATGCATTTTTCCAGTGGATATCCTGGTGCTTCTAAACTGAATTGCCGGCGCACATCCCAGAACTTTTGGGCTAGTTTTTTTGCACCGTTCTCAACCTGATCTTTATCATCCCCAATAACCATAACCACGCCCTGGTTACGTCTCTCGTCCCCCCATACATAGCCGATCCATATACCAGCATCCAAAACACCGGGCATAGACTCGACTTCAGGAACCATTGCGTAGAGCGATCTGGCAGGTTCAATCCGGGTACTTGTCCATTCTCCTGAGAGAAGTACAGGAACTGCCACCCAGGCTTTGTAAACCGGCCGTCCCTTTCCGGAAGAGAGTCGCTCAAGCAGATTAACCACACCACGGCGATGTGATTCAACAGCATCATCGTGCGGAGCTTTGCGGTATGTGGTAATAAGGTCAGAGTAGAGAGCAACACGCCAGGAGACGTTTCCGTGGAGGTCCATAGTTGTTGTGACAAGGGCGTCGTTACCGATAACAGTCCTCACTCTCTCCATAAACTCTCCTTCCGGATCATCAAGGCCATCAACATTACACGCCCCATGATTGTAAAACCAGAAAGCATCATAAGGCATGTTACTCTTTATAATTTCAAGTGCACTATTAACAAAAGCTTCAAATGATTCCCGTGTTACCGGTCCTCGCCCGCTACCTCCTCCTATTAATGAAGGAAGCCAGATTGCTGACTGACCAATTATGGAATCCTTACTCAAATAAGCAGGCAAAGAAGGCGTCCTCCCTATCATAGCTTGCCGATTGGGCATAAAGACACTATTTTCAATCTGTATACCGGCAATTCCTATCCGGGGTTTCTTTAGCTGCGCAGTGGCATTATTTATATACAATGCTGACAACAGACAGAAATTCAGGAGTAATAATTTAGTCTTCATTTGTATTTGCTTTTTCGTTCTTAAAAATATACCTGAGAAACTGAACCATAAGTGCCTGAAATCAGGATATTTTAATTCTGATCAGGTCGGGAAAATGAAAACATTTTATTTGTATTCCAGTAATGCAGTAGCAATACAATCCGAATCTGAAATGAACCTTATCCACCTTGCACTGAAGCTTTTCGGGAACTCATATTCAAATTTCTTACCGGGACCGATACTTACTTTTCTGAATTCCATCCATGTTCCATTACCTGTGGGGTCAGCTTCTATTGTAAAACTGATATCCTTTGCCTCATTGTGCGATAACATAAGATTCTTTTTGTCGTAGAAACCTATAAGGTATGGATCAGATGGTGTGCCTGCTTTAACTACCGAATTTTTCCAGGGACCGCCATGACCGGTTGTTTTGCCAAGCTTCCATAAATCATCAATAACACCGGCCCAGACTGATGCTTTTTTATCTTCCGATACAATAATGTGATCATTTTTTTCTGATAGTTTCGGATCAATCCCTGTCATTATCAGCATCCCGCGGTATGAAGCGTAATCATTGATCCTGAAATTATGTGAGGCTATAGGTCTGATTTTTGCAAATCCGTCAGCATTTTCAGCAGGCAGTTCATAAAAGGTTCCCATGCAGTTGAACAGATCCCTTTCTGTTGCCACCTCCCTGCAGATACGCAGAAAACCTGATCCGGTAAGAGACGCAAATTCATTATTGCCCAGAGGCAATCGCCACCTTCTGTTATTGTCGTCGATAACCAGTACAGATGATTCGTCTATGGTTACAACAATTTCAGGAATAGCAAAACGTTCCCTTATAAAAGCTGCCATTGTTTCATCATCTTTTCCTGTCAGGTTCATAAGCGAATCAAGCTCATAGTATCCGTTCTCTTTCACTTCACTGCCATTGTATTCCCGTGAGAGGATGCCAAGAGTACGACGATTATTACCCAGTCCATAAATCAAACCTCCGATGGTCACAGATTCAGACGCTGGTGACAGACCTGAAAAAATCTTGTCAGAGACGGATAACCTAGTGTCATTAACCGAATATGAAAAATGAACTGTCGCTTTTGTATCATTATCTGCTACAACTCTTATCCATTCACCCTTATCTGCTGTTGAGAATTCTGACATAACAGATTTCCCGGGATCAACTGTTATGTTCTTTAATTCAGTCCATTTCCCATTTCCTTCTTCGTCTGTTTCCAGCCTGAATTTTACTTTTCTTCTGCCCTCATTTAATATCCAGACACATCTTTCGGGCCAGCCGGTAAAGAGGAATGCCTCCGAAGGTTCTCCCGCCTTAACGTTTTCATTTAACCATACTGCTCCTTCAGCTGTTACAGGTCCAAGACTATCAGGTAGCTGTGGAGATGTAAACCATGTATTGGAATTTGATTGCCCGGGACCCTCTATGTTACCCTTTGCTTTTCTCTTATTCAGGAACTCCTTCTGAGCAGAATCGTCGCATCCGAACACCAGTTTCCCATTCCATATTGTGAAGTCACCAATAACTTTCAGATAAGCTGACCTTGGCCTGATACCCTTGCTGTTACCTGATGTGAATGTGGAAGGAAATTTCCAGAACATCCCATGCATAGTCATCAGGTAGTCAGGATTTTCCGGAGATCCAATATCTCTAATCCTTGGCCATTCGGTATTCCATCCATGAGCTCCGTCATAGCTGTGGCTGGCCTTGGGAAGACGGTAGAAAGACCATTTTGCATTGTCACGCACACCCACGATTACCGACTTGTGATCCCAGCCTGTCACCCATATGGGGTCAGTACCAGGATTCCTATTTCCGTAAATCCCTCCGGGTCCGGTTACCTCGACGAACTGATTTCGTCGTATAAGCTTCCACTCTTTTCCGTTCCATTCACAAAGAGATCCTGATTCAATATCGGGCTTTCTCAGAGCCTCCTCTGATGCCTCACCGTTATTTGAATAAACAAGTACTCCCTGTCCGGAATATACTCCTTTTCCGTGAGCACCGGGGAGGAGAGATCCCTTCTGGTTAACAGCTATGTCATCACCTTTTGGCTGATTCAGATTAGCATCTTCATAAAGGACAACAGGCTTCAGTGTATTTACATCAACTTCATAAAAGCCTTCCTCCATTGTAGCATAGTAAATTGTCCCGGCAGGATCGGTCAGATGGCGTGCATTTCCTGTATGTCGACCAGGCATGTTCGCATAGGGAATAACCCTTATATTTCCATTCTGGTCAATTGCATACGGGCCTATGAACAGCTGGTTACTTTCAGGATGGATCATCCTGTTGGCAGGAGTGCCGCCAATGCTTCCCGCGAATACCGACTGGTTGAGATTGATGTCTATAGAATAGAGTTTGTCGGAAGATCCAAAAGGGAAATGAGGGCCATAGGTGACTACCCATAGCTTCCCTGCCCAGGGCACAACAGCTCCTGTTCCGCATTCACCTTCATTATTGTACCTCGCAAGATGTGGATATATACCGCTGTAAGATTTGTATTCAGGCTTCTTATTTTCTGAGGAACAATTAGTAAGAAAAACAAGTAATACCAGAAAAGCAAGATTTCCTTTCATACGAAATTTCTTCTTAAGCAATATCGAACAACCTGCAGATATGCCTGTTGTAAATATTTTCATAAACGCATCTTGAGATTATCTTCTCATTTGCATCGAGAAGCCTGAAGTATTCATCTTTCTTCATTGCTGCCAGCTTGTAAGCCACATGAACCAGCTGCCGCATATTCGGATTATACCGTCCATTGGCAGGATCGTGTCTTAGTGATTCTGCAAACTCGTCAGAATTCCATTTTGCAACAGTTGCTTTGGATGGGAGAGAGGATACATTTATATCTATCACATCTGAGTATGGAGCAGTAAGCTCATCAATTTTACCGAGTGATTTAATGTAGATATCCTTTGCAAAAGCAAGTCCTTCACCTCCGGATTCAGCCAGACCAATAACTTCTTCAAGCCAGGTGGTTCCGGCAGTTTTTAGATGGATCCCTTTATCATATTTTCTTATAAGAGAACCAATTACAGGGTATATTGCAAACTTGTCTGATCCTGAATGAATACTCATCTTAAGATTACCGGGTAACCCGAACTCATGTATTGCATAATCGATTATAAGAAGGTCGGTTTCGAATTCCGATTGAAATTTCTCAACGTCCCCTGCATAATCAACTCCTTTATTGAATCTTCCGGAAAATTTAGGGGCAATTGTCTGAAGGGGGATGTTTTCTGAGGCAAGCATTTTAAGGATAAAAAACAATTCCACCGGAGTTTGCGGTTGAGCTACCTCATCCATAGAGACTTCTGTTACGAAATTTCCATTGCCCTTAACTTTCTCTATTTTCCTGTAGATCTCCCATGCTTTGATTGCAGCAAAAAGATATTTCTCAGCTACTTTTTTAACCAGCGATTTAGGGGTGCTGAACGCGAGCGATGAGTTTGGAATTTTTATTTTACCGGTATATTTGTTTACGCTTGTAAGGAATTCTTCTATTTCCTCTTTTCCGGCAGCCATACCTATATAGGATGCAACATCGATTGTAAAAAAATCAGAACTTTCGATAAACTTATCTACTGTATCAAAGTTGATATGATCTGCATCAACGAAATAGGCTTTTTTGTATCCGGCTTTTTTCGTTACTGCATCTGCCTCTGTTCTTACATCACCCGGAACTGTTCCGATTATTGAGTGTTCCCTGTTCGACTTGTTCCAGACAGGGGTGATCTGGATGCCTTTGGATTCAGCATCCATTACGGCCTTAAGCTGTGCGCTTCCCTGGTGACCGAATCTGTCACCCATTCCTATTGAATATTTCCCAAGTGTTTTCATCAGACTATTTAATTGTTTGATCAATTTGTAAGTACAACGGTTTTGTTTTTTGGAGCGAATACCGCCATTATTGTCCAGGCTATAAGGTACATACTTGCTGCAATGATGAACATTATCACATAACCGGTTTCAATATGTCCCAGATTTTTATAATGTTCAAGTATCGCACCTGCAATGTAGGAGATAAAACCACCACCCAGAGCTCCTGCCATTCCTCCAATGCCTGTTACAGAACTGACAGCTCTTTTTGGGAAAGCATCCGAGACAGTGGTGAATATGTTTGCTGACCATGCCTGGTGCGCTGATGCAGCCAGGGCTATAAGTCCAACAGCTCCCCATGTACTTATGGTTGAAGAAGATGCAAATACAATAGGTACCACAAGAAATGCAAAAATCAGCATGGCAGTCTTCCTCGCCTTAAAGGGAGTCATTCCTTTTCTAATCAGGTAGGATGAAAGCCATCCGCCACCAATGCTTCCTACTGTTGTTGCTGTATAAATAAATGCAAGCGGAAGGCCAAATGATTTCAGATCAAGTCCTGTACCTCTAACCTGGGCCAGCCATCCGGGGATCCAGAAAAGGTAGAACCACCAGATTGGATCAGTCAGACCCTTACCGATAAAGAAGAGCCATGTCTGCCTGTATTTAAGCAGCTGACTCCATTTAACAGGTTGCTGAGGTTCCTCTTTCTCTTCTGTGTCGCTGTTTATATAGGCCAGCTCCGTAGCTGATAATTTTTTCTGCTTCTCGGGTATTTCATAGAAAATATACCAGAATATAAGCCATATGAAACCGATTGCACCAGTAATAAGGAAAGCAGACTGCCAGCCCCAGGCGACAGCCATTGCCGGAACAGCCAGAGGAGCCACAATCGCACCGATATTTGTTCCTGAATTGAAAATACCTGTTGCGAGTGCCCTTTCCTTTTTTGGAAACCATTCAGCTACTGTTTTTATTGCAGCGGGAAAGTTACCAGCCTCGCTCACTCCCAGAAAGGCTCTCCAGAATCCGAAACTGAATGCTCCTTTTGCCAGGGCATGACCCATTGCTGCAATGCTCCACAGAGTAACTGCGGCACCATAACCTATCTTGGTTCCGAATTTATCTATCAGTCTGCCTGCAGCTACCATCCCGAATGCATAGGACAGCTGAAAGGCCATAATTATCTGTGCATATGCCTTTTCACCGATACCAAGGTCAGATTCAAGAAGCGGTTTCAGAATACCTATCACCTGCCTGTCGAGGTAGTTAACTGTTGTGGCGAAGAAGATAAGTGCACAGACCGTCCATCTGTAGTTTCCTGTTTTATTAGTATCTGACATATTTATTTATTGAAAATTATCAATCTATTCCTGATTTTTAACCATTTACCTTCCGCCCTCCGCCCTCCGCCTTATACATTGTATGTTGAAGATGCTGTTGTACCTCCTCTTCCTGTCCAGTTGGTATGAAAGAATTCACCCCTGGGCTTATCAATTCTTTCATATGTATGTGCCCCGAAGTAGTCACGCTGGGCCTGGAGCAGATTTGCCGGTAGCTTTTCACACCGGTAACCATCATAATAGCATAGTGCTGAAGAGATAGCAGGTGCAGGTATTCCGTTGGTGACAGCAGTTGCCACAACATTCCTCCATCCGTTCTGGGCTATATCAACTTTTTCCTTAAAGAATGGATCCAGGAGCAGGTTAGTTATAGTTTTGTTATTATCAAAGGCCTCCTTGATCTTTCCGAGGAATACTGACCTTATTATGCATCCTCCCCTCCACATGAGTGCTATCCCACCGTAGTTAAGATCCCATTTATATTCTTCAGCTGCAGCCTTCATCAACGAATACCCCTGGGCATAGGAAACAATTTTAGATGCATATACAGCATCTTTAAGATCACTCAGGAATTTAGCCTTGTCACCTTTAAATTTAGCGGGAGGACCATTTAGGATTTTAGATGCTTTAACTCTTTCATCCTTTATTGCCGACAGGCACCTTGAAAATACGGCTTCTCCGATAAGTGTAAGTGGAATACCAAGATCGAGTGCGGCAACACCTGTCCACTTACCTGTTCCTTTCTGTCCTGCTGTATCAAGTATCCTGTCGACAAGTGGTTTACCGTCGGTATCTTTATAGGCCAGGATATCACGTGTTATTTCAATCAGGTAACTATCGAGATCGCCCTTGTTCCACTCTTTGAATACAAGATGCATCTCATCGGCAGACATTCCAAGGAGGTCGCGCATTATCTGGTATGCTTCAGTAATAAGCTGCATATCACCGTATTCTATTCCGTTGTGCACCATCTTCACAAAATGTCCTGCGCCATTCTCTCCAACCCAGTCGCAGCATGGTGTTCCATCATCCACCTTTGCCGCAATGGACTGGAACACAGGTTTTACTGCAGGCCAGGCCTTTTTTGAACCGCCTGGCATGATTGATGGCCCAAGCAGTGCTCCTTCCTCACCTCCGGATACACCTGTCCCGATATATAGCAATCCCTTGCTTTCAACGTATGCCGTCCTCCTGTTAGTGTCAGGGAAATGAGTATTTCCTCCGTCAATCAGGATATCTCCCGTTTCAAGGTGGGGGATAAGTGTTTCAATCATCTCATCCACAGCAGTTCCTGCCTTTATCATTAGCATTAATTTCCGGGGTCTTTCAAGGGATTTAACAAACTCTGCAATTGAGTGCGTGCCCCTTATATTTTTCCCTTTTCCCCTGCCTGAAAGAAATGCATCAACCTTTTCAGCTGACCTGTTATAAACCGATACAGTAAATCCTTTGCTCTCCATGTTAAGTACCAGGTTTTCACCCATTACTGCAAGGCCTATTAATCCGATGTCTGATAGTTGTTTCATAATCCTTTGTCTGTTTATTGTTTGTTTTGTCTTTATTACTGTTCAAGGTTCAAAGTTCAAGGTTCTGGGTCCTGGGTCCTGGGTTCTGGGTCAGCTTAACCAGTACCTAGTACCAAGTACCAAGCACCTTATATCTTTCCATAATATTCGCTGACAATCTCATCCATCACCCTGCTGGTTCTGGCTGCTGTTATCCCTGTGCTGGGTGATTCTCCTTTGCCTTCAAGTGTCCGTACTATTTTGTCAATCAGGTTATACTGGACATGTTCAGGCCTCTCATTTACCATTTCAGTGGTTCCATCGGAGGTGGTAACAACAATATTCTCAAAACTGAATGTTGAGAATTTAATTGATCCTCTCTCTCCAATGATTTCAATAATATCCCTGTAACTGTCCTGAGATACAGTAAAGCTCCATGTGCCTATGCCTGTTATTCCACCGGGATATTCAAGCCCGGCTGTCAGAAAATCTTCCGCTTTATACAGACCTCCGTAGTTTCTTACCATCGACTTCACCTTTTGTACCGGTCCGAAAAGGTAGTCAAAATAGTCAAGCTGGTGACTGGCAAGATCGAAGAAATGTCCTCCGCCCGACAGTGCAGGATCAACTCTCCATGGTAGTCTTCCTGCCTTTTCATCTTCGGAAGCAGGTTTGAAGAGCTGCAGCTGGAAGAAAAGGACTTTCCCGATTTTCACGTTTTCGATCATCTCCTTAACCTTCAGAAATCCTGGTAATGCCCTTCTGTAATAGGCAACAAATACGGGCACTCCGTATCTTGCTGAGGCTTCATTTATTTTTTCACACTCTTCATAATTTATTGCCATTGGTTTTTCGATATAGACAGGTTTACCTGCCTTAAGAGTATCTATAGCATATTCTGCATGGCTTCCGGGAGGTGTTGCTACATATACTGCATCTATATCCTTGTCATTTATAAGCTGTTGAGCATCAGAATATACCTTTGGAACATTATGTCTTTTTGCATAGTCTTCTGCAAGTACCCTGTTCCTCCTCATAACAGCTAATAGCCTTGAACCAGGCACCTTGCTGAAAGCAGGTCCGCTTTTCACTTCAGTTACATTTCCACAGCCTATTATTCCCCAGTTGATCATAGTATTGTCTTTATGTCATGCTGTCTTGCAGTCCTGCGGTCTTGCAGTCTTGCAGTCTTTTACACTTTGCACTATTCCCTTAATCTATCTTTTGCTGCCCATAAACCTACTGCCGGATTTGAAATGAAGAATATTTCTTCCCCGTCAGTCATTCTGTTAAAACCATCTTTCAGTTTCCCGGGATCATATTTCCTGATCATTTCAGGAAGGTCATCATACCTGAAATTTACTGATTCAATCTCGGACCTTGAAAGTTTACCGGGGCAATAGGTAATATTGAAACGTCCTTCAGAACTTCCGTGGATAAGATGTGCCGCGGCACTGAGATTTCTGCCCAGTTCCGCATTTTCTTTCAGCGATTTAAGCGTCGCCGGAGTACCTCTGTAACCGTATATCCTTATCAGCCTGTCTATTTCCTTGTCCTCTCCGAATTCCTTCAACCCGGGTGCAAGTACAATGAGTTCACCTTTATCTGCCATTGCCATGCGGGTCCTGTAGATACTCTTGTTTCCAAGCCATGTGCTCTTGAATTCAGAAGGATCAAGGTAAACGATAACCTTTTTCAGTGGTTTTTCAACCTTTATAAAGTTGACTTTTATTGAAAGCTCTGCAGCCAGTTTAAATACCTCCTCATCATTACCGATATAGAGACCTCTGATTACCAGTTTCCCTGATTCATCACGTCCTATAACTGTTTGAATATAAACAATGGGCAGGTGTTTCATAAATTCCGATGCTGCCCTGTTTAGCAGACTTCTGACCGGATTGCTGGCTTTTCCCATAATTCTTTCCATACCATATACCGCCCCCACGAAATGACTCTTGTTAATTCCTTCAGGTCCTCCTGTTCCGACAAGCAGGTTTTTATTGTAGTTAGCCATCCCTATGACTTCATGCGGTACTACCTGTCCGACTGACAATATAAGGTCATGACCTCCTGAATATACCAGTTTGTTGAGCTGGGCAGGCCAGTCATAGTCAAGAGCTCCGTCAGTAATTTCCGAAACATAACTACCCGGTACGGTACCGATTGTAACAACATCCTGTCTCCAGTTATGCACCCTGAACAGACTTTTCGGGACACCCTTAAACATCTCGTCAAGTTCTTTTTCCGACATTGGTGCATGTGTTCCAAGAGCAGGCAGGATGTCAGTGAGTTTTTCGTTGTAGTAGTTGTAGATAATTGTGGTAAGATCTCCTGCCTGTGAGTGGAATCTTGTGAAGTCAGGAGGTACAACAAGTACCTTTTTCCTGTCACCAAGTTTTAAAAGAGCTGAGGATATCGCAGCTTTTAAGTCGCTGACGCTAAGGTTTGTCGTTTCAGAACCGGATTGAAAGAATATCATTTGTATATCAGATTATTTTTTTCATTTAACCCACCCCATGCCCCTCCCAGGAGGGGAACCAGGAAATCACGGCATTCGCCCTGTGCCCTGCGCCTTCA
>Ga0209314_10000329_pt1 | contig 20867 bp, 16 predicted proteins | sample I19B2metaG_FD_184146 | JGI IMG/M metagenome (GOLD analysis project Ga0209314, IMG submission 184146) | Lake sediment bacterial and archeal communities from Gulf of Boni, Indonesia to study Microbial Dark Matter (Phase II) - ​I19B2 metaG... | ecosystem: Environmental > Aquatic > Freshwater >... | reverse complement strand
GGGAGGTGCTCATCGCCACCAACTTCTCGGTGGAGGGGGAGGCGACAGCCATCTACCTCACCGGCCTCATCAGGAGCAGGGGGGTACGGGTCACCAGACTGGCCCACGGCATCCCCATTGGGAGCGCCCTGGAGTACATCGATGCGGCCACCATGCAGCGGGCGCTCCAGGGACGAGCGGAGATGTGAATGGCAGGAAAGGCCGCATCGGTCGAGGGTAGTTGACTCCCGGGGGGGTCATGGTAGGCTGAGCATCAGCTTCGTAGAAGCTTGTTTGCAATAACTTGGCAACATAAACAACAGAGGAGGAGTTGTATGAGTCGTAAAATGGTCACCATTGACGGCAACACAGCCGCTGCCCACGTGGCCCACGCCACCAACGAGGTAATCGCCATCTACCCAATCACCCCGTCGTCGGTGATGGGTGAGATCTCCGACGCCAAGAGCGCGGCCGGGGAGAAGAACATCTGGGGCAACATCCCCACCGTAGTCGAGATGCAGTCCGAAGGTGGCGCAGCCGGCGCCGTGCATGGCGCCCTGCAGGCAGGAGCCCTCACCACCACCTTTACCGCCAGCCAGGGTCTTCTTCTGATGATCCCCAACATGTTCAAGATCGCCGGCGAGCTGACCTCCACTGTATTCCATGTTTCCGCCCGCGCTATCGCCGCCCAGGCACTCTCCATCTTCGGCGACCACTCCGACGTCATGTCCTGCCGCTCCACCGGCTGGGCTTTCCTCTGCTCCAACAACGTCCAGGAGGTGATGGACTTCGCCCTCATCTCCCAGTCCTCCACCCTCCGCAGCCGCGTGCCGTTCCTCCACTATTTCGACGGCTTCCGCACCTCCCACGAAGTGCAGAAGGTCGTTGAGCTCAGCAGGGAAGAGATGGCAGCAATGCTGGACAACGACCTCATCGCCGACCACAAGGGGCGGGGCCTCACCCCCGACAAGCCTGTGATGCGCGGCACCGCCCAGAACCCGGACGTCTACTTCCAGGGGCGCGAGACCGTCAACCCCTACTACCCCATCTGCGAGAAGATCGTCCAGGAGGAGATGGAGAAGTTTGGCAAGCTGACCGGCCGCAAGTACAAGCTGGTTGATTATGTGGGTGCCAAGGATGCGGAGCGTGTCGTCGTAGTCATGGGCTCCGGAGCCGACGTCGTCCAGGAGACCGTGGAGAACCTGGTGAAGAAGGGCGAGAAGGTCGGCGTCGTCAAGATCCGCCTCTACCGCCCCTTCCCGCTGGATGCCTTCATCAAGGCCCTCCCCAAGAGCGTCAAGAAGATCGCCGTCCTCGACCGCACCAAGGAGCCCGGCGCCCTTGGCGAGCCGATCTACCTGGACGTGCGCACAGCCATCGGCGAGGCCATGGCCTCCGGCAAGTTCAAGGCCGATGGCTACCCGGTCATCGTCGGCGGCCGCTACGGCCTCGGCTCCAAGGAGTTCTCCCCGGCCATGGCCAAGGCTGTTCTCGACAACCTGAAGAGCGCCAAGCCGAAGAACAAGTTCGTCGTCGGCATCGAAGAGGATGTGACCGGCTGCAGCCTCAAGGTGGACTACAGCTACAAGAACCCCATGGAAGGGGTCTACCAGGCCATGTTCTACGGCCTCGGTTCCGACGGCACCGTCGGCGCCAACAAGAACTCCATCAAGATCATCGGCGAGGAGACCAACAACAACGCCCAGGCCTACTTCGTCTACGACTCCAAGAAGGCCGGCTCCATGACCACCTCCCACCTGCGCTTCGGCAAGAAGCAGATCCGTGCCCCATACCTGGTGCAGGAGGCCGACTTCGTTGCCTGTCACAACTTCTCCTTCCTGGAGAAGTACGACATGCTCGCCAAGGCCAAGAGCGGCGCCACCTTCCTCCTCAACGCCCCCTTCGGCCCCGAAGAGGTTTGGGACAACATCCCCAAAGAGGTCCAGCAGCAGATCATCGACAAGAAGATGAAGATGTACGTCATCGACGGCGTCAAGCTGGGTAACGAGATCGGCCTCGGACCCCGCATCAACGTCATCATGCAGACCGCCTTCTTCAAGATTTCCAATATCATCCCCCTCAAGGATGCCGTTGCCTCCATCAATGACGCCATCAAGAAATCCTACGGCAAGGCCGGGGAGAAGGTTCTGGAGATGAACTACAAGGCCGTCGATGCCGGCCTGAACAACTTCTACGCGGTCAAGGTCCCGGCCAAGGCCAGCAGCAAGATCAAGATGGCAGCGGCCATCAGCGGCAAGGCCCCCAAATTCGTCAAGGAGGTCACGGGGGTGATCGTCGCCGGCCTGGGGGATTCCCTGCCGGTCTCCAAGATGCCCGCCGACGGCACCTTCCCCACCGCCACCTCCCAGTACGAGAAGCGGAACATCGCCACCGAAATCCCGGTCTGGGACGAGAAGATCTGCATCCAGTGCGGCATCTGCTCCTTCGTCTGCCCCCATGCCTCGGTGAGGATGAAGGCCTTCGACGCCAAGGAACTCAAGGGGGCCCCGAAAGCCTTCAAATCTGCCGACTGCACCATCCCGGAGATGAAGGGGAAGAAGCTCACCGTCCAGGTCGCCCCGGAAGACTGCACCGGCTGCGGCGCCTGCGCCTACAACTGCCCGGCCAAGGACAAGGCAAACCCTGGCCACAAGGCCCTTGATATGGCCTTCCAGCCGCCGCTGCGCGCCCAGGAGGCTGTGAACTACGACTTCTTCCTCTCCATCCCCGATGTCGACCCGACCCAGGTCAAGCTGGAAACCCTGCGGAGCAACCAGCTGGTCCGTCCGCTCTTCGAATATTCCGGTGCCTGTGCCGGCTGCGGCGAGACCCCTTACCTCAAGCTCCTCACCCAGCTCTTCGGCGACCGGATGATGGTGGCCAACGCCACCGGCTGCTCCTCCATCTACGGCGGCAATCTCCCCACCACCCCCTATGCCCAGAGGGCGGACGGCAGGGGCCCTGCCTGGTCCAACTCCCTCTTCGAAGACAACGCCGAATTCGGCTTCGGCATGCGTCTCACCGTGGACCAGTTCAGCAAGTCGGCCCGGGAGTACCTCACCGAGTTCTCCTCGGTGAAGGGGATCGACAAGCTGGCCGCGGACATCCTCGGGGCCGACCAGAGCAGCCAGGCCGGTATTGAAGCCCAGCGCGGCCGTGTTGAGGAGCTGAAGAAGGCACTTAAGGGGCGCAAGGAGCAGACAGCCAAGCTTCTCGTACCCATCGCCGACTACCTGGTGAAGAAGTCGGTCTGGTGCATCGGCGGCGACGGCTGGGCTTACGACATCGGCTTCGGCGGTCTCGACCATGTCATTGCCTCGGGCAAGAACATCAACCTCCTGGTCATGGATACGGAAGTCTACTCCAACACCGGCGGCCAGGCCTCCAAGGCCACCCCGCTGGGTGCAGTCGCCCAGTTCGCCGCCGGCGGCAAGCCGGTCTCCAAGAAGGACCTGGGGATGATCGCCATGTCCTACGGCACCGTCTACGTAGCCACCGTCTCCCTGGCCAATCCTGCCCAGTGCGTCAAGGCGCTCCTCGAAGCGGAAGCCTTCGACGGCCCGTCCCTGGTGATCGCCTATGCCCACTGCATCGCCCACGGCATCGACATGACCAGCGGTGTGGATGCCCAGAAACGTGCCGTCCAGTCAGGCTACTGGCCGCTCTACCGCTACAACCCGGCCCTGGCAGGGGATTGCAAGAATCCGCTGCAGCTTGACAGCAAGGCGCCGACCATCAGCTTCGAAGAGTATACCGGTGCCGAGAACCGCTACCGGATGCTGAAGAAGGCCAACCCTCAGGCGGCCGATGAGCTGATGAAAAAAGCAGGTCAGTGGGTCAAGGCCCATTTCTCCTACTACCAGAAGCTGGCTGCCCTCAACTTCGAGGATACCTGCGGAAAATAGCGGGATTATCAGCAAAAAAAGAGCCCCCGGCCGCAAGCCGGGGGCTCTTTTACTATCTTGAAAGCAGGGGGCATTTCTGTTATAGATGAAGTTTGCAACTGCAAAATGCCAAGCGTAAGGAGTCTTCCATGGCGTCCCCTCAGATGGTGATGTACGATGAGGAGTTCAAGCAGATAAACACCGTCATCGACAAGCTGCTCCGCGATGCCAATGCCAAGGTGATCTTCCTGGTGGACAAGAACGGGCAGCTGATCTCCGGAGTCGGCGAGGTGGAGCGCTTCGACACAACGTCGCTGGCATCCCTGACCGCCGGCAACATTGCCGCCACCGGCGGACTGGCCAAGCTCATCGGCGAGAAGGAGTTTTCCATCCTCTTCCACGAGGGGGAGAAGGACAACCTGCACATCTCCATCGTCGGCGGCCGGGTGATTCTGGTCGTCCTCTTCGACAACCGCTCCTCCCTGGGGCTGGTACGCCTGCGGGTGAAGAAGGCCTCCGACGAACTGACTGTCATCTTCGACGGCCTGATGAAGAAGGCCGAGGAGAAGGAGAAGAGCGGCGCCACCGATTTCCCCTTCGCGGAGATCACCGATGACGACATCGACAACCTCTTCAGTTAGGATCAGCGGAGCTTACCAATGTCGTTCATAAACTACGCCTCCAGAGAAATCAACTGCAAGATAGTCTACTACGGGCCGGGTCTCTGCGGCAAGACCACCAACCTGCAGTACGTCTATCAGAAGACCGCGGCAGACGCCAAGGGGAAGATGATCTCCCTGGCCACCGAGACGGAGCGGACCCTCTTCTTCGACTTCCTCCCCCTGGCCCTCGGCGAGATCCGCGGTTTCAAGACCCGCTTCCACCTCTACACTGTTCCTGGACAGGTCTTCTACGACGCCTCCCGCAAGCTGATCCTCAAGGGGGTAGACGGGGTGGTGTTCGTGGCGGACTCCCAGGAGGAGCGCTACGACGCCAACATCGAGTCCCTGGACAACCTGCGCTACAACATGACCGAGCAGGGGTACGACCTGGACAGGATCCCCTTCGTCATCCAGTACAACAAGCGCGACCTCCCAAATGCCATGCCTCTTGAGGAGCTGCGCCGCGACCTGAACACCACCGGGGTGCCGGAGTTCGAGGCCTGCGCCGCCACAGGGGAGGGGGTCTTCGAGACCCTCAAGGCGGTGGCCAAGCTGATCCTCATCGACCTGAAGAAGGGGCAGTAGGGTTTCTGTAGAAATATAACGAGTATGAAAAAGGGGCTGCGGATTTCCGCAGCCCCTTTTTTCGTGTTCAGGCGGCTTCCTGCCGGTAGAAGCTGCGCAGGCGGCTCTCCCGCAGCTGGCGGATGGTAAGGGGGAGGAGGACGGCGGCGAAGATGAGGAGGCAGCCGGCCCACTCCCCGGGGGTGAGGCGTTCGCCGAGGACGAGGTACCCACCAAGCATGCTCCAGACCGGGTCGAGGGTGTAGACCAGACCCGCGTGAGTTGGGGTGGTGTGGCGCTGCCAGCTGTTCTGCAGGGTGAAGCAGACAACCGTTGGGAAGATGGCGCAGTAGGCCAGTGAGCCGGCGGCTAACGGGCCGATGCTGAAAGGTGGCGGCGGGAAGAGGATCGTGAGGGTGATGCCGATGGCGGCTACCGTTATGAACTGCACCAGGCTGACCAGGTAGACGTCGTCGTCCTTGAGAATCCTTGAGACTGTGATGATATGCACGGCGATGAACAGGGCGCAGGTGGTGGATATGAGGTCGCCGCGGCTGAAACCGGTTGCACCCCCCTGGGCGAGCTCCCAGATGCCTCCCAGAGCGAGGAGGATGCCCGCCATGCTCCACCTGTCCACCTTCTCGCGCCAGATGAGGAAGCAGATGAGGGGGATGAAGAGGACGAAGAGGTTGTTGAGGAAGCCGGCCCTGGTGGCGCTGGTGCCCGAGAGGCCGATGACGAAGGAGACGTTGGTGGCCGCCAGTGCCAGTCCCACCATGGTGCCGCGGCGGATGATGGTGCGGCTGAGCCCTCCCAGCCGGGGGAGACAGAAGATTCCCATGACCAGCGTGGCAAGGGAGAAGCGCATGGCGAGGAAGGGGAGTGGCGGAATCTCGCGGAAGCCGAGCTTGTTGAAGATGAAGCTCCCACCCCAGAAGAGGGTGGTCAGTACCAGGAAGAGATGGACCTTCGTCTGGGAGACCGGAGCGGATCTGTTGTCATTCATCGGCGTTGATACTTCCTGGCAATGCTACCTGCGAAACATGGAGAAAACCCGGTTCCTCCCCGCGCCCTTGGCACGGTAGAGAGCCTCGTCCGCCTCCCTGATCAGGTCTTCGATGGATGTTATGAAGTCGGCAGGGTAGGTGGCGACCCCGAGGCTTACCGTTACGCGCACCCCTTTCAGTTGGCCTGTGAATGGATGCTGCTGGATGCGGCTGCGTATCCGCTCCGCAATGCTGATGGCGTCATCGTGGCTCGTCTCGGGGAGAACCAGGGCAAACTCCTCGCCACCGTAGCGGGCGGCACAGTCGTAGCTGCGCATCTCCACAGATGAGAGGCCGGCGACATCCACGAGGACCCTGTCTCCGCTCTGATGACCGTAGCGATCGTTCACCTGCTTGAAGTGGTCGATGTCCAGCATGATCATGGAGAGGTGGGTCCCTTTTCGTTCCGCGCGCTGCATCTCCTTCTCGAGCATCTCCATCATGTAGCGACGGTTGCGGAGGCCGGTCAGGGGGTCGGTGGTGGAGAGCTGCTCCAGCTTGGCGTTGGATGCCTTCAATTCGTCCTGCAGTGTTTTGATCTTCAGGTGTACCTTTACCCTGGCAACAAGTTCGCCGGCGTCGAAGGGCTTGGTGATGTAGTCGCTGGCCCCTTGGCCGAGGAGTCTGATCTTATGCTCCCTGTCCTCGTGGCCGGTGAGCATGATCACCGGGATGTCACGCAGCTCTTCCCTGGCGGAGATCATGGCTAGGAGCTTGCTCCCGTCCATGATGGGCATCTCCAGGTCACAGAGTACTATGTCGACGGGTTTCTCCAGGAGAATCTTCAGGGCATGCACCCCGTCCGCAGCCTGGAGGATATGGTCGAACAGCTCCGTCCCCTGCAGGATGCGGATTGTCTGCTCCCTTACCTGTGGCGAATCGTCGATTATGAGGATGCTCTTCGCCATGACCTGACCTATAGCCTCGGCTCCCTGGCCTGCTGCTTCAGGGCGCTGATTGTTCCCTTGTAGTCGCTGCTGCCGAAGACCGCGCTGCCGGCAACGAAGACGTCGGCCCCAGCGTGGGAGATTGCGGCGATGTTCTCCACCTTAACCCCTCCATCCACCTCCAGCTCGGCTTCGACCCCCCGCTTGTCCAGCATGGCCCGCAGGGAATGGATCTTGGGGAGGCAGGATTCGATGAAAGACTGGCCGCCGAAGCCCGGATTGACAGTCATCAGCAGCACCAGATCCAGGTCCGAAAGGACGTACTCCAGGTAGCTGAGGGGGGTGGCTGGGTTTAGGGAGACACCGGCCCTCTTCCCCAGGCTCCTGATCAGCTGGATGCTGCGGTGCAGGTGGATGCACGCCTCGGCATGGACGACGATGATGTCAGCCCCGGCAGCTGCGAAATCCGGGATGTAGCGGTCCGGGTCGGCGATCATCAGGTGCACGTCCAGGGGGAGGGTTGTAACCTTGCGCAGGGCAGCCACAACCGGCGGACCTATGGTGATATTGGGGACGAACTGGCCGTCCATGACATCCACGTGGATGTAGTCGGCTCCGGCGGCCTCAACGGCGCGTACCTCTTCGCCGAGACGGCAGAAGTCGGCGGAGAGTATGGAAGGGGCTATCTTTTTCATGGCACTTTTCCTCGTGAGCGGATATTGCCGGACTTTGCCGGTCAGTTCCGCTCTCTCTTTCTCATTCGCGCGGCAAAGAAGCCGTCCATGGCGTGACGGTGGGGCCAGCTGCGGAAAAAACCGCTGCCGCTCTCCATGTCCGCCAGGATGGGGAGTGCCACACTGACGGGTTCTATCACAAAATCCGGGTGATCGTTAAGGAAATTCTCCACCACCCCTTCATTTTCCTCAAGGGAAGTCGAGCAGGTGGAGTATACCAGTACCCCTCCGGGTTTGAGGCAGCGGGCAGCATTCGCCAGGATGTTCAACTGGGTGACCGCCAGCCTGGCCGGGTCGGTGGGCTCCTTCCACCACTTCCCCTCCGGATTGCGGTGGATGACACCCAGCCCAGAGCAGGGGGCGTCGACCAGGATGCGGTCGAAGGGGGTTGGGAGCAGCTCCTGCAGCGGCTTGGTGGCGTCCATGGGGATGGTGGTGATGGTGGCGATCCCCAGTCGGGAGGCAGCCTCTTTCACCTGCTCAAGCTTGCGCGGACTCCTGTCGCAGGCGATGACCCTCCCGCCGGGGCCGGCCATTGCTGCCAGGTAGGTTGCCTTACCCCCCGGCGCGGCGCAGAGATCCAGGATGGTATCACCCCCCTCCGGGGTGAGGAGAAGGGCCGCCAGCTGTGAGGCCTCGTCCTGTACGACGAACAGCCCCTCCCTGAAGGAGGGGAGGCTCCCCAGGGAGATGGCCGAGGTTATCACCAGGCCGTCTGGTGAATGTCGGCAGGGGATGGTGCTCACCCCCTCAATCGCCAGTCTTTGCCGCAGGTCATCCGGCGAACTCTTTACCCTGTTGGTCCTGATTGTCATTGAGGGGGGGGTGGACATCAGGGAGGCCAGCTCTTCTGCCTCGTCGAACCCCAACTGCCCGATCCAGTCGGTGACTATCCAGCGGGGGTGGGAGTGGCGCAGGGCAAGGTATTCGGCCGGATGCTCCCCCGGATCGGGGTAGGTTATCTTCTCTCTCCCCCGCTCTGCGGCACGCAGCACGGCGTTTATGAACCCTGCCCCCCTTGGGGCCGCCTGCTTTGCCAGGTTGACGGTCTCGTTGACCGCCGCGGATACCGGCACCCTGTCCAGGTAGAAGAGCTGGTAGAGACCGAGGCGCAGGAGGAGGATCACCGATCGCTCCAGCCTTGACGGCGGGGTGGTGGAGAAGGTGGCGATGATGTGGTCCAGGGTCCCCCTGCGACGGAGGGTGCCGTAGACCAGCTCGGTGTACAGCCCCCTGTCCGGGCCGGCCAGGCGACCCTCGCGCAGTTCGCGGTCGATGAGGATGTCGGCGTAGGAGCGCTCCTTCTCGATGCGAAGGAGGGTGGTGAATGCGGCGTAGCGCGGGTTATGGGTCACTTTTGCTCTTTTCCTGGGTGGTTGATTGCGCTGAAAAAAGGGGGTGAACTTTCCCAGCTCGCCCCCCTTCTCGCGTTGCTTGCTCCCCCCTGCAAGGCAGGGGGGAGGGGGGGTAGTTTACCTTGGCCCGTAGGCCAAGGCCTCAAGTCTCCTGATCCGCTCCTCCATGGGGGGGTGGGTGGAGAAGAGGGACATGAGGCTGCCGCCTGCCAGCGGGCTCACTATGAACATGTGGGCAGTCGCCGGGGTGGCATTCATGGGGATCTGGCGGTTGGCCATCTCCAGCTTGCGCAGGGCATTGGCCAGGTAGAGGGGGTTGCCGGATATCTGCGCTCCGCCGCGGTCGGCCTCGTACTCCCGGGAGCGGGAGATGGCCATCTGGATGAGCATGGCGGCAATGGGGCCGAGGATGGCCATGAAGATCAGGCCTATCCCGCCACCCTCCTCATCGCTGTCGCGGCCGGAGCCGAACATTGCCGCCCACTGGGCCATGTGGGCCAGGTAGGTTATGGCGCCGGCAATGGTGGCGGCGATGGAGGAGATGAGGATGTCCCGGTGGCGCACATGGGAGAGCTCGTGGGCCATGACCCCCATCAGCTCCTCGCGGGTGAGGATGCGCATGATGCCGGTGGTGGCCGCCACCGCGGCATGCTCTGGGTTTCGGCCGGTGGCAAAGGCGTTTGGGGTGTCGGACTCAATGAGGTAGACCCTGGGCATGGGGATGCCTGCCTGGATGGCCAACTGGCGGACCATGGAGTAGAACTCGGGTGAATCATGCTCCCCGACCTCCCTGGCACCGTACATGGCAAGGACGATCTTGTCGGAAAACCAGTAGCTGACGAAGTTCATCACCCCGGCCATGATCAGGGCGACGGTCATCCCGGACTTCCCTGCGATGGCTCCGCCGGCGATGACCAGGAGGCTGGTGAGGAGGCCGAGGAGCAGGGTTGTGCGCAGAGTATTCATGCCGATTCTCCCCCTTGTAGGTTGTGGCGACCCTTATGGCGCGTCAATATTTATTATAGGGGGTGCGCCGCCAAACCGCAAGGCTTCGCCCGGCTCAGGCGCCGCGCACTTTTGCTGAGATGGCGGAGATGTTCCTGATCCCCCGCTCCAGTGACTCCCTGTTGTGGGCCTCGATGGTCCAGACTGCGCCGGGGGCGTGGCGCTGCAGCAGCTCGAAGTAGAGGTCGAAGTCGATGTTCCCCTCCCCCACCGGGGCGTGCTCGTCCCTGTCGCCTCTGTTGTCGTGGATATGCACCTCGGCAATCTGCTTCCCCAGGGCGTCGAACCACTCCTCCAGCCCGACCCCGTCGGCGTGGAATAGGTTCCAGTGCCCCACGTCGAAGCAGTGACGCAGGCGGGGGTGGCTGCACGCCTCGATCAGGGTGACCAGGGTGGATGGCTCCTCCTCGAAGATGTTTTCCACAGCGATGGTGCAGCCGGTCTGCTCCGTCAATGACAACACCTCGGCGAAGCTCTCCATGGCGTGCTTCAGCCATGAGCTCTGCTTCTCCCCGTAGCGCCAGCGGTCATAGCCGGGGTGGAAGACCATCACCTTGGGCCTTAGGATGGCAGCAGCAGCGCAGACCTGGCGGAAGCGGTGCCTGGTGGCCTCGCGCAGGAGGCGCTCCTCCGACCCGGGGTTGAGGTCCATGAAGGGGGCGTGGATGGTGCAGGTTATGTCGTTGGCGGCAAAGGAGGCGGCCAGGGACTCCACCTGCTCGGGGAGGATGTTGTCCAGGGCGTCGGCACTGAGGAAGATTTCAGGGTGGACCCCCTTGGCAATCATGTAGTCCAGGTGGTCAGCAGCCAGCGAGAAGGGGACGTGGGCATGGATTATGTCAGACACGATGATGCTCCGTTTTGTGTTTATTGATGATGCTGCTGGCGCAGCTTGCACAGATCACCAACTCCTCCAGTTTCTGGATTGCCGAAGGGTTGCCGAGGACGATGAGGGTGTCCCCCCCCTCGATCTTGGAGTGGGATTCGGGGTTGAAGACCATCTTGCCGTGAACCTTCTTGATGCCGACGATGATCACCCCGGTCTCCTTGCGGAAGCCGGAGCTTACCAGGTTTTCGCCGACGAAGGCCGAATCGGCCGGGATGACGATCTCCTCCATCTGCAGCTCCAGGTGTTCGTGACCCGTGGCGATCTCGATGAAGTCCACCACGTTGGGACGAAGGATAGCCTGGGCCATCCTGCTCCCGCCTATTACGTAGGGGGAGATGACCTTGTTGGCCCCCGCGCGGCGGAGCTTGATCTCCGACCCCTCCTCACCGGAGCGGGCGAGGATGAACAGGTCGGGATTGAGCCCCCGGGCGGTAAGGGTGATGTAGACGTTTTCCGTGTCCGAGGTGACCACCGATATCAGCCCCTTGGCCCGCTTGATCCCGGCCCTGAGGAGGGTCTCGTCCTCGGTGGCGTCGCCCCGCAGGTGGAGGTACTCCTCGTGGTGCAGCTTTTCATGGGCCTCGGGGTGCTTCTCTATGACCAGGAAGGGGATCGGCTTGGCGCTGAACTCCTTGCAGATCAGCTGGCCGATCCGGCCGAAACCGCAGATGATGTAGTGGTCCTTCAAGGAGTCGATTTTCTTCTCCACCTTCTTCCTCCCGATGATGCGCTGAATCTGCCCTTCGAACATGATCTGGGCCAGGCTGCCGACGATGTAGCCGAGGACGCTCACCCCGAAGACGATCAGCGCGATGGTGAACATCTTGCCGTAGTCGGATAGTTCGTGCACCTCCCTGAATCCTACTGTGCCCAGGGTGATGATCGTCATATAGAGGGAGTCCAGCAGCGACCACCCTTCGATGGTCATGTATCCGGTAATCCCCAGGGTGACCAGAACCAGGAGCACTCCCATGGAAATTTTCAGGTGGCGTATGGGGTCCATTGGCTCTCCATCGATGATGGGGATTTCACAACATTTCGTTGAGATTACATGCCGATCGGGCAAATTTCAAGTGCTTTGGGGGGAAGGCCTAAGGGGCAATGGGGCTGGCAGGTGATGAATTGCGCCAATCCGCCTCCCAGTACGTAGTTCAGCTTGACATCTTCTGTATACTGTATACAATAAATAATCACCAATTCGGAGCAGCGGAATGAAAAAAACCATCGAAAAACACCTTACTCTGCGGGAGAAGATACTGGAAACCATCCGCGACGCCATCACCAGCGGTGCGCTCAAGCCCGGGGAGAAGGTTGCCGAGCCGGAACTGGCGGAGAGGTTCGGCATAAGCCGCACCCCCATCCGCGAGGCATTTCGCCAGCTGGAGTCCGAGGGGTACCTGACCGTCATCCCCCGCAAGGGGGCGGTGGTGGCCTCCTTCTCCAACAAGGAGGTTGAGGAGTTCTATGCCATCAAGAGCATCCTCGAGGGGTACGCCGCCAACCTGGCCTGCCGCAATCTGACGGAAAAGGAGATTGACAAGCTGACCGCCATCAACGATAAGTTGAGTCAGTTGGCAGAGGAAGACGACATCAAGCACTTCTTCAAGATCCACAACGATTTTCATGAACTGTTCCGCAAGGCTGCGGACAACTCCAAGCTGGACGATCTGATCAGCAGCCTGGTGAGCAAGTTCCAGCGACTCAGGTACGCCTCCCTGAGCAAGCCAGGAAGGATGAAGATCTCGGTGCAGGAGCATAACAAGATCATCGAGGCTTTCCGGGCGCGCAACCCTGAGCTGGCCGAGCAGCTGGTGCGCAAGAACGCCGAGTACGGCGGCAGGGTGCTGATGGAGAACGACGATGCTCCCCTGCGCCTCACCCTGGCCGAACAGAGCGCCGCTGCCCAGATCGACATCTGAAAGGGATAGATGCCCCACCTCAGCAGAATTCCCAAGGTTGACAAAATCCTTACCCACCCAGCCGCGGCCTCCTGGCTGCGGCTTTATCACCGCCCCCTGATGCTGCTGGGGATCCGCACTGTCCTGGAAGAGCTCCGCGCCGAGCTGCGCCGCGGTGAAGCCGTGCCGGAGATGGACGTAATCATCGCCAGGATAGGGGCCGTCCTGGTGCGGCTCGACACCCCCAGCCTGCGCCGGGTGGTTAACGGCAGCGGCACGGTGATCAACACCAATCTGGGCAGATCTCCCCTCCCCCCGAAGGTCGTCCACCAGCTGGTGGAGACCTCCAGCCACTACTCCAATCTTGAGTTCGACCTTGTCGCAGGAGAGCGGGGTGAACGCTACAGCCATGTGGAGCCACTGATCTGCGAGATCACCGGCGCCGAGGCGGCCATCGTGGTGAACAACAACGCCGCAGCCCTGCTGCTGGCCCTGGCCGCCATGTCACGGGGGCGGGAGGTGATAGTATCCCGGGGGGAGCTGGTGGAGATCGGCGGCTCCTTCCGCATCCCCGAGGTGATGGAGCAGAGCGGCGCCGTGCTGCGTGAGGTAGGGACCACCAACCGTACCCACCCGAAGGATTACCGGGGTGCCATCAATGATCAGACCGGCCTCATTCTCAAGGTGAGCTGCAGCAACTTCGCCGTGGTCGGCTTCACCGCCGAGGTTGGAGCGGGTGAGCTGGCGGCCCTGGCAAAGGAGAGCGGCATCCCCCTGCTGGTTGACTGCGGCAGCGGCCTGATGATCGACCTGGAGCCGCTCCTGGGGTGCGGCGAGAAGACGGTGCAGCAGTACCTGCAGAGCGGCGCCGACGTGGTTGTCTGCAGCGGCGATAAGCTTCTGGGCGGGCCCCAGATCGGCATCATCGCCGGCCGTCGGGAGTTCATCTCCGCCATGAAGAAGCATCCGCTCCTGCGCGCCCTGCGGGTGGACAAGATGACCCTGGCTGCCCTGGAGGGGGTGCTGCGCCTCTACAGGGACGAACGGCAGGCGCTCAAGGAGATCCCCACCCTGCGGATGCTCACCATGACAGAGGAGGATCTGGCGGCTCGAGGAGGCAGGATGCTCCGCCGGCTTAAGCGGCATCTCCCGGAAGGGGTGCGCCTCTCCCTGGTTAGCGGGGTCTCCATGGTAGGCGGAGGTGCCCTGCCGCTGTTGCAGCTCCCCACCAGTCTCCTGGCCGTGGAGAGCGGGCGACTCTCCCCCGGGGAGATCGAGGCGCGCCTGCGCCGCGCCGCCACCCCGGTGGTAGGACGGATCTCCAGGGGGCTCTTCCTCCTCGACGTCCGCACCATCATGGACGACGACCTGCCTTTCGTGGCCGCCGCCCTGGAGGGGCTGGATGGGTAGGGGGGATTTGCATTGGTATGAATCGAAAGGGCCTGGCGGCGAATCGCCAGGCCCTTCTTACGTCTGCGCCTTCAGCCGGTCGTGGCGCAGCAGCTCGGGGAAGAGCCGGGCCCAGAAGAGCACCACGATCAGGGTGCCGAAGCCGCCGATGAGTACCGCTGGCACCACACCGAACCAGGCGGCGGTGAGGCCCGACTCGAACTCCCCCAGCTCGTTGGAGGAGCCGATGAAGATGGCGTTCACCGCGCTAACTCGCCCGCGCATCTCGTCCGGCGTCTGCAGCTGCACCAGGGTGGAGCGGATCACCACGCTCACCATGTCCGCCCCCCCCAGTACCGCCAGCAGCAGGCAGGAGAGGGGGAGCCAGGATGAGAGGGCGAAACCGATCGTGGCGCCCCCGAAGAGGGCCACGCAGGCGAACATGGTCCGCCCCACCCGGCGCCTGAGGGGGAAGCGGACCATGGCAAGCGACACCAGCAGCGCTCCGATGGCCGGGGCGGCCCGCAGCATCCCTAGCCCACCGGGGCCGGTCTGGAGGATGTCCCGGGCGTAGATGGGGAGGAGGGCGGTGGCCCCGCCGAGGAGCACGGCGAACAGGTCGAGGGAGAGGGCGCCGAAGAGGACGGGCCTCCCCCTGATGAAGCGGATGCCGGCCAGGAAGGATGAGATCGACGGGGGCTCCCGGCTGGTAGTCTGACGGGCCATGGCGAGGGAGAGGGTGATGATTGCCGATACGACGAAGAGGAGCGCGCTGGTCAGGTAGACGGTGGTGGCGCCGGCCAGGTAGAGGAACCCCCCCAGGAGCGGGCCAATGATCACCCCCCCCTGGCGGACCGAGCCGGCCAGGGCCAGGGCCCGCGGCAGGGTCTCCTGGTCCACCAGACCGGGGAGGATGGTCTGCAGGGTGGTGAACTCGAAGGAGCGGGCGATGCCGATGAGGAAGAGGATCCCCAGGATGGCGTCCCGGCCGATCCAGCCGCCGAAGCTTCCCAGGGCGAGGAGGGCGAGGAGCAGGGCCATGGCGGTCTGGGCCGCGGCGACGATGGCGCGGCGGTTGTAGCGGTCTGCCGCATGGCCGGCGACCAGCACCAGTACCACCGAGGGGAGGAATTGGGCCAGCCCCACCAGCCCCAGGTCGAAGGCCCTGCCGGTGAGGGCGTACACGTGCCACCCCACCGCCACCCCGGCCATCTGGAAGGCGACGGTCCCTGCGGCCCGGGCAACGACGAAGCTGAGGAAGGAACGGTTGAATTCTCTTGGCAGCTGCGGCACTGACATCTTCCTCCGTGGGGGTCGGGACCCTGTATAACACGGTGGTGCATTTTTGCCGACACCTTTTCGCCAGCTGCTGGCCGGAACGGCAAAGTGGGGTATGCTTTGTAGCGAAGTCAATCGCCATGGTGGGGAGGGACCAGATGTACGGTCATCGCCGGTCGGGAGATAAGAGGGGACGCCGCCTCGGCTGGCCTGTGTTCTCCATTACCCTGCTACTCCTCGCTTTGGCCACTGTCGCCGGAGCCGAAGGGGGGGGACAGCGGGCTATCGTCGTCGGCGGTGACCGGGACTATCCCCCCTACGAGTACCTGGATAAGGGGGGGAATCCGGCGGGGTTCAACGTTGCACTGACCAGGGCGATTGCCGAAGTGATGGGGATGCGGGTGGAGTTTCGCCTCGGCGGCTGGTCCGAGGTACGCACCGCCCTGCAGAACGGCGGTGTCGATGTCCTCGAAGGGATGTCCCTTTCCGGGGAGAGGGCCGAGACCGTCGATTTCTCCACCCCCCATGCCATGGTCAACCATGCCATCTTCGCCCGCCGGGATTCCCCCCCGGTCAACTCCCTCGACGAACTGGCGGGGAGGAGCGTTGCCGTCCACCGGGGTGGGATCATGCACGACCTGCTTGCCCGGACCGGGTTCAGCGGAAGGCTGCATCTCACCCCGACCCCGGCCGATGCCCTGCGGCTGGTAGCGGCGGGGAAGACCGACTACGCCATCGTCGCCATCGTCCCCGGGATGTACCTGATCCGCGAGCTGAAGCTGACCAACCTCCTCCCCGTGGTGCGCAACGTGGCGACCCACCGCTACGGCTATGCCGTCAAAAAGGGGAACGCCGAACTCCTCTCCCGCTTCAACGAGGGGCTGGCGATCCTGCGCAAGACCGGCCAGTACGAAAAGATCTACAATGAGTGGCTGGGGGTGCTGGAGCCGGAGCATGTGGAGTGGCGCACCATTGCCCGCTATGCCGCCGTGGTGGTGGTCCCCCTGGTGCTCCTCCTCGGGGTGTTCGCCCTCTGGTCCCGGACCCTGCACCGCCAGGTGGCCCTGCGTACCGCCGACTTGACCCGGGAGATCGCCGAGCGTAAACATGCGGAGGAGGAGCTGCGCCGCAACCAGCAGCAGCTGCTGCAGGCTGACAAGCTGGCCGCCCTGGGGGTGCTGGTCTCCGGTGTGGCCCACGAGATCAACAACCCCACCGGCCTGATTCTCCTGGACCTGCCGGTGCTGAAACGAGTCCACCGGGACGCCCGGACCATCCTGGATAACCATGCCGCCGAGCAGGGGGAGTTCCTTCTCGGGGGGCTCCCCTACAATGAGATGCGGGACGAGATCCCCCGGATGCTCGACGAGATGCACGACGGCGCCAAGAGGATCAAGCGGATTGTCAACGATCTCAAGGACTTTGCCCGGCGGGACGACCTGGCCGAGTTGTCCCCCTTGAACCTGAACGAGATCGTGGCCACGGCGCTGCGCCTGGTGGAGCCGACTCTGCGCAAGGCCACCAGCCGCTTCCGGGTCGACTACGGCGACAACCTTCCCCCATTCCGGGGGCATGCCCAGCGGATCGAGCAGGTGGTGGTCAACCTGGTCATCAACGCCTGCCAGGCCCTCCCCGACCCCGAGCGGGGGATCATGGTGTCCACCCGCCATAACCGCTCGACCGGGAGCCTCCTCCTGACGGTGCGGGACGAGGGGGGCGGCATCGCCCCCGAGGACCTCCCCCGCCTGACCGACCCGTTCTTCACCACCAAGCGGGATTCCGGCGGGACCGGCCTCGGCCTCTCCGTCTCCACCGGCATCGTCAAGGAGCACGGCGGCAGGCTGCAGTTCGAATCAACCCTTGGCACCGGAACCATCGTCACCCTGGTGCTCCCGGCCCTAGAGGAGGAGACCCCATGACCCCCCAGAGCTACCCCCCCTTCGCCATACTCCTGGTGGACGACGAACCGGCCTGGCTGAAATCCCTCTCCCTCACCCTGAGGAGCTGTGCCGGCCTGACCAACATCGTCACCTGCCAGGAGAGCCGTGATGTCATGGGGCTGCTGGATAGGGGCGGCATCGGCCTGGTACTCCTGGATCTCACCATGCCCCACATCTCCGGAGAGGAGCTGCTGAAGGCAATCGGCGAGTGCCACCCCGAGGTGACCACCATCGTGGTGAGCGGCCTCAACCAGCTGGAGACCGCGGTCCGCTGCATGAAGCTCGGCGCCTTCGACTACTTCATCAAGACCGACGAGGAGGACAGGATCGTCGGCGGGGTGCTGCGGGCGGTGCGGATGAAGGAGATGGAGCGGGACTACCGGGAGATGGCGGGTCGCCTCGCCTCCGGCGAGCTGCAGCACCCCGAGGCATTCGCCCCCATAGTAACCGGCGACCGGGGGATGCTGGCGATTTTCGCCTACGTGGAGGCGGTGGCGAAAAGCCCCCAGCCGCTCCTCATCACCGGGGAGAGCGGCGTGGGGAAGGAGTTGGTCGCCCGGGCCGCCCACGCCTTGAGCGGCTGCCGGGGGAAGCTGGTGACGGTCAACGTCGCCGGACTGGACGACACGGTCTTCAGCGACACCCTCTTCGGCCATGTCCGGGGCGCCTTCACCGGCGCCGAACAGGTGCGGCGGGGGATGGTGGAGGAGGCAGGGGACGGCACCCTCTTCCTTGACGAGATCGGCGACCTCTCCATCCCCTCCCAGGTGAAGCTGCTGCGCCTCCTCCAGGAGGGGGAGTACTTCCCCCTGGGGAGCGACCAGCCGAGGCGCCTCTCCGCAAGGATCATCGTCGCCACCCACCAGAACCTGGCGGAGAAGGAGGGGGCTGGAACCTTCCGCCGCGACCTCTACTACCGCCTCCGCACCCACCAGGTGTATGTTCCCCCCCTGCGGGAGCGGACCGGCGACATCCCCCTGCTCCTGGACCACTTCCTCGCCGAGGCGGCCCGGGCACTGGGGAAGAAGAAACCGACACCCCCCCGGGAACTGGCGCCACTCCTGGCAACCTATGGGTTTCCCGGAAACGTGCGGGAGCTGAAGGCCATGGCCTACGATGCCGTCAGCATCCACCGGGAGAAGATGCTCTCCATGGACTCCTTCGTCAGGGCGGTCGGCACGGCAAAGCAGACGGCCACGTCCCCCTCCTCTTCGGCGAGACAGAACCCCTTTGCCGGCTTCCCCGATCTCCCCACCTTCGCCGAGGCGGCGGGGTTCCTGGTTGCCGAGGCCATGGCCCGGGCAGGGGGGAACCAGACCCTGGCCGCCCGCCTCCTCGGCATCTCCCAGCCCGCACTGAACAAGCGGCTGAAGATGCTGCGTGATTGAAACGCCGGCGGGGGAAGATATTACGCAAGAGGAATTGATAGCCAGATTGCAGAAATTGTCCAAAAGGTTCTCATTCCGGCAGCTCCCGCCCGGCGTCTGCGTCGAACCGGCATAACCCCAGGTTATACCATCCCCTCCGGTTATAATTACGGCTAACCATATGAAATGCCATCGAAATAGCCGCTCGGCGGGCAACATTCATAACCTGGGGTTATGGGGGTTGGGGCGATGGGACCAGTTGTGCAAGTCGAAATTGCTTAATAATATCGTATAGGTATATGGATAAATCTCTCTTGGCATCCTTCATGCTTTGTAAAGGGTAACAGTTTCGAGCCGTCCGGCTCACGCAGCTATCCCACACTATGGAGGTGTCCCATGACAATGTTCTGGATCCAGTTCGTCCTCGTCCTTGGTGCCGTGCTGGTCGGTATCCGCCGGGGGGGCGTCGCCCTCGGCCTGATCGGCGGCCTCGGTGTCGCGCTTCTCACCCTAGGTTTCCGCAGCTCCCCTTCCGAGCCCCCAATCGCCGTCATGCTGATCATCCTGGCGGTGGTCACCGCCTCGGCGACCCTGCAGGTGGCCGGCGGCCTCGACTACCTGGTGCAGCTGACCGAGAAGCTGCTCCGCGCCCATCCCAAGTACGTCACCATCCTGGCCCCCCTCTCCACCTTCTTCCTCACCGTCTGCGTCGGCACCGGCCACGCGGTCTACGCCCTGTTGCCGGTCATCGCCGACGTGGCCATCAAGACCGGCATCCGTCCCGAACGCCCCATGGCCATCTCCAGCGTCGCCTCCCAGATGGGGATCACCGCCAGCCCGGTGGCCGCGGCGGTCACCTTCTTCCTCGGCTTCGCCGCCAAGGCCGGCCATCCTGTAACGCTGATGAACATCCTCTCCGTCACCCTCCCTGCCGGTGTGATCGGCGTGCTGGCCGCGGCCGCCTGGAGCTTCAACCGGGGGAAGGATCTGGACAAGGATCAGGAGTTCCAGGCCCGCCTTGCTGATCCGGATTTCCGCAAATCCCTCGATGCGGACGTGACCACCCTGGACAAGGAGATCTCCTCCACTGCCAAGCTCTCCGTGGCGCTCTTCTTCGCCGGCGTGGGCACCATCATCCTCTTTGCCATCTTCCCGGACCTGCTCCCCCTGAACAGTGAAGGCAAAGCCGTCCCCATGACCACTGTGGTGCAGTTCGTCATGCTCGCCTTCGGCGCCTTCATAATGTTCGCCGCCGACGTCAAGGCCAAGGACATAGCCCACTCCAGCGTCTTCATCGCCGGGATGATCGCCGTTGTCTCCATCTTCGGCATCGCCTGGATGAGCGATACCTTCATCAGCGCCAACAAGAAGTTCCTCGTGGACAACATCGGCATCATGGTGAAGATGGCCCCCTGGACCTTCGCCATCGCCACCTTCTGCATCTCCGCCTTTGTGAAGAGCCAGGCGGCGACCCTGGCCATCACCTTGCCGCTAGGGCTAGCCCTCGGCCTGCCGGTGCCGCTGCTCCTCGGCCTGGTCCCGGCCAGCTACGCCTACTTCTTCTTCGCCTTCTACCCCAGCGACCTGGCGGCCATCAACTTCGACCGCACCGGCACCACCCGCATCGGCAAGTACCTCTTGAATCACAGCTTCATGATCCCCGGCCTCATCGGGGTCTCCACATCCACGGTCACCGCCTACATGATCTCCCGGGTGATTTTCTAAGCAGATACAGAGGTTGGGGGAGGAAGCGAACGGCCCGTGCGACAGATGCGCACGGGCCGTTCCGTTTTCGGAATTTATAGGGGGTAGACGTTCAGGTCCCTCCCTCCTTGGGGAGGAGCGGGGGCAGGAACAGCGGCGCATGGTTGGAGGTGAACAGGGGGGGATCGCGGCGCAGGATGGCTGCCACAATTGGATGGCGGCCGAACTCGCCGCTGACGAAGCGCCTCACCCTCGGCCGGTCCCAGCCGGAGGGGTGATTGAAGGG
>Ga0209314_10000328_pt1 | contig 20917 bp, 18 predicted proteins | sample I19B2metaG_FD_184146 | JGI IMG/M metagenome (GOLD analysis project Ga0209314, IMG submission 184146) | Lake sediment bacterial and archeal communities from Gulf of Boni, Indonesia to study Microbial Dark Matter (Phase II) - ​I19B2 metaG... | ecosystem: Environmental > Aquatic > Freshwater >... | reverse complement strand
GACCCCCACGACCACAAGCTCAACCTGATTCGAGACAACGCCCGCCGTCTGGGCACGGACATCGTCACGCCCCAGTTGGGCGACGCCCGCGAAGTGGGCCGGGCCATGGCGGAAAAGGCGGAGGCCGTGCTCGTTGACGCCCCCTGCTCCGGCCTGGGCGTCCTCCGCCGCCGTCCAGACGCCAGGTGGCGCAAGTCGGCCGAACAGATTCAGGAGCTTCACCGTCTTCAGTTGGAGATACTGGAGGGCGCCGCCGCGGCCGTTCGCCCCGGAGGGGCCCTGGTCTACAGCACCTGCACCATAGAGCCGGAGGAGAATCAGGGGACCGTGGAGGTCTTCCTGGCCCGCCACCCGGAGTTTCACCCGGAGAGCCTCAGGCCTTATCTCCCTGCCGTCCTGGCCGACGAGCCAGGGGTGGAGCAGGGCTGGGTGCAGCTCCTGCCCCACGTGCACGGCACGGACGGCTTTTTCATCGCCCGGCTGGGCCGAGACGTAAAGGAAATGGACGAACAGCCGTCGAAGGCGACAAGGACGTAATCCGCGCCGGGACATAATAGGCGGGAAGGAGGTCGGGCAGCTTGTTGGAGATGGATTTTCAGACATCAGTACCCAACCCTGCCTCCGCCGCGCCGCCTGACTCGCCGGCCGCCTCGCCGACCCCGGCCGTCGCCCGGGCGCACAAGTCCCTGCCCGGCGACTCCCTGCCCCCGGCCGTGGTTCCGGGACCCGGCGGCAAGCTGCAGCTCAAGGGCCTCAGTCTGCCGGAGCTCAAGGAGCTTTTCCGGACCTGGGGCGAACCGGAGTACCGCGCCGTGCAGGTCATGGAGTGGATGTATCAGCGGGCGGCACGGAGCTTCGGCGATATGACCAACCTGCCCAAGGGGCTGCGGCAGCGGCTGGAGGAGACCTGCAGCATCGAGGCCGTCAGCCCGGAGACGCGGCAGGTGGCGTCGGACGGCACGACCAAGTACCTGTTCGGCCTGGCCGACGGCCACGCCGTGGAGACGGTGCTGATGCCCCACGACTACGGCAACAGCGTCTGTGTCACCAGCCAGGTCGGCTGCCGCATGGGCTGTGTCTTCTGCGCCTCCACCCTGGGAGGTGTGGCGCGCAACTGCTCCGTCGGCGAGATGGTCGATCAGGTGGTCTTCGTCCAGCGCGAACTTGCAGCCAAAGGCGAGCACGTCTCCAGTGTGGTCCTGATGGGCTCGGGGGAGCCGCTCGAGAACTATGAGGCCGTGGTGGCCTTCATCCGCCTGCTGGGAGACCCCAGGGGGCTGGGCATCGGCCTCCGGCACATCACCCTGTCCACCTGCGGCATTGTCCCCGGCATCCGCCGTCTGGCGGCGGAGGACCTGCCCATCACCCTGGCGGTCTCGCTGCACGCGCCTACCGACGAACTGCGCAGCCGAATGGTGCCGGTCAACCGGCGCTTCGCCCTGGCCGAACTGCTGGAAGCCGGCCGCGACTACGCGTCCCAGACGCGGCGGCGTCTGACGTTCGAGTACATCCTGATCAAGGACCTCAACGACTCCCTGGAGGATGCCCGCACTCTGGCCCACTTGATGAAGGGGCAACTGGCCCACGTCAACCTGATTCCGGCCAACCCGGTGCCGGAGCGCGGCGTGGAGCGGACGCCCCAGGCCCAGGTGGAGGCGTTCGCGCGCATCCTGGAGGAACGCGGCGTCCCTGTCACCGTGCGCCGCGAGATGGGAACGGACATAGACGCCGCCTGCGGTCAGCTGAGGCGGCGGCGCGGGCGAGACCGCTAGAAGAAGATCAGGGCTGCGGGGTGAGGCAGTTGGAGGTGCTCGCCTACCTGGTGGTGCGGGAGGGCAACGACCGGGGCAAGCAAGTGGCCCTGGGCTGGCAGCAAGTCGTGGTGGGCCGCAGCCTCAAGACGGCCCTGCAGCTGTCGGACGAGACGGTGTCCCGCCAGCACGCCAGGCTGGATTACGAGTCCGGCGGACATGTCATCGTCGACCTGAGGTCCACCAATGGCACGTTTGTCAACGGCAAGCGCGTGGATCGGCGCCGCCTGAGCCCGGGAGACCGCATCGTCCTGGGGAAGACAAGCCTGGTCTACCAGGCGGGGAAGGCGCCGGACCTTTGGGAGTGAGCCCGGACAGCTTCGGACCGGAGGGCCTGGAGGTGAGTCGCCGTGAAGGTGGCTGCAAAGACAGACATCGGACGCATTCGCGATGTGAACGAGGACAGCTATTGCGCCTTTGACCTGGCGCCCCTGTGGGGCGGCAGGATTTTCGCCGTGGCCGACGGCATGGGCGGCTATGACGGGGGGGAGGTGGCCAGCAGCCTGGCCATCATGACCCTGCACGACCACCTGCGACAGGCCCTGGAGGCCTGGAAGGCCGCGGCACCGGAGGAGCAGACTCCGGCCCTGGTCTCCTCTGCAGGCTCGCCGGGCTCCCCCCCGGAGCCCGATCTGGAGCAGATGCTGGCTGACGCCTTCGCCGCTGCCGACGCCGCCATTCAGGAGGAGACGCGCAAGCGGCCCGGCATCAAGGGCATGGGCACCACCCTGACCGCCGTCCTGGCCGGGGGAGGCCGCCTCTGGCTGGCCCACGCCGGCGACAGCCGGGCCTACCTGATGAACGGCGGCGCCTTGCGCCAGATCAGCGAGGACCACTCGCTGGTGGGCGAGATGATGAAGAACGGGACCCTCACCGAGGCCGAAGCGATGGTCCACCCCCAGCGGAACATCCTGACCAACGCCCTGGGGGCGGGCGGTGATACCCATGTGGACGTGAGCGTCCTTCCCTATCACCCCGGCGACAGGCTTGTCCTCTGCACCGACGGCCTGACCGGGTCCGTTTCCTCCGCCGAAATGGCCGGCCTCCTCTCCAGCCGGGAACCGGCCGAAGCGGCGGAAGCTCTGGTAGCCCTGGCCAATGAGCGTGGGGGCTACGACAACATCACCGTCCTGGTCGTGGAGCTGTCATGAACAAGGGAACGGACAGCATGATCGGGCGGCTGCTGGGCAAGCGCTACGAGGTGCAGGAGCGCATCGGCGGGGGTGGCTGGGCCCTGGTCTACAAGGCCATGGACACCTTCCTCCATCGCCCCGTGGCCGTCAAGGTCCTGCGGCAGCAGTACACGGCGGACGACGACTTCGTGCGCCGCTTCAAGCGCGAGGCGCAGGCGGCGGCCTCTCTGTCCCACCCCAATGTGGTCAGCATCTACGACGTGGGTCAGGAGGACGATGTCTACTACATCGTCATGGAGTACGTGGACGGCAAGACCCTGAAGGAGAAGATCGATGCCGAGGCGCCCCTGCCGGTGCCGGTGGCGGTACGCCTCACCATTCAGATCCTGGATGCCCTGGAGCACGCCCACTTCGCCAAGATCGTGCACCGGGACATCAAACCCCACAACATCCTGCTGACCCGGGGCGGCCGGGTCAAGGTGACCGACTTCGGCATTGCCCGGGCCGCCGCCACGGCAACCCTGACCCACACCGGCTCCATCATGGGCTCGGCCCACTACTTCTCGCCGGAGCAGGCCCGCGGCGGGTTCACCGGTGAGAAGTCGGACATCTACTCGGTGGGCATCGTGCTCTATGAGATGCTGACCGGCCAGGTGCCGTTCCAGGGCGACAGCCCCATCTCCGTGGCCATCAAGCACCTGCAGGACCAGGTGGTGCCGCCCAGCCACGTCAACCCGGAGGTGCCGCTGGAGCTGGAGCAGATTGTCATGAAGGCGGTCCAGAAGGACCAGAACCTTCGCTACCAGTCCGCCGGCGACATGACCGCAGACCTCAACCGCTTCCTCAAGGACTTCACCGAAGGGCGCACCCAGCTGATCGACCCTACGGCCGTCCAGCGGCCCTACTTCGGTGAGCCGGAGGCGGTGGAGGGCGTGCTGCGGCGCGACCCCGACCTGCAGGACACCATCGCCCTGGAGGATCGCGACGCGAAGAAGGTCCGACAGGCCGCCGAGGGGCGCCGCCGGGTCTGGCGCCGGGTCTGGCCCTGGCTGCTTGGCCTGGCGCTCTTCCTGGCCGCCGTCGCCCTCTCCTGGTGGGCCTTTAACCGCTGGCTCAACGTCCCCACGGTTCCGGTCCCCAATGTGGTGGGGCTGCAGCAGCTCGAGGCTCAGGACAAGCTGAAGGAAAGCCTGCTGACCTCTGAGGTGGCGGCCACGCCGCCGGACCCCAGCCACCCCGCCGGTGAAATCATCAAACAGGACCCCCTGCCGGGTACGCTGGTGAAGCAGGGGCGGAAGGTGCTCCTCTCCGTCAGCCGCGGCCCCGAGCAGAAGGCCGTGCCTGACGTTCGCAACGAGTCCCTGGTGCAGGCCCAGACGGACCTGGCCAACGCCGGTTTCCGGGCCGGTCACATCAGCACCAAGGATGACCCGGCCTACGCCGCAAACACCGTGATCTCCCAGAGCCTGACCCCGGGTCAGCTCTACCCCCAGGACACGCCGGTGGACCTGGTGGTCAGTTCCGGCAAGGCCCAGGTGGCCATGCCCAGCCTGGTCGGACAGGACCTGGAGCAGGCCAAGTCCACCCTGGAACAGAACAAGTTGGTGCTGGGCAAGGTGACCCCGGTCACCGACCCCACCTTCGCCCCCAATCAGGTGGTCAACCAGAGCCCGCAACCCAATGCCCCGGTGACGGAGGGCTCATCGGTGGACCTCTGGGTCAACCAGCCTGCCGGCGCCGCCCGGCAGGCCACCCTGCAGTTCGTGGTGCCGCGCGCCGCGGGGGCCGCGGATGCCCCCGTGGTGGTGGAGGTGGTCGTGGCCGATACGCGCGGCCGCACCAGCCAGTACAAGCAGCAGCACCGCCCGGGCGAGTCCCTTCAGGTACCCATCTCCTGGGTGGGCACAGCCACCGCGTTCATCTACGTTGACGGCAATCTGGTGCAGCAGCAGGCCCTGCCTTCCTAGGATCAGGCGGGCATCCCGGGGCAGTAGGCAGGAGGTTCCCCTTGACCATTGCCGACAATAATCCCACCGAGGCGGGACTCAGGCGAGGACGCGTCCTCCGGTCTCACTCCAACCTCTTCTTCGTGCAGACCGGCGGCCGGGAATGGCCCTGCCGCCAGCGCGGACGCTTCCGCCTGGAGCGAAACGCGGTGCTGACGGGGGACTGGGTGCTGTTCGAGCCCCAGCCGGACGGCAACGGCTATATCGTTGAGATCGAGAAGCGGCACAATGAGCTGATCCGCCCGCCCATCGCCAACGTGGACCAGGCCGTCATCGTCTTTACCGCCCGTGAGCCCGACCTCAACCTGCCTCTGCTGGACCGCTTCCTGGTGCTGGCCGCGTGGTCGGACATCGGTGTGGTGCTCTGCCTCAACAAGGCGGACCTGATCACCTCGGAGGAGGCCGAAGCCATCGCCGAGCCGTACCGGCAGGTGGGCTACACGGTCCTGCCCATCGCCGCCAAACACGGCACCGGCCTGGACAAGGTGACCTCCCTGCTGACGGGGCGCGTCTCCGTGCTGGCGGGGCAGAGCGGCGTGGGCAAGTCGCGGCTGGTCAACGCCCTGGCTCCAGGGCTGTCGCTGCGCACCGGCGAGGTGTCGCAGAAGCTCGGCCGGGGCCGGCACACCACGCGCCACGTCGAACTGCTGCCCGTGGCGGGCGGCCTCCTGGCGGATACGCCGGGGTTCAGCCTGCTGGACGTGACGGGCATCCCCAAGGACCAGCTCTGGCTCTGCTTTCCCGAGTTCGTAAACTATGGTAATCGCTGCCGATTCGCCACCTGCCTGCACCACAAGGAGCCGGACTGCGCCGTCAAGGCGGCGGTGGAGGAGGGGCACATCCAGGAAGCCCGCTACCGGCGGTACATTGAATTCCTGGAGGAGATCCTGGCGGCCCCCGTGCGCTACCACTGACGCTGAGAGAGCCGGTCCGACCGGCCGACGGGAGGAGACACCGTGGTCAAGATTGCCCCATCGCTGCTGTCCGCCGACTTCAGCCGCCTGGCCGAGGAGGTCCGCAGGGTGGAGGAGGCGGGCGCCGACCTGCTCCACATGGACGTCATGGACGGGCGCTTCGTTCCCAACATCACGTTCGGCCCGCTGGTCCTGGAGGCTCTGAAGGCCCACACTCGCCTGGAGATGGACGTCCACCTCATGATTGTGGAGCCTGAGCGCTACCTGGCCGATTTCCGCCAGGCCGGCGCGGCCACCCTGACTGTCCACGCCGAGGCCTGCGCCCACCTGCACCGGGTGGTCCATCAGATCAAGGAGTTGGGGGCCCGGGCCGGCGTCGCCCTGAACCCGCACACGCCGCTGGACGTCCTGGACTATGTGCTGGGAGACCTGGACCAGGTGCTGATCATGAGCGTCAATCCGGGCTTTGGCGGTCAGCGCTTTATCCCCGCCGCGGTGGAAAAGATCCGGGCTCTGCGGAACCGCGCGGCGGAAGCCGGACTGCGTCTGGACATCGAGGTCGACGGCGGCATCAACCCGGAGACGGCGCCGCTGGTGACGAAGGCGGGCGCGAACCTCCTGGTGGCCGGCTCGGCCGTCTTTGGCCAGCGCGACGTGGCTGAGGCCATGGCCGCCCTTCGGCGCGCCGCTGCCAACGCCTGAAGCGACCACTACGGCCGTTCGTGGCACCTTGGACGGCCTGTGGCTTGACACCTGAGCTTGTTACCGAATACACTTGCAACGAGGATATAATTTCATACCGGACCTTCAGGGCAAGGTGAGGACTCCTCCCGTGGCCGCAAGCTTTCGGCGGCGGGCAGGGCCAATTCCTGACCGGCGGTGATGCTTGGCGCGTCAACAAAAGGCGCGTCCGGACCAGCCCGCGACCCGCGCAAGCGGTGGACACCGGTGCGACACCGGGGCCGACAGTACAGTCTGGATGGGAGAAGGTCGCAAAGCAATGACAGCGCCTCTTTGGGGTGTCTGCCTGCTGCGCGCCGTCTAAGAAGCCCTGGGAGTATGCCCTGGGCTTTTATGATGGTCCGGTGTCGGGGAGATGGTACCGTGCAGCGCAAGTCCACCCAGTATCTGATCCGCGTCGGCGTCCTTTCCGCCCTGGCCTTCGGCCTGATGCTCATCGAGGTGCCCCTGCTGCCCAGCGCTACCTACTTGAAGTACGACCCCAGCGAGCTTGCCGCCCTGGTGGGCGGCTTCGCCCTCGGCCCCGCCGCCGGCGTGATCATCGAACTAATCAAGAACCTGCTCTACCTGCTGCTCTCCGGGAAGGCCACCCTTGTTGGCGAGGCGGCCAACTTCCTGGCCGGTGCGGTCATGGTGGGCGTCGCGTCCGTCCTCTACTGGCGTCATAAGTCGCGCCTCGTGGCCGGGCTCTCCCTGGTCGCCGGCAGCCTTGCCGCCACGGCGGTCATGTCGGTGGCCAACTACTACGTGTTCCTGCCGCTCTGGAACGTGCCGCGGGAGGCCATCCCGGCGGTGCTGACCGGCGCCGTGATCCCCTTCAACCTGCTCAAGGCGGGCCTCAGCTCCGCCGTCACGTTCCTGGCCTACAAGCGCGTTCGCGGCTACCTCACCCTGGAGGCGGTGGAGGTGGCGCCGGCCGCCGCACCCTCGCGGTCGCACCTGTAAGGACGAGGCAACTCCGGTCGCACCCACCTGTCATGAAACGAGGGCTGCACGCCAATGCGTGCAGCCCCTATTGTTATGGTCTTTCCTTCCGAACCTGCCGCTCACGGTTGCATGCACCCCCTCGGGGGGTTCCTCATACTGTGGTAGCGCACGCGGCGCCCCGGCGCCTGAGCGGCAAGGGGGGAGCGACGGTGTACTGGCGATGGCGACGGTATAACCCGCTCGGTTTTCTGATCATCATTCTCGGCGTTGTCCTGCTGATCGCCTTCCTGCCCTGGTGGTTCTGGTTCGGCATCGCGGGCATGGCTCTCATCGCCATCGGCTGGCTCATTATCCGCGGATACTAGACGAAGGAGGCGCGCTCAAATGCGGGTGTACGTGGTAAGGCCGCCGAAATTCATCGGCGCCATTCTCCGGTTGATCCTGGGCGCAAACAAGAGCGCCTAGGTCCAGGAAACAATTACATACCCCACCCGGACCTCCGAGACTGCCTCGGAGGTCCTCTGTTTTGCCGGCCGGCGCTTCTCCCCGGGGAGGGTCGGACTTGCCTCACTGGCAACGATGGGTATAATGACCGTTGGGACCCTGACCCGGCCGGGGAGCCGGGCGGAAGCCGGAAAGGCGGTCTATTTTGGCGGATTATCTGGTTCGAGCGACATCCGAGGACGGCGGCATTCGCGCCCTGGCGGCGGTGACGACGGAGATGGCGGAGGAGGCGCGCCGCCGCCATGACACCTCGCCCACGGCCACGGCGGCCCTGGGGCGCACCATGACGGCCACGGCCCTGCTGGGTGCAACCCTGAAGGACGACCAGTCCATCACCGTGCGAATCATCGGCGACGGGCCTATTGGCGGTATCATTGCCGACGGCGACTCCACCGGACGGGTTCGCGCCTATGTCAAGGAGCCCCACGCGGACCTGCCCAACAACGCCCAGGGCAAGCTGGACGTGGGCGGGGTGGTGGGGCGTGACGGGTACATCCACGTGACCCGCGACCTCGGCTTCGGACAGCCCTACACCGGCAGCGCCCCGCTGGTTTCGGGCGAGATTGCCGAGGATGTCACCAACTACCTTTATGTATCGGAACAGGTGCCCTCCGCCACCGCCCTGGGCGTGCTGGTGAGCCGCGAGGGAACGGTGCAGGCCTCGGGCGGCTACCTGCTGCAGTTGCTGCCTCAGGCCGATGACGACGTGAAGGCGGAGCTGGAGCGCAACCTGGGCCTCCTGGGGGCGGTCAGCTCGGCGGTGGACGCGGGGTTAACGCCGGAGGACATCCTGGGGCGCGTGCTGCAGGGCGTTCCCTACCACATTCTGGAGACGCGGCCCCTGCGCTTCGAGTGCACCTGCTCTCAAGAGCGGGTCATCGGGCTGGTGGCCTCCCTGGGCGCCGACGAGGTCCGGTCCATGCTAAACGAGGACCAGGGGGCGGAATTGCGCTGCCACTTCTGCAACAAGGTCTATCAGGTCAGCGCGGATGAGCTGCAGCAGGTGCTGGAGCGGCTGGAGCACCCGCCGGCCTAGGGCCCGGGCCTGGCCTGGCTTGGCCGGGCCAAGCCTGCCCCGTGCCCGTGCTCGTAAAAGAAGAACCGGCAGGTTCCCGAAGGAACCCGCCGGTTCGGTGTGGCAGAGGTTACACGGCGCGCTGTACACGGCCCGAGCGGAGGCACCGGGTGCAGACCGTCAGGCGGACCGTCTTGCCCCCCACAATTGCGCGAACCCGCTGCACGTTGGGAGACCAGCGGCGCTTGGTCTTGATGTTGGAGTGAGACACCAGGTTGCCGGAGACAACCGTCTTGCCGCAAACATCACACAGTCTTGCCATCGTTACACCTCCTCGGGCCAGGCGACCAGTAAGCTTGGTTGATGTCGGGTCTAAACAGACAGGCCTAATTGTAGCATAGAAAACAAAGCCATGGCAACCCGCCCCGCCGGGTGCTTCTTCCGAGCATACCAGGAGGAAAATGCTGCTTTTCCAGAGAATCTTTGCCGTTAGCACTCGGAGGGAGGCCGTAGCGTGGCTCGTGAGATGAACAACACAATGGGCCGCATTTCCCTGTCGGAAGAGGTCATAGCCACCATCGCCGGTGTGGCGGCGACAGAGTGCTATGGCGTCGTCGGCATGGCCTCGACCAAGATCAAGGATGGCATTGCCGAGCTGCTGGGACGCGAAAACCTCTCGCGGGGCGTGGAGGTTGAACTCAGCGACAATATTGCGGACATTACCCTGTACGTCGTCGTCGGCTACGGCACCAAGATCTCCGAAGTGGCCCACAACGTGGTGGATAAGGTCAAATACACCATTGAGAGCACCACGGGCCTGAAGGTGCGAAACGTGAACGTACGGGTGCAGGGCGTGAAGGTCGGCAGCGCCCGCTAGAGGAGGCCACCTGTATTTTGAGCCTGGAGTACGTGGACGCCGCCCTGCTCAAGCGGCTCTTCATTTCCGCAACGAACCACCTCGAACAGAATAAGGCGACGGTCGACGCGCTTAACGTCTTCCCCGTGCCAGACGGCGATACAGGAACCAACATGACCATGACCATGCTGTCGGCCTCGCGGGAGGTTCAGAAGGCGCCCGAAACCACCGTGGCCGAGGTTGCCGAGGCCTGCGCCATGGGCTGCCTGATGGGCGCCCGGGGCAACTCCGGCGTCATCCTCAGCCAGCTCTTCCGCGGCTTCTCCCAGGGCCTGTCCGGGAAGAAGCGGGCCACGGCCACGGATATCGCCGGGGCCCTGCAGGAGGGCGTGCGCACCGCCTACAAGGCGGTTATGAAGCCGGTGGAGGGCACCATCCTGACGGTGGCGCGCGAGTCGGCCAAGGCCGCTCTGGTGGCGGCCCGGCAGGGCGAGGACGTGCTGGGCGTGCTGGAGGCGGCGCACCGCGAGGCGGAGGCCACCCTGGCCCGCACGCCGGAGATGCTGCCCATCCTCAAGAAGGCCGGCGTCGTGGATTCCGGCGGCAAGGGCTTCGCCTACGTCCTGGAGGGCTACGTGGAGGCCCTGCGCGGCGCGGCCCTGGATCAGGGCCGGCCTGCGGCCGCGCCCGTGAGGGCGGGCAAGGATACCTCGCCGGCGGAAAAGGTGCAGTTCGACCTGCATGAGGAGTACGACATCCGCTTCCCCTACGATATCGAATTGATGATCCGGGGCAAGGGTTTGCTGCTGGACGACATGCGCCATCATCTGGCGCCGATGGGCGACTGCTTGTTGGTGGTGGGCACCGCCGAACTGGCCAAGGTGCACATCCATTCCGGCAATCCCGGCCCCGTGCTGGACTACTGCGTCCGCCAGGGCACGGTCTTCAACATCGAGATCAAGAACATGCAGGTTCAGCACGAAGACCTGCGCCAGCACGCCGGTCAGGAAGCCGGCGACGGCACGGGCCCGCGCCTTGACCCCAGCGAGGGCGTCATGGATGCCACCCTGGAGGGCCTGGGAACGGCGGCTCCGGCCCCCGAGGAGGAAGCTCCGGCCCTGGCCGTGGTGGCTGTGGCCGCGGGTGATGGCCTGAGCGAAATCTTCCGTAGCCTGGGCGTGTCGGCTGTGATCGAGGGCGGGCAGACCATGAACCCGTCCACAGAGGACCTGCTGAACGCCGCGCGCCAGACCGGCGGACACGACGTGGTGCTCCTCCCCAACAACAAGAACATCATCCTGGCGGCGCAGCAGGCCAAGGAGCTGGCCGGGAGTCAGGTCATTCACGTGGTGCCCACCAAGGCCTTCGCTCAGGGCATCGCCGCCATGTTGGCCTGGCAGCCCGACGGTGAGGCGGAACGCGTGGTGGCCGGCATGCAGCGTGCTGCCGAGGCGGTCCGCACCGGCGAGGTCACCTACTCCGTCCGCGACACCGCCATTGGCGACCTGACCATCCAGAAGGGCGACATCCTCGGCCTGGCTGAGGGGCAGATCGCCACCACCGGCTCCTCCGTCGACTCCGTGGCCGCGGACGTCGTGGCCAAGCTCATGGAGGACGGCGGCGAAATCATCACTCTGTACTACGGCGAGAGTGTTACCGGCGAGGACGCCTCGGTCCTGGCGGACACCGTCCGCTCCCGCTTCCCGGAGGCCGAGGTGGAGGTCCATTACGGAGGGCAGCCGCTCTATTACTACCTGATCTCGGTGGAGTGAGTCATGGCGGAAGCGAGACCCACCAGGAAGAAACAGCAAGAGGCTGCGGGGTCGGCCCGGTCGGCCCGGCCTGACCCGGCCGCAGGGCCGAAGGCGGAGGCCGGGCCGAAGGCGAAGGCAGCGCCCAAGACGACCGCCGGGCCGTCGTTGCCGCAGCCCATCACGGGTGCAGGGTCCCCCCGGGACCCTCTTTTGTTGCCAGTGCAGTACCTTAAGGGAGTGGGCCCGGCCAAGGCCAGGGCCCTGAACAAGCTGGGCGTCGAGACGGTCATGGACCTGCTGGAGCACTTCCCGCGGCGGCACGAGGACCGCAGCCAGTTCAAGCCCATCGCCCAGGTGGCCGACGGCCAGCTGGAGACGGTGCAGGGCGTGGTCACCGGCGTGCAGGAGATGCGTCCCCGGCGCGGCCTGCACATCCTCAAAGTGGGCGTCACCGACGGCCTGGGCCTGTGCTGGGGCGTCTGGTTCAACCAGCCCTTCCGGCGCGGCCACTTCCAGCCGGGTCAGCGCGTCATCTTCAGCGGCCGGGTGGAGCGGCGCTACAACCAGATTCAGTTCAGCAACCCCGAGTACGAGGCGGTAGAGGACGGCGACCCCTTGCATACGGGCCGCCTTGTGCCCATCTACCCTCTGACCGAGGGCTTCACCGCCCGGATGATGCGCAGCCTGATGAAGGGCGTGGTGGACCAGTACACCCCGGGCCTGCCCGAGACGCTGCCCGCCGACCTGCGGGGACGCCACCGCCTGGGCGGCCGCGCCGGCGCCTGGTACCACATCCACTTCCCCGCCAGTGACAAGCACCTGGAGGCGGCGCGCAAGCGCCTGGTCTTCGACGAGCTGTTCCTGCTCCAGTTGGGCCTGGCCCTGATGAAGTCCAGCTATGCCGAAGAGACGCCCGGTCTCCAGCACCGGCCGGAGGGGCCCCTGGTGGCCCAGTTCCTGGCCGCCCTGCCCTATCGCCTCACCGGCGCGCAACAGCGTGCCTACGAAGACATCCGGGGCGACATGGAGTCGCCCCGGCCCATGAACCGCCTGCTGCAGGGCGACGTCGGCTCGGGTAAGACCGTGGTGGCCACCCTGGCCCTGGTGAAGGCCGTGGCCAGCGGCTACCAGGGCGTCCTGATGGCGCCCACGGAGATCCTGGCCGAGCAGCACTTCCTGGTCCTGCGCCGCTGGCTGGAGCCGCTCGGCATCCGCGTGGCCCTGGTCTCCGGCGGTCTGCCGCGGCGCGAGAAGGCGACCCTGCTGCGGGCCCTGGCCACCGGTGTCGTCCACGTGGCCGTGGGCACCCACGCCCTGATTCAGGAGGGTGTGGCGTTTCACCGCCTGGGCCTGGTGGTCACCGACGAGCAGCACCGCTTCGGCGTGCGCCAGCGGGCCCTGCTGCTGGACAAGGGCGCGGCCTCGCACGCCGTCGCCCCGACCGAGGAAGGGGGCCCGCCGCCGCCTCCCGCCGACGAGGCCGCGCGGGTCGAAACGGCCGTGGCGGACGGCGCCCGGGTCAGCCCAGCCGGGCCCGTCCCCGACGTGCTGGTCATGACGGCCACGCCCATTCCCCGCACCCTGGCCCTGACGCTCTACGGCGACCTGGAGGTCTCCGTCATCGACGAACTGCCGCCGGGCCGCACGCCTGTCGAGACGCGCTGGTTCACGGATAAGGAGAAGCGGCGGGTCTACGGCCTGGTGCGGCAGCAGGTGGCCGAGGGGCGCCAGGCCTACGTGGTCTGCCCCCTGGTGGAGGAGTCGGAGAAGGTGCAGGCAGAGGCCGCCACCGCCCTGGCGGAGCGGCTGTCCCAGGAGGAGTTCCCCGACCTGACGGTGGGCCTCCTGCACGGCCGCATGAAGCCGGAGGAGAAGGATCGCGCCATGGCCGCCTTCCGCTCCGGCCAGATGCAGGTGATGGTGGCTACCACCGTCATCGAGGTGGGCGTGGACGTGCCCAACGCCACGGTCATGGTGGTGGAGGGCGCGGACCGCTTCGGCCTGGCCCAACTGCACCAGCTGCGCGGCCGCGTCGGCCGCGGCGCCCACAAGTCGTACTGCCTGCTGGTGGCCTCGCCCACCAGCGAGGAGGGACGCCAGCGACTGCTGGTCATGCAGCGCACCCAGAGCGGCTTCGAGATCGCCGAGGAAGACCTCAAGCTGCGAGGCCCCGGGGAGTTCTTCGGCACGCGCCAGCACGGCCTGCCCGACCTGAAGATCGCCGACCCCCTGCGCGACCAGAAGGTTCTGGAGGTGGCGCGCCAGGAGGCCCTGGCCCTGGTTGCCCAGGACCGTCGTCTCCGCTCACCCGAACTGGCCGCCCTGCGCGAGCAGGTGCGCCACAAGTTCCGCGAGCGCGCGGGGCTGATTCAGGTGGGGTAGAGGTGCCGACAGGCGAACTGGGCCAGGACCCGACCATCAGCCGGCAAAAGGCGGTTGACACTTGGCGTGGCCCGGTGTTACTATCAGTCCAACATCATACGGCAAAGGCGATGAGTGGAAGAGTACGCGGCAGGTTTCTGCCCAAGCGAGCCGGCGTTGGTGAAAGGTCCGGCGCAAGGCCTGACGCGGAATGGTCCCACGAGCTGCGGCCCGAAAGCCGGAGGTCTTTCCCGTACAGGGAGGGCGAGCCGGGCGAGTAGGCGCCGACGGAACCTCCCGCCGTCAACAGGGAGAGGGTATCGACGTTGGGTACTTGCACGCGTCACTCTGCTGCAGGCCTCCCCGTCCGTACCTGCAGAGAGGGGTCGCGCAGCGATCCAATTGGGGTGGCACCGCGGAAGGCAAGGCCTTTCGTCCCAGAGCTGGGACGAAAGGCCTTTTTGTATTGCCGCAAGGCAGGTAGGAGGCGGCTGACGTGTGGCCCGACTTGGCAACTTTTGAACTCCTGGCCCGGGAGTACCCGCTGGTGCCCGTGGCCAGGACCTGGAACACCGACCTGGAGACGCCCGTGTCCGTCTACCTCAAGCTTGTCGGGCAGGGCCACGGATACCTGCTGGAGAGCGTGGAGGGCGGCGAGCGCATCGCCCGCTACTCCTTCGTCGGGGCCGACCCCTTTCGGGTGGTTGCGGCCGCCCCGGACGAGGACGCCTTCGCCCTGCTGCGCCGACATCTGGCTGAACTGAGGGCTCCGGCGCTGAACCGGTTGCCAGGATTGGAGGGGCTGCCGGACTTCACCGGCGGGCTGGTGGGCTACCTGGGGTATGACGCTGTGCGGGCGCTGGAGCGACTTCCTGACCCCCCGCCGGAGGAGCGCGACCTGCCCGCGGCCTGGTGGATGGCGGCCGGCATCCTGGCCATCTTCGATCACGTGAAGAGTCAGGTCTATCTGGTGGCCGCCTTGCCGGGGCGGGAGGGAGAATCGGCAGAGGATCTGTACAGGCGAAGCGCCGCGGTTTTGGACGACGCCGTGGCCCGGCTGCAGAAGCCGCTGCCGGAGGAATCCCTGCGGGCGGCGGCGCCTTCCACAAGGGCGTACCGGACCGACCCCCTGCCCGACTTCCCGCGCGACTCCTTCCTGGCAGCCGTGGGCCGCATCCAGGAGTACATCCGGGCCGGCGACGCCTTCCAGGTGGTGCTGTCGCAGCGCCTGCGCTCGCCGCTCCGGTCCCACCCCTTCAGCCTGTACCGTTCGCTGCGTCGGCTCAACCCGTCGCCCTACATGTTCTACCTCAACTTCGGCCCGGTGCAGCTGGCCGGCGCCTCACCCGAAATGCTGGTGCGTTTGGAGCGAGGGCGTGTAATCACCCGTCCCATCGCCGGCACGCGGCCCCGCGGAGCAACGCCGGAGGAGGACCGGGCCCTGGAACGCGACCTGCTGTCCGACCCCAAGGAGCTGGCGGAGCACGCCATGCTGCTGGATCTGGGCCGCAACGACGTGGGGCGCGTCAGCGCTTACGGCACCGTGCAGGTGACCGAGGCGATGCGGGTGGAGCGCTACTCGCACGTCATGCACCTGGTGTCGGAAGTGACAGGAGAGCTGGCGACCGGGCGAGACGCCGTGGACGCCCTGGCGGCCTGCTTCCCGGCGGGCACCCTGAGCGGGGCCCCCAAGGTCCGGGCCATGCAGATCATCGACGAGCTGGAGCCCGTCCGCCGCGGCCCTTACGGCGGCGCGGTGGGCTACCTGGGCTTCGCCGGCGGCCTGGACGCCTGCATCGCCATCCGGACGGCGGTGGTGCAGGGGGGAGTGGCGTACATCCAGGCCGGGGCCGGCATCGTCGCCGACTCGCAGCCCGAGCGCGAGTACGAGGAGTGCTGGAACAAGGCCGCGGCCCTGCTGCGGGCTGCAGAGCAGGCGGACGCCGGGGCGGACGCCGGGGCGGACGCTCAGGCCGGGGCCGACGTTCGCGCCGAAAGGGGGGAGCCCATTGCTGCTGGTGATTGATAACTACGACTCCTTCACCTACAACCTGGTGCAGGCCCTGGGCGAACTGGGCGCCGATCCGCAGGTGGTCCGCAACGACCAGATGACGGTGGATGAAATCGCCGGGTTGCATCCGGACCAGGTGGTGATTTCACCGGGTCCCTGCACGCCGAACGAAGCCGGGGTCAGCCTGGAGGTCATCCGCCGGTTGGGCTCCACCACGCCGACCCTGGGCGTCTGCCTGGGCCACCAGAGCATCGCTCAGGCCTACGGTGCCCGGGTGGTTCGGGCCCGGGAGCCGGTGCACGGCAAGGCCTCCGAGGTCCGCCATGATGCACGGGGGCTCTACGAGGGTTTGCCCCGGCCTCTGACCGCCGGCCGGTACCACTCGCTGGTGGTGGAGAGGGAGAGCCTGCCGGACTGCCTGGAGGTGACGTCGGCCACGGCCGACGGGACCATCATGGGCCTCCGGCACCGATGGCACCCGGTGGTGGGCGTCCAGTTCCACCCGGAGTCGTTCCTGACGCCCGACGGCAAGACCCTGCTGCACAACTTTCTCCTGGGGAGGCTTTGAACTTGAGTATTCGCGAGTTGATGGCCAAGGCCGCGGCGGGACAAAACTTGAACGAGTTCGAGTCGGCGCGGGCCATGGAGGAGATCATGACGGGCCAGGCCACGCCGTCGCAGATTGCGGCCTATCTCATCGCCCTGCGCGTGAAGGGCGAAACGCCGGAGGAAATCGCCGGCGCCGCCCTGGTCCTGCGCGAGAAGGCCACGCCGGTCCCCCACAGCCTGCCGCTGGTGGTCGACACCTGCGGCACCGGCGGCGGTCGGACCAAGACGTTCAACATCTCGACGGCGGCCGCCTTTGTGGTGGCCGGGACCGGTGTGCCCGTGGCCAAGCACGGCAACCGCTCCTTCACCACGCAGTGCGGTTCCGCCGACGTTTTGGAGGCCCTGGGGGTCAACCTGGACCTGACGCCGGAGCGGGTGGGCGAGGCCCTGGAACTCCTGGGCATCGGCTTCCTCTTCGCCCCCGCCCTGCACGTGGCCATGAAGTACGCTGCGGTGCCCCGACGCGAGCTGGGCATCGACACCATCTTCAACTGCCTCGGACCCCTGGCCAACCCGGCCCGGCCCCAGGTACAGGTCATCGGCGTCTTCCGCGAGGATCTGGTGGGCAAGGTGGCCGTGGCCCTGGCCCGACTGGGCACCCGCACGGGCCTGGTGGTGCACGGCGACGGCGGCATGGACGAGATGGCTCTCTCCGGTCAGACGCAGGTGGCGGAGGTTCGCGATGGGCACATTCGCCGTTATGAGGTGCGGCCGGAGGACGTCGGCCTCACGCCGGCGCCGGCGGAGGCCCTGGCGGGTGGGACGCCGGAGCACAATGCCGGCATCCTGCAGGGAGTTCTGCGGGGCGACCCTGGCCCGGCCCGGGACGTGGTCTGCCTGAACGCCGGGGCGGCCCTGTATGCCGCTGGAACCGCCGGATCCATCCGTGAAGGGGTCCGTCTGGCGCAGGAGTCCATCGACTCCGGCCGGGCCCTGGCCAAGCTGGACGCCCTGCGGCTCTTTACCCGGGCGGGGGCCTTGGCCGGTGCCGAAGGGGCCGGCGGGGAGGCGGCCGGGCCGGCCGCGACGGTGGCCCGGTGATGGGGCCCAGTTTTCTCGATACCATACTGGACCGGAAACGGCTGGACTTGAGGGAGGCCATGGCCCGAAGGCCGCTTTCCGACGTGGTTGCCCTGGCGGAGCGGGCTCCCCGGCCCCGTGGGTTCTTAGCGGCCCTACGGCGCGGGCGCCGCAGGGGCATCGACGGCCGGGAGAGCCCGGCGCTCATCGGCGAGCTGAAGAAGGCCTCCCCCAGCAAGGGGCTCATTCGGTCCGACTTCGACCCCGCCGGACTGGCGACACAGTACCGGCTGGGAGGGGCCTCCGCCCTGTCGGTCCTCACCGACGAGCCCTTCTTCCAGGGACGCCCGGAGTACCTGGCCCAGGCCCGGGAAGGGTCGGGCCTCCCCGTGCTGCGCAAGGACTTCCTGGTTGACCCCTACCAGGTCCACGAGGCCAGGGTCCTGGGGGCTGACGCCGTGCTGCTCATCGCCGCCGCCCTGGAGGGCGACCGCCTGGCAGGGATGCTTCATCTCGCCTGGCGTCTGGATCTGGACGCCCTGGTGGAGGTCCATGACCGGACCGAACTGGAGCGGGCCCTGGCGGCCGGGGCGAGGCTCCTTGGCATCAACAACCGGGATCTGAGGACCTTCCGTACCGACCTGCGGGTCACGGAGGAACTGACGGCCCTGGCCCCGCCGGGGGTCCTGGTGGTCAGCGAGAGCGGCATCCACACCCGAGATGACCTGCTTCGCGTGGCCGAGGCGGGCGCCTGCGCCGCTCTGGTGGGTGAGGGCCTGATGCGGCATGATGATGTGGCCTCAGCCACGGCGTCGCTGCTGGGACGTGGCGACGGGGTCCCGGACCCCGTCCGTCCCTGGGTCAAGGTCTGCGGCCACACGGGCCCGGAGTCGCTGCGTGCGGCGACCGCCGCCGGAGCCTCGGCCATCGGGTTCGTCTTTGCCCCTTCGAGACGGCAGGTGAGGCCGGGCCAGGCCCGGGAACTGAGCCGCGACCTCCCGGCCTGGGTGGAGCGCGTCGGCGTGTTTGCCGCCGGCGTGGTCACCCGTCCAGAGGTGAATGAGATCGCGGAGGCGGTCCGCGAGGCCGGGCTCACCGGGGTGCAGCTTCACGGCTGCCAGGGTCCCGACCCGGTGGCGCAGGTTCGCCAGACGCTGCCGCGCGGCGTGAGGGTGATCGCCGGTGTGGCGGTCAGCGGCCCGGAAGACCTGGCGGGGCTGCCGACCCTGGTGGCGGCGGGTGCCGACGCCATCCTGCTGGACGCCGCCGTGCCCGGCCGGTTGGGCGGCACCGGCAGGCGGTTCGACTGGTCCCTGGCGGGGCGGGCGCGGCTGATGCTAGGGTCCCGCGTCCCACTTTACCTGGCGGGAGGACTGACGCCCGAGAACGCCGGTGAGGCCCTGCGTCAGAGCGGGGCCGATGGGCTGGACGTGAGCAGCGGCGTGGAGACCGATGGCGTGAAGGACCCGGCGCGGATTCGGGCCTTCATGGAAGCCGTGCAGGCTTCGTCGCCCCTGGGCACACGGAGTCTGGCCAACGGCCGGAACATGTAGGGGAGGCGGAGACGAATGGCGCATGTGCAGACTTCAAGCGGCGGCCCCGCGGGCCTCACCGGCCCGTCGGCAAGGGACCCGCGCCGGGGGCACTTCGGCCCCTTCGGCGGCCAGTTCGTACCGGAGACGCTGATGCCCGCCCTGGGGGAATTGGAGACGGCTTACGAGGAGACGGCCCGGGACCCGTCCTTCCAGGCGGAACTGGACGGGTACCTGAAGGACTACGTGGGGCGGGCCACGCCCCTGACCCGGGCGGACCGGCTGTCCGAGGCCCTGGGCGGCCCTCGCATCTACCTGAAGCGGGAGGACCTGAACCACACCGGGGCCCACAAGATCAACAACACCCTGGGACAGGCTCTGCTGGCCAGACGGATGGGCAAGAAGCGCGTCATCGCCGAGACCGGGGCCGGCCAGCACGGCGTGGCCGCCGCCACGGCGGCCGCCCTCTTCGGCCTGGAGTGCACCGTGTTCATGGGTGAGGAGGACGTGGCCCGACAGAGGCTCAACGTGTTCCGGATGCGGCTCCTGGGGGCGGAGGTGGTGCCCGTCGCCTCCGGCAGCCGCACCCTGAAGGACGCCACCAACGAGGCCATCCGCCACTGGGTGACGCACGTGGAGGACACCTATTACATCATCGGCTCGGTGGTGGGACCGCACCCCTACCCGCAGATGGTGCGGGACTTTCAGGCCGTCATCGGCCGGGAGGCCCGGCAGCAGCTGCTGGAAATGGAGGGGCGCCTGCCCGACCTGGTGGTGGCCTGTGTCGGCGGCGGCAGCAACGCCATGGGCATCTTCCACGCCTTCCGCGAAGACCGGGGTGTCCGCCTGATGGGCGTGGAGGCGGCGGGCGAGGGGCTGGACACCGGCCGCCACGCCGCCACCCTGACGCGGGGCGCTCCGGGGGTCCTGCACGGCGCCTTCAGCTACCTGCTGCAGGACGAGGACGGCCAGGTACTGCCGGCCCATTCGGTCTCCGCCGGCCTGGACTATCCGGGCGTCGGTCCGGAGCATGCCTACCTGCGCGACACAGGCCGGGCTGATTACGCCTCGGTGACCGACGCCGAGGCCCTGGAGGCGTTTCAGATGCTGGCCCGGCTGGAGGGCATCATCCCGGCCCTGGAAAGCGCGCACGCGGTGGCCCAGGTGGTCAAGGAGGCGCCGCGGCTGCGGCAGGACCAGATCATCCTGGTCTCGCTGTCCGGACGGGGAGACAAGGACGTGGAACAGGTGGCACGCCTGCTGGAGGTGACGGGACAATGAGGCCTAACCGACTGGACGAGACGCTGGACCGGCTGACGCGCCGGGGCGAGAAGGGCCTGATTGCCTACCTCACGGCCGGCGATCCGAACCCCGAGACCTCGCTGGCCCTGTTCCAGGCCCTGGCCGAAGGGGGCGCCGACGTCCTGGAGATGGGCCTGCCCTTCTCTGACCCCCTGGCCGACGGGCCGGTCAACCAGCAGGCCGCCCTCCGGGCCCTGCAGGCGGGCACCGGCGTGGACACCGTGTTTCGCCTGGCCCGCTCCCTGCATGAGTCCTGCGACACGCCGCTGGCCCTGCTGACCTACGTCAATCCGGTGCTGCGCCGGGGGCCGCGGCGTTTTCTGGCGGAGGCGGCCGAGTCCGGCATCGACGCGCTGGTCATCCCCGACCTGCCGGCGGAGGAGGCGGACCTTGGCCTGGGCGGGGCCAGCCTGGCGGAGGA
>Ga0209314_10000327_pt1 | contig 20935 bp, 16 predicted proteins | sample I19B2metaG_FD_184146 | JGI IMG/M metagenome (GOLD analysis project Ga0209314, IMG submission 184146) | Lake sediment bacterial and archeal communities from Gulf of Boni, Indonesia to study Microbial Dark Matter (Phase II) - ​I19B2 metaG... | ecosystem: Environmental > Aquatic > Freshwater >... | reverse complement strand
GTTGAGGACGGTCTCCCATTATTCTTTGAGGGTTTCGAGGAGGGCTTGGGATCATACAAGATAGTCAAGTCTGAGAGCACCACTATCGATCTCCTTTCAGCTTCGGCTTTTACGACCTTGACTTTGATAGCTGATCCTAGATCATTGTCTTCAGGCGGTTCGACTACGCTTTTAGGGTGGTTGAAAGATAGCGCGAATCTCGGTGTTGCGAATAGAACGGTCTATTTTGAATATGATTTGGGCGACGGTATGTGGGTCTTGCTAGGCTCTGCATCTACGAGCGCCGATGGAACTTTCAAGCATATTTGGAATGTCCCTCTTGAGGTTAAAGGTTCAATCAAGGTCAGAGCTAGATTTCAAGGGGACGGAGTTTACGCGAACTCAACTAGCGAGTTTGTTCAATTAAGCATCAAACCGGGGCCCAAGTTCACCCTCGACTACCGTTACCTCCTTCTGCTGCTCCTCGTAGGTCTGATCACTGGCATCCTAGCTTTGAAGAGGAAGGTCGGGTTCGCCACTATTGTTTCTTCACTGTTTCTTCTAGTTGGGGCTTTCTTCACTTTCTTCAGCATATTGATTGTTGCGAACTCTCTGCAGCTTGCTTACTATATCGCTTATCAAAGGCGTGTTATTGAAATCGCGATATTTTCACCCACGGAAGATTTCACTTTGTGGCTGGGCTCTCTAGCTTGCTTAGTTATTCTTCCCCAGTTCTTCGGACACATTTCAAGGACGAAACCTCTCAGGTCTTTTGGAATTGTCTATTTGATTCTGTTGGCCGCTGGGGCTGTCCATTTTCTCGGCTTGGAAGGATTGTCTGTCGGGCTGGCGATTCTCGCGGGGTTCACGACGCTGTCTATCGGCATCTGCCGTTCTGAAGATGTTCTTTCGATCGGCAGGAGTAAGGGGTTATTAATCTATTTTCTCGGGTTACTACTCATTCTCCTCCCGGTTGAGTTGGGCTCTTCTCTGGCTTGGATTTACAACAGTCTTGACCCTCACTATCCATTCGACTATGATCCCAGGTGGATTCTGCCCTCTATCGAGATGCAGCTGTTCCACATCGGCTACGACGCTACTCCCCTCCTACTTCTCGCGCTATTGTTCGCTTGGATCTTGGTTCCAATCTTGAAGGCTGTGTTCGTCAGATTCTCTCCTAAGATTGGGTTGGCTGCGTTCTCAGATTGGCAGGGCTCCGGAAGAGGGAAGGAGAGGCTTTCCTCTGGCTCGATTTTGTCTAATCTTCTAGCTAAGTATGGTCCTAAACTTCTTTTCGTTCTCTCGATCCCTCTCTCTGTTTACTTGGTTTACTACCCTTATTTCTATCAGGAGCGGCTGGTAAGCGTTGATACTTCTCGCTTCTACTACCCTAAGCTTCTTGAGATGAATGATTGGGAGAGTTTGAGAGCAGTTTTGATCAGTGAAGCTAGAGCGCCTTACTTGCTGCCTCTCTTCTGCTTGAAGATGGCAACTAGACTGGACCCTCTCTTCATAGTCAAGATTGGGCCTGCCTTCCCGGCTATTATTCTGGCCATATCTAGCTACATCTTTCTCCGTGCTATAGCGAAGGATGAGTGGTTGGCTGCTCTCGGCTCTATACTCTCAGCTTTCTCCATTCATACGACCGTCGGCATGTTCGCAGGTGTCTTCACGAACTGGTTGGCAATGTCTGAGGTCATGTTGTTCTTCGCCTTCTTCTTGAAGGGGTCTGAAGCAGGTTTAAGGAGCCGGTGGACCGTGCTCACTGTCTTAATGGGCTTTCTCCTATTGTTCACTCACGGCTGGACTTGGGGTGTCATTATGGCTGTCGTCATAGCTTACCTTCTTTTAACTTTGTTGAGATGGAGATTTGACTCTGAGCGGAGGCTTGGGCTGAAGCGAGAATCCGTATTCGCCTTCATAGTGGTAGCATCCTCTGTTACACCGATTCTCTTAGTCTTCTTGGCTCTTCCTGCAATTCCTTCGAGCGTAGGTGCCATAGGTGCGATTTCGTCAGGCTACACTGAGGTCTTGGGCTCGATGAGCCTATCATTCTTGGGCAATGTGTGGTCTGTCGTCGTTTTCACGATTATATATTATGTCGGAGGCTTCTTCGGGAACCCTCTAATTTATCTTCTAGGTTTCCTCGGCGCGTTTAAGCTTTTGAGAATTGGAAGCTGCTCAAGTAGAATACTAGTTTCATGGCTGGCTTTGGTCTCCGTCGGCTCTATTCTTGTGGATTCGTGGTATCAGTGGCGGATACTCTATCTTCTTCCATTCCAAGTCTTCGCCTCGTTTGGGCTAAAAGCTTTGATCTATGCGGCTAGGTCGTTGTCTTTACGTGCGCTGTACGCTCATCGAGGAGACGGTTCTTCTCCTCTCTTCGAGTTCTTGTTGGGGCTGGTTGTCTTATTGTCCTTGTTTAACTACGCTCTCAGGTCGCTCAACTACTTGATTCCTTCGTAGAGCTCGAATTCTCTCTTCCAATCTCAGCATTTGTTTAGAAAGTTAAAAGTAATTCAAGAATATTTTAAAATGAATTTAATTCTGATTTCTGGTATTTCCGTAGACTGGGTTATGTTTGAATTGCCATTGGAGTTGAAGCCGACAAAGATTGGGGAGAGCCTGTATCTTCTGATCCCGAAACCTCTCAAGGAGCTATTCGAGATAAGAGATGATACCCGGTTCACGATGCTTTTCGAGGCTGATGGCGGGAGCTTCAGGCTGGTCTATCTTCCTAGTGGTGAGGAGGCCAAGGGGAGGTTGAGGAGTACGAGGCCTTCCCCTTAGGAAGCGAGGTTATATTGATCTTCTAAGGGCTGGGGCCAGTGAGCTTAACACAGGTTGAACCAGAAGTTTTTGAGCGCAGCTTGCTAGACGCGATAGATGAGACGCTTTGTCTAGTTATGAGCGAGCAGATGAAAGAAGCCATCTATGCGCTTCTTGAAAAGTACTACGGCCTCAGAAGGGAGGAGATTCCCCGCAAGCCGGATCTTTTCGCGACATGTCTGGAGAAGATCTTCGGTCGCGCAGCACTGGTTATAGAGAAGGTGGTATTGAAGAGGTTCTACTCGAAGCTTGGAATAGACTTTAAAGAGAAGAAGGATTGGAATTTCAAGGACTGCGTCACTCTGCGCTGAAGGGTCCGGGGCAGCCCTTTCAAGAGGGTCCTTATTTCAGGTTGGCAGATCTTCGGGGTAGGTCGACGTAAATCCACAACTGGCTCTCACAGGGGCAGCATGCGGTTATCACGAACTGATTCTTAGGGAAAGCTTTCTTTATGAACATCTAGCCATAATTCTCTTTTGAGGGCGAAGGCTTGATAGTCGCGGCTATCCCAGCTTTCAATGAGGAGGCGACGATTGCCATGATGGTCATCGGTTCTAGTAGGCATGTGGATAAGGTTCTCGTATGCGACGACGGTTCTTCAGATATGACGGGTGAGATTGCGGATAGGCTCGGAGCCGAAGTGGTTAGACATGAGAGGAATCTGGGCAAGGGCGCTGCAATTAGGTCTCTTTTCGATTTTTCGAAACGGCTTGGAGCTGACATTGTAGTGACTCTTGATGCTGATGGTCAGCATGACCCTGACGAGATTCCTAAGCTCTTGGAGCCGATCTTGAGCGGAAAAGCTGACATCGTGATCGGTTCTCGCAGCCTCAAGGGGAGCGAGATGCCGAGGTATAGAAGTATCGGCCGGAGAGCTCTCGATCAAGCTACAGTCGCAGCTGGGCATGTCAAGGTTGCTGATACGCAGAGCGGTTTCAGGGCTTACTCGAAGGAGGCTGTCGAGAGTTTGGAGGTTACTGAGTTTGGGATCGGGGTTGACTCTGAGATCTTGATGAAGGCTGAGGGTTTGAGGTTGGCTGAAGTTCCTGTTGGATGCAAGTATAGAGGCGTTAAAGGATCTACCTATAACCCTGTTACTCATGCGCTCTCTGTTCTCGGTACGATTGCTACGCTTGTCGCCGAGAGGCATCCGATGACCTTTTTGGGTTTGCCAGGCCTCGTCCTGGTTTTCGTGGGGCTTTACGGTTGGATCTGGGTTATAAACCGGTACGCTGAAGTCCAGAGCTTGGCTACTGGAACAGCTTTGGTGTCTACGATATTATTGTTGATAGGGATCTTCGCTATCTTCGCGGGATTGATCTTATTCACGATTTCGGGTTTGGTGAAGAGGTATAGGTGAGGAGTTAACTGGCTAGAAGGGGCAGTACAAGATATTACATTGGGCTTACCATGCGTTTTCTACAACGTCTATGATCTGTGAGTAGACGACAAAGCGCGGAAGGAGTATACAAGGAAGACTGGCAGTTGATGCCTAAACTCTTTAGGCTGAGGTGCGAGCAGGCAACAAAGATTATATCCTTTTGTCAAAACCGTATGTTATGCGTCAACCTAAAAATAGACCTTTGGTGAAGTTACAAGTGAAAGGAGCGGCTGAGAAAAGAGTCCTTGTGACAGGCGGTGCCGGCTTCATCGGCTCGTTTGTCACGGAACGGCTAGCTAACATGGGTTGCTGCGTTACCGTTCTTGATAATCTGTCTTCTGGAAAGCCTGAATATGTTGCTGGACTGGACCGTGTGAGTTTGGTAAAGGGTGACGTTTGTGACGAAGAGACCGTGCAGAAAGTCTTGAAAGACAATGAAGCAGTTGTTCATCTGGCGGCTTTACCCTTCATTCCGGACTCATATCATCTTCCTGAGGAGTTCTTCAGAGTCAATTCAACGGGAACGGTCAATGTGCTATGGAAAGCAATCCAATCTGAGAATGTTGAAAGATTCGTTCACGTATCCTCAAGTGAAGTCTACGGTTCTGCGATTCACACTCCAATGAATGAGGACCATCCGACGCTTCCACACTCCACGTATGCCGTTAGCAAACTTGCTGGAGACCGCGCTGTTTTCACGATGCACAAAGAGCATGGGTTCCCAGCCGTCATAATTAGGCCGTTCAACTCCTATGGTCCGAACATTACTCAGCCATACATAATTCCAGAGATAGTCTCTCAACTCCAAGGAACGGATGGACACGTTAGGCTTGGCAATGTAGATAGCTCAAGGGATTTCACCTATGTCACTGATGTTGCAGAGGGCATAGCACTTGGCCTGTTTAAAGATGAAGCGGTGGGGGAAACGATCAATCTCGGAAGCGGAAGAGACGTAAAGATAAGAGAAATTGTCTCTCTAGTCGCAGGCATTATGGGGAAGAAAGCTGAAATTGAACTGGATTCATCGAGGGTTAGGCCGTACGACGTTGACAGACTCGTCTGCGATAATAGCAAGGCGCAGAGACTACTTGGATGGAAGCCTAGAGTCCCGCTAGAGGAAGGTTTACGCAGAACTGTTGAATGGATTCTCCGCACTGGGATTACTTTCAAGACGCCTTTCAAGGGCTGGCCAAGAACCTACAGAGAAGCGAGGGTTCTGAATGTACAGGAATAGGAAAGTACTGGTCACTGGTGGGGCGGGCATGATAGGCTCCCAGTTGGTGGAGCTTCTCCTCAAGGAACGGGCGGAGGTGCGTTTGGTCGCGCACAATAGGAATCCTCCTGAACTTGACGATATCGAGGTTGTGCACGGAGATTTGAGAAGGTGGGAAGATTGCGTCAAGGCGGTTAGAGGCGTTGATCTGGTGTTTCATCTCGCGGCCTTCGTAGGTGGCGTGGGAAGGAATGTCGCTCACCCCGCTGGCATGTTCACGCCGAACATCCTTATGAACACTCAGATGCTTGAAGCTGCGCGTCTTCAGGGCGTCGAGAGGTACCTATTCACGAGTAGCGCATGCATTTATCCAGGAAACATCGCTTACTTCGTTGAGGATAGGGGCTGGGATTCACCTCCAGAAAAGAGCAACGCATCGTACGGCTGGGTGAAGAGAATGGGCGAACTTCAGTCGCAGGTGTATGCGGAGGAGTACGGAATGAAGCTCGCTATTGTGAGACCGACCAACGCTTATGGACCCAGAGATAACTTCGACTTAGATACATCGCATGTAATACCCGCTCTCATCCGGAAGGCCGTGGAGAGGCAAGATCCGTATGTAATCTGGGGTAACGGTGAATCAAGCAGGGATTTCATACACGCTCGAGATGTTGCCAGAGGAATGTTGCTGGCGCTTGAGAAGTATCCGGTCGCTGATCCGATCAATCTCGCGACGGGTAGAAGTGTCAAGATAAAGGATCTTGCCCGCCTTATCTTGAATATTTCCGGTTATGCGAACGCTAGAGTTGAATTTGACAGTGCCAAGCCGATCGGCCAGGTGGAGCGAAGAGTTAGCACAGCGAAGGCGAGGGAAAAGATCGGATTCGTCGCGGAGATTACACTTGAGGAGGGGCTGAGGGAGACTATTCAATGGTTTGTGAGCCAAGCTCAGGCTAGAGGATGAAGATACTGAATGCTAAGGTTACGGATCTGGATGTTTCGTATTTATCGGGAAAGAGCGTTCTGCTAGCAGGTTACCTTGCGATTCACAATATCGAGCGGCTGAGGGACTATCTCCTCAGCAAAGCGCATAGAGTAGGATTTACGGGAGCCACTACCTTCAATACCAAAGGAATAAGACCTCAGTGCACGCTTTATGAGAAAGGCAGGCCTGTCAAGGTATTGACTGGGCCGCCTAGGCTTAAGGCTGGAGTGCGTTTATACAAAGGTGCGCTTCCGATAGCGTACTTTATCCATTTTCTTTCGTTTGTGTGGTCTGCCATAAGGCTCGGCATGATCTTCGACATATATATCGGCGTGAGTTATGTTCCCGCACTTTCAGGCCTTCTATTGAAAAGAATGGGGCTCGCAAGATCTGTCGTCTATTATAGCTACGACTACGCGCCAACTCCTCCGAGTGCCAATGTGTACACCGTTCTTACGACACGAATGTTTCAGATTGTAGACGGTATCTGCGCTCGTCATTCCGATGTGACATGGAACTTGTCCAAGTCGATGATCCGAATTAGGGAGAAGATTAGTCCCTGCAAAACAGAACTCGCTAGACAGATTGTCGTTCCCTACTCTATCTCTTCGAGATGGGAGTTCCAAACAAGGTCAAATATCTATAGGAGTACTGTGGGATTCGTTGGAAACTTGGTAGAAAACCAAGGGCTTGAATTGGTAATTGAGGCTACCGCTGAAATTGTAAAGACGATACCAGACTTCAGAGTTCTCATTATCGGTTCTGGTCCGCGTGAGGGAGTATTGAAGGAGCTTGTAAGAGAGAAAGCTTTGGAAAAGCACTTGGTATTTCTGGGGTTCGTAAGAGATGAGAATGAAGTCTATCGAATCCTTTCATCATGTTCCGCGGGAATAGCTCCCTACGTGCTTGACCCATACAGCCTCGTTAACTACGCATATCCAGGAAAAGTGAGAGTGTACATAGAATGCGGTCTCCCGGTGATAATGACGCGAATCTCCGACACAGCTGATGAAATCGAGAGATTCAAGGCTGGATATGTTATACGATATAACAGGTACCAGCTAACCAATGCGATAGTCAAGCTACTTAGTGACGATGCGCTTTATCAGGAGTTTAGAAGAAACGTTAGAACACTCGCATCAAAGAATAGAGTCGAGGATATACTCGACGTAGCATTCACTCTGAGCAGGGAGAGGCTCTGTCAGACGCATTGAATTTAATAAGGTCTCCAGCAACTATGAGTCTCTATCAAAAGAAACCTGCGTGATATAACCTGTGACTTACGTATCCCTAGCGAGAAGAATCGCGAGAAATCCGTCTCACCTATTAGCGGTGCTCGTCATTATCGGTTTCGCAGCAATTGGAGGAGCGAGAGCGTATTTCAGTAGCAGGAGTGGCTTTATGACTCAGGACGAAGCGCTCTACTTCATTTCAGTACTGCTCTCGCTCGACTCGGGGCATTTCATTCCATCGTACAGCGTTAGAGTACTCTTTCAGCTCCTTCTCTTCGGTTTTTCATATGTTTTCGGAATTCGCGATGGTTTTTCCTTTCTTACTTGGGGACCAATTCTTCCCGTTTTCTTCTCATCTATAACTATCGTTCTCTTGCGTCAAGTTTTGAAGGAAGCAGGCCTCAAGGAATCGGCGGTAGCGCTTTCCATACTTTCAGCTCCTCTCTTCTTCGTCTTCCCGCTTATGACAGGATTCGTTCTCTCCGAAGCCCCGGCCCTGTGCATGACGATGATCGGAATCTATCTGGCACTCTTGTCACAACGCAGAAACACTGCGCTCTTCACGATCCTGTCCCTAATTTCCTTCGGCATTGCCGCGGCCTTCCGTGAAACTTTTGCTCTATACGGATTTTTGGCGATGCTTGTCCCTCTCAAGATCGTTCACAAGAAAAGAAGGGTAACAAGCTATCTTCTCGCAGTCCTGATGATTGTATTCGCTGGACTTGTACTGCTTTCAAGAATTCCGAAGTCTCTGACACCAAGTCTTTCGCTATTGTCAGAGACTGTGCGAGCATATGGCATTGGAGTCGGATACGGATGGTCTCCGCCTCTCGCATTTCTCGCTCTTTCTGGACTCGTGACATTGGGATATTTCGCGTCGAGACGACCCGTGATCGATAAGGCCGGCTCGCATCAAGCGCTTTTGCTCTGCAGTCTTCTGTCTCAGATTACCCTACTCGTCGAATATCCATTTGCTTTCAAAGCGCTATCACTTGGATCTCAATTTCTTTCGGCCTTCATTCGATATTCGTTTGCAGGTCTTCCTGGCGCTTTTTTGTCGATCAGCTATGGATGCATGGGTCTTGAATGGGCTTTTGGCTCTTTTGTTTCGTGGTCGGCCAGATTGTTGAAGATTGTTCGCTTTCAAAGATTGTCGCTAATTTTCGTGATCTTTATCGCCGCCAGTGCTTTCTGGAATGTGTATAAGGGCCCGACAATACTGGCTTATTCTCAGTCCGCGCTAGCTGAAGAACCTATGGTGGCCTTTGGGGTTTACTCGCCGGTACCTACAATCTCCTTCAATCAATCCTTGTATCCGAGTTACATGTTAGATCCGTTCGCAAGGTTGCGTACAGACTACGAATCGCAGCCTTTCAGGCTATACAACTATGTGAAACACTATGTGGAGAAGAACCCAGGTTCAAGGATTCTCATCGTTATTGGAGACGTTTGGATACACACTGTCCGCGCGAGGGTCCTGTTGTATGGGATACGCAACGTTGAGATTGTTCAGCCACCGGAAGACCGGTATAGCTTTTGCGCGATGATAAATTCCTACGATATAGTTCTGCTGTATGGAGAGTACTACGGTACGTACTATAAGCAGACGGTGTCGACTCTGCCGCGTTATTATCTGCAGATATTAGCAAATCAGACAGACATACGAGTGCTCAAAATCTGGGAGTGGCAGGAAGGTTATCTCTATCGCTTGGAAACCCCCAATAATTGTGGAACCATGAAGTAAATGTTCCTGGTGTGGCCGTATGCCAAGAGCTCTCGTGACTGGAGGCGCGGGCTTCATAGGCAGCTACCTAGTGGACAGGTTGATGAAAGAAGGCTATGGGGTTACTGTCTTGGACAATTTGAGCAGCGGAAGCCTGGATAATCTTAAAGAATGGCTACGAAACCCGAGATTCAAATTTGTCAAGGAGGATTTGAAGGATGCTCATGCAATCAAGACGAGGCTCGGCCAAGTTGAGCTGGTCTTCCACCTCGCAGCCAATCCTGAGGTTAAGGTTGGAGAAACGGGCCCTAGGATTCATTTCAACGAGAACCTTGTAGCCACGTTCAACCTGTTAGAGGCTATTAGGAGAAACAGAACCGTCAAAGCCGTAGTCTTCGCTTCAACATCAACTGTTTATGGTGAGGCCTCTAAGATACCGACGCCTGAGAACTATGGTCCTCTGATCCCCATATCGACATATGGGGCTTCAAAGCTTGGATGTGAGGCGCTGATCTGCTCACACGCCTTTGCCTTCGGGTTAAGAGCACTAATATTAAGGTTCGCAAACGTTGTCGGACCTAGATCCAATCACGGCATAATCATGGATTTCATCAACAATCTGAAGTCGAATCCTAGAAAGCTCAAGATCCTTGGGGACGGCTCCCAAAGAAAATCCTACGTTTACATTCAAGATTGTGTTGAAGCAATCATGTTGGCGACTGACTCTTTTCTGAAGAGTAGAGATAGGGTTCAAGTCTTCAATGTTGGGTCGGCTGATTGGATTACGGTCAAGAGGATAGCAGATGTCGTCGTTAAGGAACTGGGTCTCGAGAATGTTAAAATCTCCTTTACAGGTGGTGTCGATGGAGGCCGCGGGTGGCTTGGAGACGTAAAGATGATGCGACTGTCGATTGATAGACTTCTCAATGCCGGATGGAGGCCGAGGTACAACAGTGAGGAGGCTGTGAGATTGACTACAAAGGATATTGTGCGTTGTAGACCGTGAAGGATAGTTGGTTTAGGCATACCAGGGTTCCTTGCTCACAGAGCCTCACGTCTCAATTCGAACAAGACGGCGCCACCTCTAGTATATGGAGCCCCGGGATCTGGACACTGCAAGTACCCCACATCTTCCTCCTCTCCAATTCCTAACTCTTTGGCAGAGAGACCGTGAAGAAGTGCAGGAAGAAACGTTGAAAGAGCAGACAAAGCGTGGATACATATATGAACGGACCGGTCGGATCTCACGTAGAACTTCTCTAAGACTATTCTATCTCCTATTTTGTACAGAGGGCAAAACCCTCTAACGTCCTTTACGATAATGACTACCTGATACAGATTCGCCTACCCCTATACCGTAATACTCCAAGCCAGCTTCCACCGCTTCATCAGCGCTTACTATCCTTCTGCTATCCACCAGTATCGGATGAGGCCTCATTAATTTTCCAATTTTTCGTAAATTTACGGATTTGAATTCAGAATGATCAGTTACTATAAGTATCAAATCTGCATCTTTAGTCGCTCTGTACAGGTTATCCGCATATTTGGCGCCGAAACTCTCTGAAGTGTATGGATCATATGCAGTCACTTTGCAACCAAGTTCTAGAAGTTCAGTTATTATGATCTTAGCAGGGCTCTCTCTTACATCGTCAACGTCGCCCTTGTAGGCAGTACCTAAAACGACTATCTGAGAAATATCCGGACGTTTATCGGCTTGACGTAGAGCCTTCCGAACTATTCTGACTACGTGGTGCGGCATGTATTCATTCATTTTACGGGCATCGTCTATGAGATCCACGTTGAGTCTGTCCTTAACAGATTCTAGGAGAAGATACGGATCCTTCGTAAGGCATGGTCCGCCAACTCCTGGTCCGGGCTTATGAATATTCACCCTCGGATGTGTGTTAGCTAGCCTGACGACCTCAGCCACATCAACATGAAGTTTCTCTGAGATCAGCGCCAAAAGGTTCGCGTAGGCGATGTTCAAATCTCTGAATGTATTTTCAGCGAGCTTAATTAGTTCGGCCGTAGTTGAATCAGTTTCAAAAATTTCTCTAGAAATTCTTCGATAAAGTTCTGCAGCCATTCTTGTACTCTTTGGGCTCACTCCTCCGATTATTCGAGGATTGCAGGCGTATTCTTTCAAAGCATTGCCGAGAGCAAGACGTTCGGGAACGTAAGCCAAAAAGAAATCTTCGTCCACAACGAAATGATTTCTTTCAAATCTGGGTTTTACAAAGTCCTCAGTAGTTCTAGGAGGGAGGGTTGATTGAATAATTATGAGCAATCCTCTATGCATACCTTCCGCCGTCATGTCTAACGCAGAACTGAGATATCTTGAATCTAGTTTGCCATTACGTAGTGGTGTAGGAACGCATATGATTACCGCATCGCTTTCTTGAACTGCATTAGCTTCTTCCGTGTCGATGCGCAATCTACCAGCACTGATAGCCGCCCTGAGCATATCGCCTAAGCCTTTTTCCTTGACGCCACTATAACCATCTTGAATAGCGCTCACTTTTTTTGCGTCAATATCAACGCAAATAACGTCAAGTCCAGCGTTGGCGAAAGTCGCTGCTGTAGGTAAGCCGATTCTGCCCATTCCAAGAACCGCTATCGTCTGCATGGTCTCATCCTTGCTTAAGATTTCTACTTGAATTCTCCTCGGCTCGGCATAAATATCCTCGCTTTTCTCGTATCTGCTGCATGACGCTCGTATTATCTCCTCAGTTTTTTCGAACTTAGCTCACTTGGGGCTTCTCTATTCTTGACCCTGTCACCGCAGGGAGCCGTGCTTTCGAATCCTAGTGCTAGAGGCTTTGACTGGCTCTGCTTAAGACGTTTTGATAGAACTTGATAAGCCTAGTTTTCAGAATATCCCATGAGAATTCTTGCAAGTAGGCTGTTCTAGCATTCTTCGAGAGTTCGTTCCTCAGACTTTCATCTCTTAGTAGAAGAACAGCTCTCTTAATTTCGTCGATATCAGTGTAGTCAACTGATATGCCAAACTGGAATTTGGAGCATAATTCAGCCATGTAAGTATTCTTTGGCACAATTAATGGTTTTCCCAAAGCGATGGCTTCAAAAAATTTATTCGGTAGACTGACCCGAACATTTCTATATGCAGAATTGAAAGGTATTATTATCAAGTCAGCGCTCGAGCTTAGGCGCATGACTTCAGAGTGAGGTATTTTACCCAGAAATCTTACGTTAGCTAAGTTCTTCGAAATATTTTCGAAAAGACGTTGATATTCCCCAAACCCTGCTATCAGGAATTCCACTGTATTAACATTCCTAATTGCCTTAATGACACTTAACAGGTTTGTTCTGTCTTTGCCGAAGATTCCTCCATAGAAAAGGCTCAGTTTATCACCCTCTTTTTCCTCGTTTTCACCTCGATATTCCGCACTCTCTGGTGAATTATAAAGCACCATCCAGTTTTCCGGGATGTTCGTCGCGCCGATTTGAATCGCACTCTTGTCAGTTGCTGTTATCAGTCCGTCTACCCGTTTTATCAGAATTTTTTCCAAGGCTTCCGATAACCTCCTTACAAGCGGAATCTCTACAACGTACGAATCAGAATAGAAGTCCGCAAGATCGTATACTATTCTGAATCGTCTACGCAATATTCTAGATGTCAGCCATGCAGGAATTAAACAGTCTAAATTCCGCGGTTGAACAGCATCGAACCTGCGAACGAGCAAGAACACTGTGACGAAGATTATCCAGCAGGGGAATAGAAAACACGCCTTTATTCCATAGGGTGCCTTGAGCCCCATTCTCACAAAGTCTATATTATCTTCAACTTCGAACGGTAACTTTGAAGACGCCCTATCCCACTCAAGAATCATCACTTTATGCCCAAGTTCGCCTAAGACCTTCGCCATTCTAATCGTTCTTGGAACGCCGCTGTACGTAGTTAAAAATATTATAGAGGTCAATGCAATTCCCAATAATGTTAATGAACTGCAAAATTATCAGTGTACGCGCTATTCTGGGATAGCAATTTCGTTATACACGTGCTCAACTCTACTTGCAATAACATTCCAATCAAATTGTTTCACATAATCCTCTATTTCAGAAACTATCTTCAGGTCGTAATCATAGTCATCGCATACTTTATACAATGCTTCAAATATTGTTGAGGGTTTTGAATCGTTTATGATAACCTTTAGCGGATATCCTTCTAGCACATCAGGTATCCCGCCGACTGGGGTCGAAACTATGCGTAATCTGGCAGCCATCGCTTCTATTAGAGTTATTGGGAGTGCTTCCCATTTTGAAGGAAGGAGATATATGTCGGACGCTATGTACAGTTCATGAAGGATCTCCGCAGGCATCCAACCGAGCACCCGGACGTTCTTAGTTTGGCTCAGGATTTCTTTAACGGCATGTTTCAGCGGGCCGTCTCCGACGAATAAGCAAAATATGTCTTGTCTGGATTTTGCGATGCTCTTAACTGCATACGCTGATTCCAGAACACTTTTTACGTGGGCGAAGCGTGCGCGGAACAGAACTACTCTCTTGTCCTGCGGCAAACCGTGCTTAGCTCTGTATTCCATTTTTCTATGCAAATTCTTGCTGTATAGGTTTACGTCAACCCCGTTTGGGATGACGTAGTACTTCGCTTCCTTGGGCCCGTATCGTTTCACGTAATTCATAATGCTTCTACTCAAACTAATTATAGAATCGCTCCTCTTCAATAAGGTTCTAAGCCAGGTTCTATTGAAAACCTCCTCCGGGAGCGTTTGTCCGCCAAAAACGTAAGGGTTCAAGGCATACATTCCATGCAGTGTCAATGCAGTTGGCGCTCTGCATTTTTTGGCATAGAAGATCGAAAGCCACGTTAAGGGATAGTGATGACCATGCGAATGAATGATATCGACTTTTTCATTCTTGATGATTCTCCGCAATTCTCGAGTCAGTATGGGTATCCTGAAGCTTGAAAGCGTTTGGTACGGGTAGCGAGGAAGATCTTTGGATAGAATTCTAACTACCGTAATTCCGTCTTTCATCATCGTACCGTATTCGTGATCATTCTTTGCTACTATCAACTCGTGTTTCTTGGAAAGACGCCTGGCAATGTTATAAACATGACTAGCTATTCCGCCAACCTCAGGAGGAAAAAAGGGAGTCGCGATCAAGATCTTCATTTAACGGTCACTTCAGGTTTCCTGCAATACTCGTATGTAAACACATACTGGCTCTATTTGTAGAAAACTTCCATATAGAAAAAGTTTGAGCCGAACCGTACACTATTCGGTTTTAACTCGAAAGCTTTGAGGGCGCCCTGTGAGAATCAAGAGACTACTCTACGGTGATGTTAAACCATTATGCAATCGCGGTCTTCCTTGATTATTGGCAAGGTAAACATCACTCCATTCAAACATGCGTGAAATGAGTTCAGAATTTGAATCTCTTCATGCAGAATATCATATTTCTCACTGGAGCTTCCGATTTAGGATATGCCAGCCACGAGTTTTTGCGTCAGGCTAAGAAACCAGCAGAAACGAGAACATAAAGCCGATTACCGAAGTTTCGTAAGTTCTAGCAAGTCTGGCCTTCACGCTTTTGGCACATTTAGAGAAAATAGAGATCGGCAGTATGACAAGCGAGTATCGTTTACCTCTGATCAAAACCAACAAGGCGATCAGAGGGATCGAAGTGCAACTAATCAGAAACGAAATCTTCATACAGCTGATACTAGGTCTTATACGGTTCAGCGTGGCAGCTTTAAATCGTCAACTAGCCTACATTTAGATTTGGCGACGCATATTAGCTTGCTGAGACAACAAGCCCAAAGGAGAAGGCGATGCGAGATTAAGGCTATGCTGGTGGTTGGGGCTCGTCCCCAATTCATCAAATCCGCCCCTGTGGTCAAAGAAATTCTTTCGAAGCACAAGCGGATAGACTTGTGCATAATCCACACTGGACAACACTACGAACAGCAAATGTCAGAGGTATTCTTTCACGAGCTCAAACTTCCGGCGCCCTCAGCGAATCTACAAGCTGGGTCGGACATCTCCCAAACGACAGTTTATATGAACAGGCTCTAATTTAGTTTTGTTTGCGATCTTCAAGAGCATTCGAGCCAATCGATTAATTGTAGTCGCCTTTCCTGTGGCTATGTTGAATGCCTCGCCAACGGCACTCTTACAGTTAGATGCGAGAAGGTTGGCTTCAACAACGTCCCGAACATTTGTGAAATCTCTTGTTTGTTCGCCATCTCCATATATAACTGGCGGTTTTTCATTTAACAGACTATTGATAAAGTTGGCGATGACCCCGCCGTAAGTACCAGGTTCCTGTCTAGGACCGTATACATTGAAGTAACGAAGGGAAACAACTTTGATTCCGTATAGCTCATAGAAGATTCGGCAATAATTCTCTGCAGAACTCTTTGTGACGGCAAAAGGTGAAATAGGTGAGCAGGCGAGATCTTCGTTCGTTGGTAGGACTCTAGAGTTTCCGTAAACCGAAGAGGATGAGGCGTATACGAGGCATTTTACACTGGCATCCAAGCATGCCTTGAGAAGATTCAAAGTCCCGGTTACATTGACCTTGTTTGTGAGTATCGGGTTTCCTATCGAGCAAAGTACACTAGCGATGGCGGCTTCATGAAATATATAATCAACATCTCTTACAAGTTTCTTAATCAATCTTGAATTGCAGATATCTCCTTTGACAAAATGGAAACTCTTGTTCTTGAGATGGGCTAGTAAATTCTCATTTCTTCCAGTGAAAAGATTGTCTACGACGGTAACCTCAAAATCTTCCTCTAGTAGTGCCTCAACTATATGGCTACCAATAAATCCGGCTCCTCCTGTCACAAGGGCTTTAGGCAAAGCTGGGTTGCACCATCTCAATTGGCCGATTAAATGCTGAACCTAAAGCTATGAGAAGAATATGACTAATAAGCTTCAGGGTTCCGCTTAACAAACGCTGAACTTCACTAACTCAATGGTTTCTTGAGTTAACGGTATGGACCTGTTCATTTACAAGACTACGCAATATCCTTTGCAAGAAGCTTATGATTGTCACCTTGGTTTCAAAAGACCTACGTGCATCCAATATCAGCGTCGGGCAAGTCCTAGCCAAAGGCAGGTTCAGCCGAGGGAATGAAAGATAGAGGTCTCTACGACACGTTTAATATGGCGCAAGAATTCTAGAAACCTGTGGGGTTTTTGTATTATTGTTCAATCGCAATTGGGTCGGAAGAAGTGAAGTCATAAACGATAACGTATAGTTGCCGACCCCGAGTCTTGTGTCGGTGCTTCGGCAAACGACTGAATAATGGCACAAGAAAGTACAGTGAGTAGATCAAAAAGAGACGTCAAAACGAGTGCGTGTTGAGGCTTATGGGAAGATCCGCATTTGAGTGCAGTTGGAGATGACTTCTTCAATCAATGTCAAACGAAGTCCAAATATATTGGGATCTCAAATAATTGTGTCGATTTCACCTTGAGAAGAATCCTCCAAGATTCAATACTTGCCGAGATCTTGGTCTTCCTCTTCTCTTTTTTCGTTGGAATGATTGGCGTGAGTCTTCCGCTAGTATGGGACGACTGGATTGGTCTCTCGTACGCAAGGTTGAGCATTAAGTCACCAGCCACTTTTGTGGACGAACTTACTTCTACCCCGAGAGTGGGCTGGTATTTGCCAATCGCTCGGCTGTTTGATCTTGCTAGGTATTACTTTTTCGGATACGACCCTATACCTAGCCACGTCGCAAAAGCTGTTCTTCTTGCGTTTTCGGCTATTTTACTCTTCAGAACGATGAGGCTTATTACTGGTCAATTAGCGCCACCGCTTCTGTCTTCGGTATTTTACTCTAGCTCCTTCGGTGTAACCTTTGCCGTATGGTGGAGTGGAAACTTGGAAGTTGTTGCACAGCTATTTGTAATGCTAGCACTATATTCGTTCATAAGTTATCTCCGTTCGAAATCTTCTACATGGCTTACGATTATGTGCTTGTCGTCTATCCTCGCCCCTTTGGCAAAGACGACAGGCATCGTAGCGGTGGCCACGATTGGCTTGTATTTGCCATATCTGCTGGCCTATCATCGAAAAGACATCGATGTCTCACTTATTGTGGCGTATGCTTTATCAGCTTTTTTTGCGGTTTTTCCAAACTTCATTCCGAATCTATTTCTTAAGCGTGTCATAGTATTCTCTGCGTTAGGCTCGACATATCGAAGCGAGGTCTTGGCCTTCGACAGCGTTCTGGGGAATGTATTGCATCATTCGTCGTATCTTGCTGCTCAAGTTCCTATGGCTCTTCAACTTCTTTGCATCGCTTCCTGCGCTTATGGTCTAAATACACGCAAAGGTCGATTTCTCTCTGTTGCAGCAATCACAGGTTATGTTGCGCTTGTGTTCGCTTCATTCAAATCTTACCCAACCGCTGTGGTATCGATGACATCTGGGATTTGGATTATCACAAGCCTCGTCATCACTCTTACCTCGCGTCGTGAAGGGAAGCTTTTTGGATGCTGGTTCTTAGGAGCCTTTTTGCCATTGCTTTCATTCTCTGCTCCAAGAATAGATCACGTTGCCCCTGCATTAGTTCCGCTGATAGCGCTGACCTTTCTACAACTGGAGAACTGGAAGAGTCTACTTCGGGCCTTTTGTGTTCGGCTATTCAACATGCTCAGCTCTTTGGTGGCAGGCGGAAGACGTGCCTTAAGACCAGCGTCGGTCACGGAGAAGGGAGGGCCTCTTTTTCTCGTTGTGCTGATCATCGGGTATTCAACAACGATCAACTTGGCGAATCTCTGGAACACTTACGTGATCTGGGGAGACCTTTGGCTCAGTCTAGACGAAATACAGGTCTATGTCCGGGACGGTGTACCAGAAGGGGCTGTCCTTCTTTGGCAATCGAGCAATGGGATGGGCTTAGTCGACCTGTACAATTTGACCGGTCGTGTGATGGTAATGGACCTCCCAGTAGACGCACAGATAGAACCCATTCTCAACAACAGTTCTTGGGTTGAAAGAGGGGTATACGTGGTCGCGGACGAGGGAAACATGTTGTCTCTCGCGAGGTACGTCCAAGCTCACCGAAACCTTTTCACGCTTTTACGTATTATGAGGCACGAAAAAACACTGCTTTTCTTGGAGCCAACGCGATTGATATTTGGAAATTGCTTTGGTATGACAGTCAGGTTCTACGCCATATACAAGTATGTACCTGCGTCAGGGAGCGAATAGCTTGTCTCGAGAGCGAGGAGTTGACGCGGTCGTGCCAAACGTAGGCGAAGGTATCACAATGACCTTGGACCCTCTCCTGAAAAACATCGCTGCTCACGGCTAATGTAGTCAGCCAGTTCATCAATAAGAAGGGGAAACCGAACGACAACATCTCAGTATGTAAATGAATTCATGAAGTTTTTTCTTCGATCCCTTTCTACGCAGACACTCTAAAATAGATTTAGCGGTACAGGTAGTATTTGTCGGTGCTAACGGTGACCAAGATTTCGGTCATTGTGCCCGCGCATAACGAGGAGGAGCATATCGGAGATTTTCTTCGAGACACCGTATCGAGCTTAGATGCACTGGGGTTTGATTATGAGATTGTGGTTGTAGATGATGGGAGTACGGATAGGACTAGGGAGAGAGCTATGTCAGCAACGAGCAATTTCCGTGTAAAGGTTGTTGGGTATGAGGAAAATGTTGGAAAAGGTTTTGCGCTTAGGTACGGGTTCGAGCATACCAGTGGAGATATCGTCGTGTTTGTTGACTCGGACCGAGATATATCTCCGAGGCAGATCGCGAGGTATGTCGGAGGGATCGAGCGAGCTGATATTGTGATAGCTTCGAAGTGGCATCGTGAATCGCGAACTGTAATGCCCATGATTCGTAAGTTTCTCAGTCGTGGATTCCATTTAACGGTCATATTGCTGACTGGCCTTAGAGTCAGCGACACGCAGTCAGGTATGAAAGCATTCAGAAGGACCGTCCTGGAGAGAGTGCTTCCGAGGCTAGCTATGAAGAGGTTTGCATTCGATGTTGAGCTTTTGACCGTGGCTAACATGAAGGGATTCAAGATTGTTGAGTACCCGATCGAAATCAGGATGAGTGGGCCTACCAAGCTGAGGCCCCTTGTCAAGATGCTTTGGTCGATGTTCATAGAGATCCTTGGAATTACTTACAGACTGAGAGTAACAGAATGGTACAAGAGGGAATAGGCGCTTGCTCGGTGAAGCTGGGGAGATATGTCCTTGTATCGTCCTATCATCTTGACGGAGCGAGTGGATTGCTCTCTGGGAACGAGCTTGATGCGTTGAGACGCAAAGAGTTGTGGAACTAGCTTTGGCTCGAGTAATAAGGATGCTTTGACATGGAAGGATTACTTGTTTTCATTACGTGTATCGAAGCAGAGAGGCTGTCCTGGCAGACCTCATTGAGCCGACTGCAAAACGCAGCATTTTCAGGGAACGGACGGCTTTGCAGTTCCGTGATTCAATTGAAGGCGATGCTTGTCTGAGAGGGATTGTTTGAAAAATGCCTTAAGGTTGTTAGATAAGCTAGAGAATGGGTTCTCCATGGAAAGCTGCAGGATATTATGGCTGAATTGGCGTTGTTGGCTGAATCCAAGTGCCGGTGGAGCAGAATTGTACATTCGTGAAGTCTCACGAAGGTGGGTCGATCTAGGACATGAGGTCTATCTGATTTGCGCGAACTATGATGGTGGAAGTAGATTCGATTGCTTGGAGGGGGTTAAAGTAAGTAGGGTCGGAAATCGTTTTTCTGTATATCCTGAAGCGATGCTACAGTATTTGGCAGCCTACACTGGAAAAGTCGACGTTGTGATAGATGCGATAAACACTATCCCCTTCTTGACCCCTCTTTACGTTCCTAAGATGCGATGTGCTGCCTTGGTTTTTCAGATAACTAGAGAAATTGTTTTTTCCGAACTGCCGAGAATTCCGGCATCTGTTTTCTACATTTTCGAACCGATTCTATATAAATTGTATCAGAGCGTCCCAGTTTTAGTGCTTTCTGAAAGCGTCAAGAGAGATCTGACAAACTTTGGTTTTTTGACAGAGAAGATCTTCGTTGTAGAGCCCGGTGTAGATCATGAGCCGTTCCAAACAAGTCAAAAGACTGCTAACCCAAGCATAATATTCATGAATAGGTTGGCGAGATACAAGAATGTGAGTCACCTAGTGAAGGCCTTTAGTATAGTCAAAGATACAATTCCAAATTCTAAGCTTTCCATAGCTGGCTGCCGTGGAGGGAAGTATGAACAGCAGATTAGAAATCTAGTTGACTCATTAGGGCTATCTCACGATGTCAAATTTTATGGCTTCGTTAAGAATAGACTCAAGAGAGAACTTCTTGGAAATGCTTGGATACACGTATTGCCTTCGATTCGCGAGGGATGGGGCATCTCTGTGACTGAGGCTGCGGCTTGTGGCACTCCCACAGTCGCGTATGATGTAGTTGGAATTCGTGATTCTGTTAGGGATGGGGAGACTGGGTTCCTAGTTCCTTTCGGCAGGATCGATCTTCTTGCGAACAGAATTATACAAGTGCTTTCAAACGACAGTCTCCGGGAAAGCCTATCAGAGAATGCTTTAAGCAGGGCAAA
>Ga0209314_10000326_pt1 | contig 20968 bp, 17 predicted proteins | sample I19B2metaG_FD_184146 | JGI IMG/M metagenome (GOLD analysis project Ga0209314, IMG submission 184146) | Lake sediment bacterial and archeal communities from Gulf of Boni, Indonesia to study Microbial Dark Matter (Phase II) - ​I19B2 metaG... | ecosystem: Environmental > Aquatic > Freshwater >... | reverse complement strand
TAAGCCGTCGTGGAATCTGGACTATACCGCTACGCCTGCGACAGCGACCAGTTGCGGCCGCTGCCACGGCTATCCGCCGACCGACGGCAGCCTGCATTCGGTTGGTGATACTACCTGCTCGGCATGCCACAGTCACGTGGCGACCGGCGTAAACCCGACTAGCTTTGTCAATAAGGCGTTGCACGTCAACGGACGGGTGGAGGCAAGCTCCGACTGCCTCGGTTGCCACAACGCCGCCAAGACCGGCGGTGTCTACAATCCGCGTCGGATCGATTCTGATTTCACCCTGGCGTCGCGCCATGTCTTCAGCCGGACCGTTACCAGCTTTGACTGCGTCGTCTGCCACCTGGAGGGTGACGAAACCAAGTCAAATGCCAGTAACGCAACGCCGAAGCCGGACAAGAGTTCTACCTACCATAACGAGGGGACGACCACTACGGATCGTCTGGTCAATCTGCGCAACCTGTCCAACGGCACCGGCAACTACCCCTGGTCGCGTTACGCAACTGGGGCAACCCGGTACACTTATCTGAAGAACATGGATGACTTCTGTATGTCGTGCCATAACGGTTCCGGTCCGGCGGTTATCTCCACCGGCTCGGCCACCAAGTCGACGGCTGCCGGTACCGCCCCGACTGCTACGGAGCGTCTCAACCCTTGGTCCGAAACAACTACCCTGACCAGGGCCAGCGGCCCCTCCAACTCCCTGACCCGCTCCCGGGTGGTCAACGTCTTCAGCCAGTTCAGCACCAGGTACCGCTGGCCGGGTGGCGACGGAACGATGCCGAGCGGCTTTACAAACTCCAACTATGCCGGTAATGCTTCGCACCACGCCGTCCGCGGTCCGCGCTACTTCGGCAACAACGCCAACTGGGGCACCGGCGCCTGGACCACTCAGACCCTAAAGGGTGGTCAAGCATTGGGAACGGTACGTGAGAAGGCTCAGCTTCACTGCGCCGACTGCCACACCTGTGACACCAACGGCCACGGGTCGGCCACCATCTTCATGCTGCAGGACGGCACTGCCTTTACCGGATATGTTGCCGGCTTCACCGCCAATAACGCCATCGACAAGCTCTGCTGGGGTTGTCACAACGGCAATGTTTACAAGGATGCAGCTCCGGCGGCCAATACCACCCGCTGGAGTCATGCCAACGACAGTCCTCGGCCAATGGACCCAACTCGGGCATCCAACCTTGGCAGCAACTGCCGTCTCTGCCACGGTGGCGGTAATGGCGCCGATCCGGATGGCGTGACAACATCCCGTTACGGCGGTATTCATGGTGTCAACGGTACAACACTTTACGGCAGCACAACCCGCTACCGCTTCATCGGCGGTGTCTGGATGAACCCGGTGCCGTCCACCGGTGATGCCGGTTTCAACTCGACGGCAACGACCACCTGTTATGGCAACACCGACAACACCTGGGCTGCCTGCAGCTCCCATGGCGGTAAATCAGGCGGAAGTTTCGCGCCGATCTACGCGCGGCCGACTACCTACTAGGAGTAGAACTTTACCATGCAGTTCCGGAAAAAGGGGATCAGGCGATCCCCTTTTTCCATTGCCGCTTCCGGGTGTCTCTGGTATCAAGAGACCAGCATTCTTGCCGGGCCCTCCTACTGATCCGCTGCCCTATCAAAATAATTACAGGTGATTTTCATGTGCTGGCATATTCTTCGGAACTTAGTCATTCTGATGTTTCTGGCTCTGCTGCTTCTGCCCGGCTGCCGCAGGGAATCTCCTCAATTGGTTATCGGTCGTAATCCAATAACCCAGGCCACCATGCACGAACGGCAGAGCGAGTTGGTCGGCGAGTGGAGCAGTCGGGAGTACCGCAAGCGGATCCTGCTGCACATTTCGCCCCTTGATGACCTGGAATACGTGCCGGACAGCGCCATGAAGGAGATCAGAAGGCTGTACCGCGACCGACAGAGTGACGAACTGGCTAAAAAGGCCGACCATGGAGCCGCCGGTCTGTTTGCATCGCGCAATACTGTTTTTGCCGCCGCCAAGGCCGGCGGGTTTAAAGAGGTCTATTGGGTCATCCCCTACAAGGCAGCGGAAATGGCCGGTGGGGGATTGGCGCTGAAAAATTTTCTGAAAACTGTCCCCTCTTTTACCGACCATGAGGCGATCGAGCGGATGAAACTAGACGGCGGTTGTCTGGCTGGAACGGTTAATGGAATCAAGCTGCGAATCTGCTCCCCGAATTCCCTGCCAAAATTTGACGAACCGGTTGTAATTTCGATTTCTGGCGATTTTTTCCGTGTTTTTGCCGCCGAACAGCAGGTGAGTTCGCTCCGGAGCATGCGTCTGCTGCTCAATGCCCTAGTGAGCCGGAGCATCCAGGCCGCATCTGTCCATGTCGTCGTCGGTGTGGAAGAGGGTGGGATGTTGCCGTTTCATCGCTACATCTGTGACGAATTTGTCGAGGGGATCGTCAATCCGCAGATCTTCGATCAGGAGGCGGCTCCGCCACTCTGGCAGGCCCGGGACCGGGCCGAAAACATGTTGAACGGTGGGGAGAGGCAGCTGGTCCGGGACGAAGTGGCCAAGGCCCTGCAGGAGTTTCCGGACGATCACCCGCTGCTGATGCTTGATATTGCCGCCCAACTGCTTATGGGCGATGCCGCTGGCGCCCTGGTGAGAGCAAAGAAACTGGTTGCCACCGAGCCGGCAGACCGGAACCGGGGTGGCTCCCAGTTCCTGGTACAGCTCGGGGATATGGCCGGCGAGACCCAGAGCGGCAGCCCCGAACCGTTCTACCGCGCAGCCCTGGAGCTTCACCCCCGCTGGCCTTATGCCTTGGGGCGCTTTGCCGGCAGTCTGCTGGAGCGGGGCAAGTATGTAGAGGCAAGAGAAGCGTTCAAGGAGTTGGCATCGGTAAGGGACAGCTTTCTGCTCCGTCTGCGCCGTGGTGACGTGGCGTACCTCCTCGGCGACAATGCTGAGGCTGTTAGGCTTTACGACAGTGCCCGCACTCTATATAATGAAAAAATCGGAATTCCGATCAGCCGGGAGAATGTCCTCTCCCTGGATCGAATGATTCGTCTTTATGCCCAGGTGGGCCGTGCCAAGGAGGCCGACGACATTGAGCAATGGAAAAAACGGATGGATATCATGCGTCCGGTGCGGTAATTCCATTTCGTGGTGTTTATGTTGCCCAACATCAAACCTCTGCTGAAAACTGTCCGCAGTCTCCGGTTTACGGCGGGAATTCTCGTCGCCTTGAGTATTTGCTACCTTACCGGCCTGCTGGTTCCCCAGCGGGCTTTATTCGACGGGGCAAGCCAGTACCGGCAGTGGCGGGACGAATCGTTTCTCCACGGGGCTTTTGACCGGCTCGGGATCACAGATATCTATACTTCTCCCCTCGTATTCATTCTGTTGGCACTGTTTTTCATCAATCTTGTCGTGGTTGCATCCGACCGGATTCCGGTTATTTTGCGCAAGGTTTACCTCAGCGGCGACGCGCCGGAGATCGATGCCGACAGGGTCAGGGGGGCAGCGGCCGCTCTTGCCGTTACATCACGGCTCGACGCAAAGGATCTTTACCCGCAATTGCTCTCCTTTTTCCGGGGGAAGCACTGGGCGATTATCCCCGGAAAGGGTGAGGGGGGATTCGTCGCAATCAGGAACCGCTATTCGCCACTCGGGTTCTTTCTGTTTCACGGCAGCTTCCTGCTCTGTCTTGTCGGCGGCATTCTGATAGCGTATACCCGTTTTTCGGGAGGTATCGGAGTCGCCGAGGGGGAGGCAGTAAACGGGCGCCTGGACACGGTGGCAAAGGTTATCAGAAAGCCGCTGCTCCTCCGGACTCTTCCGGAAATGTCGCTGCGGGTCAATTCGATTGCGACCCGCTATGAGGAAGGGGTGGCGAGCGATCTGGCGGTGGAGATCGATACAGTCATTTCCGGCGTCCCCCGTCGGGGCAAAATACGGATCAACGACCCGTTCCGCGAGGGTTCGGTGACCCTGGTTGCCCACAACGTCGGCCTTGCCCCGCTGGTGGAGGTGACTGCGGCCGACGGCAGGGTTCTGGATACCTTGTACGCCAAGTTGAATGTTCTCAAGGGGCGATCCGATTCCTTCTTGTTGGGGAGCAGGAACCAGTATCTGGTCCGGGTGACCTATTTCCCCGATTACGCTGTCTATAACGGAGTTGAAACAACCCGCAGCCCCGAGCCGCGCAACCCGGCTTTTCACCTGGTGATTTCCGAAGGGGAGCGGATGGTGTACGACGGTACGGTGCACCTTGGGGAACCGGCGCCGATGGACGACTTTCGCATAACCTTCAAGGAGCTTCGACAATGGGCATTCTTCCAAGTAATTCGGGAATATGGCCAGGTGCCGCTGATCATCGGCTTTATCATGGGCTCCGTCGGGCTGGTGATGCGGCTGATCTTCTGTCAGAAACGGATCCAGGTCGCCGTTGTTGCCGTAGAACAGGGGAGTACCGCCTACCTGCTCGGACAGGCCGACTATTTCGGTCATTCGTTTGCCGACGAGATGGCAACCATAGCCGCACAACTGGAAGATGAACTTTGGGGCAACAAGCCCCACAAGGGAGCACTGAATGATTGATACCGTTCTGACCTGGTTCAGCATTTACGACTATGCGCTGGTCTCCGTTCTCCTGGTAACCGGATTTGTTTTCGGCAAGGAGCGCTTGTTGGTGATCGCTTCCTACGGGATCATGCCCGGTTTTGTCGCCCATACCCTGTTGTTTGTCATTCGGTGGGTCAGGACCGGGTGGTTTCCGGCCAACGGCGAACTGGAAAACGCCATTACTGGCGGGTGGTTCGCCATTGCGTTTACCCTTTACCTCTTTTTCCGTAACCGCTCCCTGAGCGGCGTTGCCCTGTTTACCGTGCCGGTAACCCTGCTGTTGCTCGGTTTCGGCGTCATGAAGGCCCCGGCGCCGCTTCCTCTTGCCGCATCACTGAAGAGCAGTTGGCTGGTTATCCATGTCCTTTTCGCCCAGATCTCCTTCGGTGCGTACGCCATTGCCGCCGGCTTCGGGGTGATTTACCTGCTCAAGGAAAAGCGTCAGAAGAGCGGCCGGGATCCCGGATTCTACAACAGGTTCCCCCGCCTTGAAATGATGGATGAACTGATGTTCAAGTTCGTAGTCTACGGATTTATAACTGATGCGGTCATGATCGTCGCCGGTTCGATCTGGGCCAAGGATCTGTGGGGGTCATACTGGGCGTGGGATCCGGTGGAGGTCTGGTCGCTGCTTTCCTGGCTGCTGTACGGGTTGTCGATCCATTTGCGGGTGACACTCGGCTGGCGCGGCGCCCGTCAGGCCTGGATGATGATCGTCCTGCTGTCGACCGTCATTATTACCTACTGGGGGGTCAACTTCGTGATCGCCAATTCCAAGCATATCCTGGGTGTGGTATCATGATCAGCCGTCGGCGGGATCTTGTTGCGGCAATCTGCGGCATTGCCCTCGCTCTGCTCGGCGCCGGGCTGATCAACGGAAATCCTGTGCAGACGCTCAGATTCAGGTTGGGACTTTATGGCAACGGAGAGCGGATAAAGGTAGAAGAGACCATCAAACACTTCAACCGCGATTATGCGACTCTCTACAACACCGGAGGCCCGACAACCATGCTCGGCTCCTTCCCGGCGGACAACCTGGTAAAACGGCGGATCTTCCAGGAGGTAAGGTACTGGGATCAGCTGAATGCCGTGATGGTCTACGACAAGGAGTCGGTCAAGACGACGCGGATCGATTTCCCGGCAGCTGACCGGGCCGTTGTCGTTGCCGACGAGGTTTGGTTCATCTGCGCCCAGAAGGTTGATACCAGGGAGAGAATCTCTACCCTGAAGAGGAATCCGGTCCGGATCCGCTATCTCCTCCGGCTGGTACGGGGGAAATGGCGTGTCAGTGACTTCGAGGTTTATAATGAGGGAGAAACCCTGCCGGTATTGGCGGTGAACCAATGAAAATACGCTTCGGCTGCATACTCCTGGCGTGGTTCTGTGGCATATTTGTCCTGATCCAGCGTACCGGCATCCTGGGATCGTCTCCGTTGCCGCTGGGCAAGATCCTTTACATGCCCCCTTTCCTGGCAGGTGCAACTTTGCTTGGTTTGTGCGGGATTTTGTCATGCATCGGGAGAGGAGGCCGTGGTAAAGAGCGCCGCTGGCTTTTGGCAGCAGGGGCGATGTTTCTGGTTGCCGCTCTCTGGACAAGCTATCTGACCCGTATCGATCTGGATATAGTTTTGACCGAAGGCCAGTCGGTTGCGGTCCGGAGTGACAACCTGTTCGCCTTTGGCGGATATGCGGGGAAACTGGCCCGCTTCCCCCAGCTTTACCTCAAGCTTGACAGCCTGACGCCGGAATTTTCCGCTGATCGGAAGGGGTTGCAGCGGCTCAAGGCAACCTTCCAGCTCCTGGTCAATGATGGTTCCCCAATGCGGTCCGAAGCTCGGGAAATGACATCGTGGCCGGCGTACCGGCACGGGTTCATGGTTTCATTCGGGACATTCGGCTATGCCCCGCGTTACGTCCTGAAGGATGGGCGGGGGGGGGAGCTGGATTCGGCCTTTGTTGCCCTGCGGCTCTTCCCGGCGGATAAGGAGGACTACTTCCGGTTGATGTCGCCGCATACCTATTTCATTCGCTATTTTCCGGAGGGGAAGAGTGGCGATAAGGGGCCGTTATTCAGCTTGAGGGTGGCACGGAACAAGGATCTGACCCTGAATCAAATGGTCCGACTGGGCGATGAAGTCGCTTTTGACGGCAACAGGTTCTCGTTGGCCGAGGTGAAGCACTGGACCAGATTCCGCGTTGTTCGCGATCCCGGCTATCCGCTCTGGATTCTGGGTTCGCTCCTGTTGGCCGTGGGGGGATTAAGACAACGGCTTGCCGGCCGCCGGCGTTCCGTTATTGAAGCAGCGGAGTGCCGGGATCCGGGGGTGGCGTGAAAAAGATCGTGGTCAATCTGCTGCTGGTCGTTGCGGCAGTTACAGTTTCCCTCTTGGGGCTGGAATTTTCGATGGCCCTGATCGCCCCCCGGCCGCTTCGGGTAACCACGGCAGAGTGGGCATTTTTCCTCCGCTTCGATCCCGATCTCGGGTGGCGAAATCGTGCGGGGGCCGAGGGTGTTTACCGACCCGCTCCGGGGATACCGGCGACGACTGTCCGGATCAATGCCGGCGGATACCGCGGGGGGGCTTATCCGCCCGGGGGGAAGCCTGGCGGGTTCAGAACGGCAATACTCGGGGATTCCAATACCTTTGGTTATGGCGTTGAGGAGAGTGACCGTTTTTCCGATATCATCGCCAGTTCGTTCAAGGCGGATAGTGATCTGCTCAACTTCGGGGTCTTTGGCTACGGAACGGACCAGGAGGCAATACTCCTCGAACGCGAACTCCTCGGATATCGACCGAATCTGGTCATCCTGGCAATTTCCGCCGGCGACCTGTCTGATGTGACCGCCTCCATATCCGGCGGGACGGCCAAGCCGTTCTTCACCATTGATGAAGGGATGCTTACCCTGCATAATACCCCCGTGCCGGAGCGGACGCCATACATGCGGAACCGCTGGTGCCGTTCAGATGCTTTGACCACTCTGTATCGCCACTCCCATCTGTTTCGACTGGTTTCGGATCGTCTCCTGCCGGTGAGCAGATACATGACGAACACTGTTCATGAGATGGATGAGAACGAGGGGCTACGGGTGATGGTCAGTCTGATCCAGGAGATGAACGGCCTCTGCGCTGCAGGGCACGCCCGATTCGCAGTAATGCTGATTCCTCACGGAGTCTGGCTGGCTGGGGCTAAGACCATGCCGGGACAGCCGGTAGGGTATTACGCTGCCTTGGGGCGTGCGCTGACAAATTCAGGGATTCCTTACCTGGATCTTACGCCTGGACTTCTTGCCGCCGACACCCCTGGCCGACCGGTCTTTTTTGCCGAAGATCCCGTCCATCTAACCCCCTATGGCAACCGGGTGGTGGCTGGCGAGCTTGCCAGGTTTCTTGCCGGTGAGCAGTTATTGAAGCGGCGCGACGGAAGACGGTAAACAGATGATTATATGTTGGGAGGGGGCATGGCCGGACGGCGTATGACAATCATTATCATGGGGGGATTCTTCCTTTCTGGGCTGGCGGCCCTCATGTACGAAGTGATCTGGACCAGGGCCCTTGCCCTCGTGCTCGGCAATACGGTTTACGCCATGTCGGTCATCCTCTCTACATTTATGGGGGGGTTGGCGATCGGCTCCCTGGCCGGTGGGAGACTGAGTGACGGTAAATATGATCACCTGCGGTTGCTCGGAATTTGTGAGCTGGTCATCGGTCTGTTCGGGGTAATTACTATTCCTATTATTTACCTCCTGCCCCAGGTCTACCTGGCCATGTACCGCGTCATGCACCTTTCACCAAAGCTGTTCATGCTGTCCCAGATGTTGCTCTGCGGTGGGGTCATGCTTGTCCCGACCATCATGATGGGGATGACGTTCCCGCTGGTTACCAAAATAGTTACCGATACCCTTGCCGAAGTGGGAAAGAAAGTCGGCTGGGCCTACTTCTGGAATACGATCGGAGCGGTCATTGGGTCGCTGTTGTCGGGTTTTGCGCTGATTCCTCTCCTTGGGATCAAGGGGGCGACGCTTGTTACGGCAGGGATCAACATCGTCGTAGGTCTGATTCTCATCGGGTTTTCCAGGGGATCTCTATCCCGGATCGCCGGGATCATCGCCATACCACTCGTACTCGGGACTTACTGGAATGCCAGCGCTTCCCAAGGGACGCACCTGGTCAATTACTACTCTGCCTACCGGAACCTGAACAAGCTCCCTTACGCGGCTATCGCCGGACTGGAGCGGCGCGATCACAACCTGGTTTTTTCGGGTGAGTACCCGGAGGGGGATGTGAAGGTGTTCCGCCAGGATGACGGGACCCTGTTGCTGCAGGTGGGGGGGAAGCTGGAGGGGACCAGCATGGTGGATATGGACAACACTCTGCTGCTTACCTATCTTCCGCTGGCGAGTCATCCGGCGCCGGATGACGTGCTGGTTATCGGCCTGGGGGCCGGGGTGACGGTCGGTGCCGCCAAGGACCAGAAAAAGAGGGTTGACCTGGTGGAGATCAACCCCGGTGTCGTCAAGGCTATCGAGTCGGTGGGCCGTCCCGGGCTGCTGGATGGCGTCGGAGTGATCAAGGACGATGCGCGCAACTATCTGTTTTATAACGAGAAAAAATATGACGTGATTTCGTCCGAACCGTCCTACCCGTCCGAATCGGCGGTGGCTGGTCTTTTTACCCGCGAGTATTACAAAATTGCCGCACAACGCCTGAAACCACAAGGAGTCTACTGCCAGTGGCTCCCCTACTATATGCTTTCCAACGACGAGATCACCATGATGCTTAAGACTTTCGTCTCGGTGTTTCCCCATTCCTATCTCTGGAAGGTTACGAGCAGCATGGATCTGATCCTGGTCGGGAGTCTCGATCCGATTACTATCCCGGCCGAGAAGATCATGGCCAGGGTTGCCGCCATGAATGGCGCCAACCGGCCGCTCGTCTACACCCTGTCACGCAATCCCGAGCAGTTGCGGGAGATTGCCCGTCGTCCCGAAGTTCCTATAAACACGGACGATCGCCCCCTGCTGGAGTTCGCCACGGCGGACAACTTTGTTTTGGGGGATCTCTCCATAAAGGATAGTCGCTAGCTGAGATGAAGGTTGTATTGATTCAGCCATTTCCGGGTGGGACAGGTTTAAACGAAGCGACCGTCCTCCCCCCTCTCGGCATTGCCTCGATTGCTGCAATGCTGGAGCAACGCGGAGTTTTCTGCCAGATTATCGATGCCAATCTTGAACGACTGACAGATGGCGAGGTGCTTGATCGCCTCCCTTCAGATTTGTTGTTGGTCGGTATTTCCATGAACTCTTTTACGTATGACTCTGTCTGCCGCTTGGCTCGAAATCTTCTTGCCGATGGCCGGACTCGGGTTGTGCTGGGGGGGCCGACTCCCACTGCTGTCCCGGAGCAAGTGTTGGCGGATGTCCCAGGGGCACTGGTTGTCAGGGGTGAGGGGGAGCACGCCATGGCAGAGTTGGTTGACCGGCTCGCTGCTGGGGAGGCTATTAACCTTGAAACGATTCCGGGTGTCTACTTCCTTGATGGCAATAACAGAATGCATGGCACGCCTCCGCGACGTATCGAAAATTTGGAGGAATTACCCTTTCCCGCCTATCATCTGCTCCCGCCACTGCGCCGCTACCGGACTCGTAATCGCCGTACGCCTGCCGGCTGGGTTATTACCAGTCGGGGATGTTCCTTCGACTGCTCGTTCTGCAGCAAAGACGTATTCCAAAATAGAGTGACCTGGCGCAGTCCAGGCAATGTGCTGGCTGAAATCGACTTGCTGGTGGAACTTTTCGGAATCAGGCAGTTGGATATCTTGGACGATAACATTGCCATGAACCGTTCTCACCTGGAGGCGATCATGGATGGGCTCCTGGAGAGACGCTACGATTTGGTTATCAATTTGCAAACCGGCGTGCGGACCGAAAATCTGGATGAACCGCTCCTCAAAAAAATGCGGCGGGCCGGGGTGTTCAAGTTGGCATTCGGAGTGGAGTCGGCAGATTCCAGTTTGCTGGCCAAACATGGTAAACCGCTGGACCTCAACAGCGTAGCCCATACCGTTGCTATGGCCCGCCGGCTCGGATTTGTGGTGTACGGTTTTTTTATTATAGGCCTGCCTGGAGAGACCGACGAGAGTTTTGCGAGAACAATGGATTTTGTCAAGGGGTGCCGTTTTCATGTGGCAAACTTTTGCCTGGCAATCCCTTTTCCCGGAACCGACTTGTACAAAATGGTTGAGCAAGGCGGCCGGTTTCTGATCGATACGACGCGTACCATCCCCTCGGGGTTTTACGATGGTCGGGTCTTTTTCGAATACGGGGCAATGGATTCTGTGACGGTGCAGAACCGGTATCAGCGGGCCTATAAGGAGTTCTACACCTTTTCTCGTCGTTTGCGGGCATTGGCAACGATAAGATCTCTGTCTGAGCTGCGTTGGTTGTGGCAGGCATGGAGATCAGTCAATTACGGCAGGAGATATTCTTGATTCTGTCGGTGAAGTTCAGATATGGAAACGGTTTGCCGTGAGAAAATTATATTTTGGCAATTTAATTGCGGTAGCAATAATCTTGACAGTGATAATTCTGCTCTGGCTGATGCAGGATCAGGCGGGGAGGAACCGATATGTACCGTCTCCTCGCGATGGCGAAGGGATAGTGGTGGTGAGGACCCAGAAGGACGCTTACCATGTTCTGAAGTCTCTCCAGGTGCGAGGGGCGATAGCTATCAGCCTGAGCAAATACTTCAACCTCCTGTACTGGGTGCCGGAGAATCTTGCGAAATCGACGCCATTTCCCGTTGAGGTCTTTGACGTCAGAACCGAATACGAGCGGGGACTAGACTCCCATAACTGGCTCTTTATTGCCAGCCGTACCGGACTGGTTCGCCAGGTCTGGACAGTGCTCTCTCCAGAAGAGTTGCAAAGACTCAGCCGGGATCTTGATGCCGATTACGGGCTGCGGTCCGGTGCCGACGGATATCGGGGTTTTCACTACGATCTCCCCCGGCGGGTCACGACCATGGAACGGCTACCAAGGCCCGATGGCCCCCACGTGGTAGTGGTCGATGCCAGTTATTTCCAGGGCGGCGTCGAACCGGCTGAGACCGCCCGGCAACTTCTTGCCCGTCTGGCGGACAAACCGTTCCTGATTGTCGTCAGTTCCCTGGATGAAGCTGAACTGACCTGGCAGATGCGTCGTAATCTCGCTCTGTTCATCACGGCTTGGCAGGAGAGGGGATGATGCGGTCATTCATTCGTTCCCACCATTTCTGGCTCTGGCTGCTATTTGCCGTTGCTCTCCTGGCCAGGGGGTGGGGGCTGGCTGCCCAGCCTCCTCTCGATGACGAGGTTTCGGCGGCATTTTCGGCAGAAAATTATGTCCGGCACGGCCTTTTGGGGCAGGTGATGTGGTATCATCCCCCCTTGCGCAATCTGGTGCTCTACCTCACCGGCAATCTATTCGGCGGTTATTCAGCCTGGGGGTTGCGCTTCGGGCCGGTGCTTCTCGGCAGCCTTTCCATCCCTCTGACGGGCTACTGCGCCCAGGCACTGTTCGGCCGGCTGTCAGTGACTCTCACGGCAGCGTTTTTCCTCGCAGTGGACCCCCTCCATATCGGGCTTTCGCGTGAAGCCTTTCAGGAGTCCATTACCCCATGCTTCATTCTCGGGGGGGTATTGGCAGCCGTGTTAGGGCTCCAGGGTCGTGGTTTGTGGTGGCACTATCTGGCGGGATTGTTGTTCGGTCTGGCCAGTTCATCCAAATGGCATGGTCTTTTCCCCTGGATGGTATGCGCTGCCGTCCTACTCGTTTACCCGCTGCGGAGCGGGCAAAACAAGGAGCCGTTTCCCGTTCGCTTGCTGACAGTATTGGCTGCATATGTCTTGCTTCCTGTAACAGTGTACATTGCGGTCTGGTTTCCATGGCTATTCCACGGAGGCCACTCCTTGTCCGAATTCATAGAGTTTCAGGGTTTTCTGGTCAACCGTCAGTATCATCACGAAGGTCCGGCACTAACTGTCCGTTATGTTCCGCATCGCGCCTGGCAATGGTTTGTCTGGCCCGTTCCTTGGAACGATTTCGTGAACTTCCAGGGAAAAGCGTACCTGAATGTTGCCATGGGGAATTGCCTTGCCTGGTTTCTGACTCTCCCATCACTGTTTCTGGTGGCTCGGCAATGGCTAAAGCAGAAAGACTATGCAACCGGCCTGGTAATATCTCTATTCCTGGCATCGTACCTGCCGCTGGTCCTGACCAGCAGGGGGGTCTGGGTTTTTTCGGCACCCGCCGTGATCCCATTTGCGTTCATGCTTTCCGGGTATGCGCTGTCACTTCTCATGGATCGGGGCACCATCACCCGGACGGCTCTCTGCTGGTATTTCTCGGCCGTAACCATCCTTTCCGCGTTTCAGTATCCCATGGTGACCATGCGGACGCTGGAGTTCGGCTATGCCAAGGCAATTGCCGAATTCTACAACCCCCATCCGGAGCGGAGTAATCATGAAGTTCAGCGATGACCTGCTGACTCCGGAGCAGGTTCGGGAGATTTTCGATTCCCTGGCGACGCGGGCAGCGTCATTCCGCCGGATCAATCACTACTATCATCAGCTGCTTGGTGAGATGATCGGTCGTGAAGTCCGACCCGGCAGCCGGGTTCTGGATCTCGGCTCAGGGACGGGCGACCTGTTGGCAGCCCTCGCTCCGGCAAAGGGTGTTGGGGTCGACATCAGCCCCGCCATGGTGGAGCTTGCCCGGTCCCGGAATCCTGAATATGCCTATTGCGCGGCCGATATGCAGGAAACTATCCCCGATGGTGACTACGACTATGTCGTCATTTGCAACAGTATCGGCTTTCTGACCGATATCCAGAGGGCGTTTCGGCTTATCCGGAGTCGGGCCGGCAGTGACACCCGCCTGGTGATCACTCACTACAACCATCTCTGGGAGTTCCTGCTCAAGATCGGTGAACGGATCGGCATCAAGATGCCGGAACCCTACCAGAACTGGCTTGCCCGGGAAGACCTGGTCAACCTCCTGGAACTGGAAGGGTTTGCCGTAGTCCGTGCCGAACGGGGTATCCTTCTTCCTCGGAAGATACCGGTGCTGGCGGAGCTCTGCAACCGCTTCCTGGTGAAGATTCCGCTGTTCTGGCGACTGGCTCTGGTGGAGATGGTTGTTGCCGTACCTCGGGATCAGCAGGGAGTCAGGCAGGACCATAGCTGCTCGGTAATCATCCCCGCCCGTAACGAACGGGGAACCATCGGTGAGATTGTTGCCCGGATTCCGGAAATGGGAAGCTGGACGGAGCTGATTTTCGTCGAAGGGCATTCAGTGGACGGTACCTACGAAGAGATCGAGCGCGTGGCTGCCGCCAACCCCCGGCGCAGGATAAGATTCTTTAAACAGAATGGGGTCGGCAAGGCTGACGCGGTCAGGGAGGGGTTCCGGCAGGCTGAAGGGGATGTGATGATGATCCTGGATGCAGACATGACCGTCCTTCCCGAAGAGTTGCCAAGGTTTTATGACGTTCTGGCCGAGGGGCGCGGCGACCTGGTGATGGGTACCCGGCTGGTCTACCGCATGCAGCGCGATTCCATGCGCTTTCTCAACCTGTTGGGGAACAGGTTTTTCAGCAGGGTTATTTCCCTCCTCCTTGGCCAGCGGGTAACCGATACTCTCTGCGGTACCAAAGCCGTCAGGCGCGTCGATTATCTCCGGATGGAGAGCCATCTCCAGGAATTGGCGGTGGGTGATCCGTTTGGCGATTTCGAGCTTATTTTTGCCGCTGCCCTTGCGTCGCTGCGGATCGTGGAGATCCCGGTGCACTACCATTCCCGCCTGTACGGAGAAACCCAGATCAGCCGCTTTAGGCACGGATTCCAGCTGCTGAAGATGGTGATCCGGGCCTTTTCCCGCTTCAAGTTCCGCTGAATTTTCCCGGCCAGACTCACCGGCCGGTGAGCCCGGCTTCCGTCAAGCGCTGTCGTAAGTTGCGCGCTCCTTCCGGGTCGAATGTCTCCATTTCCCTCAGTGTTGCCGCAGTGCCGTCCGGCAGGCTGGCGGCAGCGAACTCTTCCGCCAGGGCACGGTACATTTCGCTGTCTCTGTATGGCATATGGGCAATGGCCTCTACGTACAGGCCGATTGCCTCACGATGTCTCCCCTGCCGAGAAGCGACCAGCCCCAGGTTGGCATAAGCTTTCGCATAGCCCGGCCGGATCGCCAGGGCTGCCCGGAGGTGTCGTTCGGCGTCAGCAAGCCTGTCCTGTTGGATGAAAACAGCCGCCAGGTTGTTGTGGGCAAGCCAGTTCCCTTTGGTTACCTTCAGGGCATGCTCGTACAGGGTTACGGACTCACGCCAGACGGGGAGCTGGCTGCTGGTGGCAAGCGTGCATGCCGCTATCGCCACAGCCAGTGAGGCTGCGGCGATCAATCTCCCTTGTCTGAACCTGGTCGTCAGATCATACCAACCCCATACCGTCGAGATGGTAACGCCGATGAGCGGGATGTAGCTGTAGCGGTCGGCGTGGCTCTGGGCACCCACGGGAACGATGCCGGAAACCGGGAGCAGGGTGACGAGGTACCAGCCCCAGCCGACGGCCAGATACGGCCTGATCCGGCGTTGGCGAAAGAGTGCTGCGGTCGTGGCGATCAGCAGGATCAGCCCGCCACCCCATCGGGATACTGATATATCGCCGGTGAAGGGGTAAAATACCGCCAGCCCGGTCGGGTGGAAGAAGAGCCGCAGATATTCGGCATAACCAGCCAGGACATTGGCCAGGGTTTCGGGTATGCCGTGCCAGCCGACATCGGTAACGGCCCGGACGTCCGCCTGGAACAGGACGGTGATGACCATGACCGGGGCGGCTACTGCCAGCAAGGTGACGGCATCCATGACGACGCGATGGTCGATCGGTGATGCCGCCGGCAGATTATTTGTTCCTTGCCCGGGTTTCTGCCAGTATTCCAGGATTACGATCAGGAAAGGGATGGTGACGGCAATCGGCTTTGCCATCAGCGCCAGGAGGAGCCAGACGATAACGGTTCCGGTTACCCCCCGGCCTGATCGCTCACGGGCCAAGAGGTAGGCCAGGATCGTCAGCAGCAGGAAGAGTCCTGAGAGCACGTCCTTGCGCTCTGCTACCCAGGCCACCGACTCGACCCGCAACGGGTGCAGGGCGAAAATGGCGGCAACTGCGGCGCTGCGCAGTGGCGCATCGCTGATCTTGTTTAGAAGAAGAAACAGAAGGACGGCATTCACCGCATGCAGGAGAGTATTGATGAGGTGGTGGGCTGCCGGCTGATCTCCGAACAACTGAACCGCAACCATGTGGGAGAGCCAGGTAACCGGAATCCAGTTGCCGTCGATTCCCGTGGTGAGTGCCCATTTAAGACCTTGCCATGTCAAGCCGGACTGGACTTGCTGGTTGGCCGTAATGAACAGGGGATCGTCGTAGCTCACGAAGTCGTAGCCGGCGGTACGGGAGAACAGGGCCAGGGTTGCCAGAAAGAGTAGCAGCGCAATAATGGGGATGGTGGCGTTGGCTGGCAAGGTACGGGGCATGGTGATGTTATCCGATCTGCTACCGGGCTATGGTTGTCATCTCGGCTACTTAATCGGCGGCAAATGCGGTGCGCCTGATGGTTTGGCCCGAGATGTCCTGCTCCTGACGGTGGATGATAAAATTCCCCATAACCAGGTAATCCATCTCCGTTGCCATGAAGCAGCGCCAGGCGTCTTCCGGTGTGCAGACGATCGGCTCTCCCCGCACGTTGAAGCTGGTGTTGACCAGAACTGCGCAGCCGGTCAGCTCCCTGAATGACTGCAGCAGTTTGCGGAAACGGGGATTGGTATCGCCGTCGACCGTCTGCAGGCGGGCGGAGTAGTCCATGTGGGTCACCGACGGGATATCCGAGCGGCAGCGGTTCAGCCGCTTCATGATATCCGTTCCGGCAGGCTCGATGGTAACTGGATTTCTGCGTGACTCCTTCACCGGCGCTACAAGCAGCATGTAGGGGGATGGGCGGTCGATGTCAAAATAATCACCGGCCTCCTCCATCAAGACGGCCGGAGCAAAGGGTCTGAAACCTTCCCGGAATTTGATCTTCAGGTTAAGTTTCCGCTGCATCTCCGGGCAGCGCGGGTCAGCCAGGATGCTCCTGTTGCCGAGGGCCCGGGGGCCGTACTCCATCCTCCCCTGGAACCAGCCGATGACCTTCCCCTCGCTCAGCAGGCGTGCAACATTGCGGCAGAGTTCGTCGAAGTCGCCATACTCCCGGTACGGCGTGTCGTGGCGCCGGAGCAGTCGCTGTACGTCGCGATCCGCATATTCCGGTCCGAGCAGGGCTCCATGCATGCCGTCCGGAGCTTCCGGGCGGCGCGGTTTGTCCAGCCAGATGTGCCAGCCCGCCAGGGCCGCGCCCAGCGCCCCCCCTGCATCGCCCGCCGCCGGCTGGATCCAGATGTTCCGGAATATCCCCTCCCGCGCGATTCCGGCGTTGGCGACGCAGTTGAGCGCCACTCCTCCGGCAAGTGTCAGGTTGTCGCTTCCTGTCAGTTTCTTCGCCGTTCGCGCCAGGCGGAGAACGATTTCACCGGTCACCTCCTGGGCTGCCAGGGCCAGGTCCATATGTTCCTGGCCGAGGGTGGATTCGGCTTGCCGGCGTGGCATCGCGAAGAGCCGCTCCCAGGCGCTGTCTTTGGTCATGGTGAGACCGGCAGCGAAGTTGAAATAGTTCATGTTCAGGGCAAAGGAGCCGTCTTCGCGCAGGTCGACCAGCTCGGAAAGGATCAGCTCCTTCAGCCCTGCCAGCCGTTCTCCCCGCTGGCCGTAGGGGGCGAGCCCCATGAGCTTGTACTCGCCGCTGTTGACCCTGAAGCCGCAGTAGTGGGTGAAGGCGGAGTAGAGAAGGCCGAGGGAGTGGGGGAAACTCTGCTCCTTCAGCAGGGTGATGCTGTTCCCCTCGCCTTTGCTGATTGTGGTGCAGGCCCATTCTCCGACGCCGTCAATGGTTAGAATTGCGGCATCGCCGAACGGTGAAGGGTAGAAGGCGCTGGCGGCATGGGAGAGGTGATGTTCGGGGAAGAGAATCGGAGGGAGCTGTTTCCCGAACGCGGCCAGTTCCCGTTGCAGCATGCGGCGCATGAAGAGCTTACCCTTTAGCCAGTGGGGCATGGCCGCCAGGAAAGCGGAAAGTCCCCGGGGGGCAACGGCGTGGAAAGTTTCCGTGAGCCGTTCGAACTTGATGAACGGCTTTTCGTAGTAGGCGACTGCCGTGATGTCGTCCAGAGTCAGACAGGTTTCGGCGAGAACATGGTGCACCGCCTGGCGTGGGAAGGAGTCGTCGTGCTTCCGGCGGCTGAAACGCTCCTCCTGGGCGGCGGCGACGATTCGGCCGTCCACTACCAGCGCCGCGGCGCTGTCATGGTAGTAGGCTGATATACCCAGGATCGCGGTTGGTGCCATGGCGCCTTCTAAAAGAGGGTGTAGATGAACGGCGCGACGGCCGTACCGCTGGTGAAGAAGAGGAGCAGTCCGAAGAGAAGAAGGGTGATCAGCATCGGCAGCAGCCAGAATTTTTTTCTGGTCCTGAGGAATCCCCAGATGTCGTGCAGAAAGTCCATGGCAGTTTCCTGTCAGTAAGGGCGTTCCAGGTCGTGCGGTTGCCAGCGGTGATCCCGTTGTCTCAGGAGCGAGCCGCTGCCCATATGCCACTGCCCCAGGTTGAGGGGATCTTTTCCCGAGATTCGCCTGATAATGCCGATGGGGGTTACCAGCAGCAGGAAGGTAAGGGTAAGGAGCAGGGTAGAGAAGAGCTTCGCCAAAGCCTCCCCGATTGCGAACCAAGCCCGGGCAAAGGGGGAGAAGATGCCGGGTATCGTCATGGAGAGAAGGAGCAGGATCGTGGCAATGGTGATGCTTGCCCTGTTGGGATGGAGCTGATAGGAGAGGAGGGCGAGCAGTGTCAGTGCCATCCCCGTGTCTACCGACTTGATGTCGTGCACTTTACCTGCCATAGCATATTCCTTTGGGCGTAAGCCTCGCTGCGGGAGCAAATCAAGTCATTCTAACTTAAAGAGGGCCGGCAGACAACGAATTATCCTGGATTGTCGGCACTGTTGTGCAGCATGTCAATTTGTGCGATAGTAAACCGTTTCGTTCAACCGGTGGAGAGTCGCCCATGAAATTACTCCTAGTTTCCCCCCCCTTCGGTGAGAAGGGGCAAAAATCCAAGGGGCTCCCCATCGCCCCGCCGGTGCTGGAGTACCTGGCCGGGCTGACCATGCAGCTCCGTCCCGAGGTGCAGATCCGTCTTGTGGACGCCAACAAGGAGGAGTTCGACCCTGAGCTGGTAGACGCCGACCTGGTCGGTTTCACCGTCCTCACCCCCCAGGCCCCCTGGGTCTACCGCACGGCGGACCGGTTGCGGGCCATGGGGAAGCAGGTGCTCCTCGGTGGCATCCATGTCTCGGCACTCCCCGAGGAGGCAGGCCGCCACGCCGACACCATCGTCATCGGCGAGGCCGAGGAGATCTGGGGGGAGCTGCTGGACGACGCCGCGCAGAGGGGGCTCAAGCCGGTCTACCATGGGGGGTTCCCTGAACTGAAGGGGCTCCCCCGTCCGGTTACCAACCTCTGGAACAGCTCCTATGTCTACGGCTATTTCCAGACATCCCGCGGCTGCCCCCATCGCTGCACCTTCTGCTCGGTGCACGAGTTCTTCGGCGGCCGGGTCAGGACCCGCCCCATCGACGAGGTGGTTTCCGAGATCGCCGCGAGCAAGCGGCGGCTCTTCTGGGGGATTGACGACAACGTCTGGGGGGTGAACATGAACTACACCATCGACCTTTACCGGGAGATGGGTAACACCCTTAGGGGGAAGTCGTGGTTCGGCTCCGGAGACCTGGTCTCCGTGGACCACCCCAGGGCGGAAGAGCTTCTCACCAACGCCCGCCGGGCGGGCTTGACTGCGGTGCTGGTGGGGTGGGAGTCCAACAACATCGGCAGCCTGGAGGAGTACAAGGCCACCAGCAAGCAGGGTCGGCAGCGTCGGGACGCCATCAAGAAGATCCGCGACCACGGCATCGAGGTGATGCTCTTCATGATGATCGGCGGTCGCCAGGATCGGCGTGAGGATTACGAGGGGATCCTCAGGCTCTGCGACGAGCTGAAGGTCTCCGCCCACCCGGTGATGACCACCCCCTTCCCCGGCACGGAGCTTTATCAGCTCTACCGCCCTTATCTCATCCCCGGCATGGATTGGGACATGTTCGACGGCAACCACGCGGTCTTCAGCCACGATGACCCGGAGATGAGCGTCCAGTTCCGCGAGGATGCCATAGTCAGGCTGCGGGCTGAGCTCTTCACCCTGCCGCGCATCCTCTCCCGCATACCGCAGATTTCCTGGAAGGGGTTCCCCATGTCCCACATAACCTCGTGGATGATACAGTATCCACAGGGGAGGGCATTCCGCCAGTTTGCGAAGGAGCGTGCCTTTTCCGCAATATCTGCGTAAGTCTTCGAAGTCGCTTGTGCGACGTGGCGCTGCCACGCCTCCGCGCGGCTTCTCGACAGCCTTGATCTGACGAAAAATCTGCGTTCCTCCACTGCCCAGTCATAGGAGCAATACTTTATGGAAATTTCACCCGGCCTCGGTGTGGCCATCATGATGAACAACTACTTCCACGACGTGGCCACCGCCCTGATGGCGGCCAGCGCCTTCTGCATCTTCGCCCTGGCGAAAACCTGCGACGAGTTCGGCGACCCGGTGGCCACCCGCTTCTACCTGCGGACCTACCGGCAGATGGGGCGCTTCTTCCGCTTCTCCCTCTACTGGATCGTCATCGGCGGCATCCCGCGGACGGTCTTCTACACCCGCTTCGAATGGGCCAATGCCGCCGGCAGGGAGCAGGTCCCGGCCCTGATGGTCAAGCACCTCCTCATGGCCGCTCTGGTCATCTTCGGCATTGTCGCCTGGAGGCGGCTGAAGCAGAAGGCCGCCCGGCTGGAGGCCTCCCTGGCAGAGGACAAGTAGTCTCCCCTTGGCTCACTCCTGCAGCGGCTGGCAGGCGGGGCACCAGAAGGTGGACCTGCCGCCGAGCAGTTCCCGGCGGATCTCTGTGCCGCATGCCAGGCACGGCTCCCCCTCCCTGGCGTAGACCCTTGCCTCAAGGTCGAAGTAGACCGGCCTTTCGCTGACGCCGTAGAAGCTGTGCAACGTCTTCTCCCCCCTTGCCACCGCCTCCCCGAGAACGTCCCTGATCCCCCTGCAGAGGATCAGGCACTGCTCCGCGCTAAGCTTCCCCGCGACCAGCCACGGGTTTATCCCCGCCCTGAAGAGGGCCTCGCTGGCGTAGA
>Ga0209314_10000325_pt1 | contig 20969 bp, 14 predicted proteins | sample I19B2metaG_FD_184146 | JGI IMG/M metagenome (GOLD analysis project Ga0209314, IMG submission 184146) | Lake sediment bacterial and archeal communities from Gulf of Boni, Indonesia to study Microbial Dark Matter (Phase II) - ​I19B2 metaG... | ecosystem: Environmental > Aquatic > Freshwater >... | reverse complement strand
GTCGGTGGATGACGTACTCGCGCTGGTCCTCATGACCGCACCGCGGGCAGCGGCGTACCTTGAGGCCGGCGCCTTCCTCTATCAGGCTGGCGTGGCGCAGCACCCGGTCGGTCACCAGCATACGGGCGCCGCAGGCGGGACAGCGGGGCCGGAACATCCCGAGCGCCGCCATGATCAACAGGGTGAACAGGCCGCCCAGAATCACCACGGGCAGGGCGAGCAGCCAGAGGGGGTTGAACCCGCCGCCGGTCGTGTCCGCCGGGGGTCCGGACGGCGTCAGGCCCTCATCCTTTTCAATCTCAGCGCCGATGGCCTCAACACCCGCCAGGAGGCCTCCGCCGATGTCGCCCTGCTTGAAGCGGGGCATGACGGAGCGGTCCAGGATCCGCCCCACCTTGGCGTCGGGCAGAACGCCCTCCAGGCCGTAGCCTGTGGCCACTTCCACGCGCCGCTCCTGCATGGCCACCAGGACCAGAAAGCCGTTGTCCTTGCCCTTCTGTCCCGGCTTCCACTTGTCGAAGAGCCTGACCTTGTACTCCACGGGCTCCAGGGGTGCCGTGGTGGGCACCAGGGCAACGGCCCCTTGCGCTCCCGTTCGCTCTTCCAGACCGGCCAGGTAGGATTCGATGGCCTGCGTCTGGGCACTCGACAGCGTCCCCGTAAAGTCATTGACCCTGGCGGTGTAGTCCGGCAGGGCCGGATCGCCCGAGGCCGCCAGGGCCGGCTGAACGGTCACCGCCAGAACGAAGGCCAAGGCCGCTGCCAGGATCAGCAGGACAGAACGACGGCCGAATGGCGAAAGCCTCACGCCGGCACCTCCCTGACGTGCGCCGCAGAACTGGATGGCCCCTGCCGGACACAGGCGCCGCCTTCCGGCGCAACCGAGTGAGACTACGCAGGGTGCCGCAAGAAAGTTCCCTGCGCCCGCCGAAGGGGCGCCGGGACCACCTCAGGCAAAGGACACCGTGGGCGATAGGCACCCTAGACGAATTGGAAGGGGTCGCGGCCGGACTCGGCCAGCTCGCATCGGGTCTGGTAACCCCCCGCCTCCAGGCGGCTGTTGAGCCACTCGGAGAGGTCCGCCATGCCCGGCCACTCCGTGCCGAAGTGCCCGGCGTCCACAACCATGAGTCCCAGGTCCAACGCCTCCAGGGCCTGGTGGTGGTCCAGGTCGCCGGTTACCAGCACGTCGGCTCCGGCATGGGAGGCGGCCTGCAGCAGATCGCCGCCGTCGCCCCCGCAAACCGCGACCCGTGTCACCGGACGGTTCAGGTCTCCCACCAGTCGCAGGGCGGGAACGCGGCAGGCCTCCTTGACGAGGCGCGCCAGTTCCTCCAGCGGCAGGGCATAGGCCAGGCTTCCCACCCGGCCGGCGCCGAAGGCTGGCGCCTCATTGTCCAGGGGAATGAGGTCGTACGCCACCTCCTCGTAGGGATGGGCGCGGAGCATGGCAGCCACCACCCGGCGGCTGATGGACGCGGTCACCACCGTCTCCAGCCGGACCTCGTCCACGCGCTCCAGTTTCCCCACGGCGCCGATGAAGGGGTCAGCCCCCTCGCGCGGCAGGAACGTTCCCGTACCGTCCACCTGAAAGCTGCAGTGGCTGTACTTCCCGATCCAGCCGGCGCCGGCCGCGGCCAGGGCCTGGCGTACGTCATCCTCATGACCCCTGGGAACGAAGACCACCAGCTTCTGGAGCCGGTCGCGGGCGGTGACGTCCAGGACCTGGACGTCATTCAGGCCCAGCCGGCGCGCCAGCGAGTCGCTGACGCCGTCCGCCGCTGCGTCATAGTTGGTGTGGGCGGCGTAGACGGCGACGCCGTGCCGCAGGCACAGCTCCACGCGGCGCCCCAGGGCCTGGTCCGTGCGCAGCTGCTTCACGTCCTTCCAGAGGCTCGGGTGGTGCAGCACCACCAGGCCGGCGCCCTTTCGCACCGCCTCCTCCAGCACCGCATCCGTTCCGTCTACGGCCAGCAGGACATGCCGCACGTCATTCTGTGGGTGGCCCCACATCAGGCCGGGATTATCCCAGTCCTCGGCCAGGCGCTGCGGCGCACGCTCCTCGATCCACTGCGTCAGATGGGCCACTTTGGCCAGCATCGCACGACCTCCTCCCATTGCTCCAGCCTGCGCCGTTCCACAGCGGCGGCCTCTCCGCCGCCCCGTTCCAGGCCGCGCAGCTTATGCCGCGCGGCAGCGGCCAGTCGGCGGGCCGCCTCCAGCACCAGGGGGTGCCCCTGGCGCAGCAGGAGAGGGCCCAGTTCCGCCTCGACATCCGTCAGGGGCGTTTGCTGCTCAGCCGCCGCGGCCATCGGGAGCACGCCGCCCGGCGCCAGGCAGAGGATGGGGTACAGGTGTCGCCCCTCCTGTACCAGGTCCTCCGCTACAAAGTCAAAGCCTTGTGTCCGGGCCCAGCGGCGCACTTCAGCCGGGTGGGTGTTGGGCGCCAGGACCAGGCGTTCCAGCGCTGCCACCACGTCCGGCGCCTGCTGCAGAAGCCGCAGCATCAGGCGCCCGCCCATGCCGGCCAGGACGGCCACGCTGACCTCGCCGGGAGTCACGACCTTCAGCCCGTCGCCCTGTCGGAGGTCCAGCCGGTCCAGAACCCCGGCCGATCTAGCGTGCACTCTGGCCTGGGCCAGGGGGCCGGAACGAACGTCCGCCCCGATGGCGGCCTCGACCACACCGCTCTGCAACAGGGCAATGGGCAGGTAGGCGTGGTCCGTGCCCACGTCCAGCAGCCGCGCCCCCGGCGGTATCATGGTGGCGACGGCCTCAAGTCGCGGCGAAAGGTTCACGTCTCATCACCTCAGCGTTCCTCCTCTATTTTCCCGATCTCGGGCTCCGGTCCTTCCGGAAAAGCAAAGGCCCGGCGACAAGCGCCGGGCTAGGAGGAGGGAAGAGAAGCCAGGGTAATGGATGTAGCGGTCAGGCCTCGAGGGCCTCCGGTTGAAGGAGAGGCAAGCCTTCTTTCGGCGCGAGTTCCGCCAGACAATCGGGACAAAGCGCAATCTTTCCGGGCTTGGCGGGAGTGCCAGGCCGCAGTCCGCACCAGAAGCAGAGTTCCGTCTTAGCGGTCTCTTCCGACATGGTACGCCTCAACCTCCTCGTCCGATAGTGATTGGCAAGGGGTAGCCTACCAAAAAGAAAACCCGGCGATACAAGTCCCCTCATCAGAGAAGGAACTTGCCGCCGGGTCTTTTATTCCCACGGTGTAAGCCATCTGGCTCTGTACCGCTCGGTCCAGGCCCCCGCGCTGTCTGCGGAGCGGAACCCTAGGTACACTTCCTCTTGCTTGCCGCTACTATATCAAAGGTTCGTTACCCGTGTCAACGCCGCAAGGCGTTTTACTAGTGCAACAATTTACCGGCTGAAAGCTCTGACAACCCCACCCGGCCCATGGGTGGGGCACCGAATAAAAAACCACGCTCTCTTGAGCGTGGTTTGTCTGGCGAAGATGGTGGGCACTAGAGGGCTCGAACCTCTGACCTCTTCCGTGTGAAGGAAGCGCTCGTACCAGCTGAGCTAAGTGCCCGAGACATGGTCTATTATAGCCGACGGCCCCAGTGGAGGCAAGTTCAAAAACCTGGACAAGCAAGGCGCCGGGACCAGGACTGGACCAACGGCGCCGATGATATCTGGGGGGGCCGGCGCGATTCGAACGCGCGACCAACCGGTTATGAGCCGGCAGCTCTAACCGCTGAGCTACAGCCCCGAAAAGCCGGCGCGACCGACGCCGCACCGAGATAAAAAAATTGGCTCCTCGAGCAGGATTCGAACCTGCAACCCTCCGGTTAACAGCCGGATGCTCTACCGTTGAGCTATCGAGGAACGCAACCTTGTATGCTGCTTTATTGCCGCGTTCCCTGTCGTACGGGGCCGCGTTGACACTGTCGATTATAAGGCACGCTTGGTTCAAGTGTCAACCCGGCGCAGCCGGAGATTTCTGGTGGCCCTGGATGATGAATAGCGAGTTCCCTTGCTTTTTATAGCTGGTACCTCTAGCTGGTATGGTTGCAGACCAACTTGAATAGACAGGTTCTGGGGACCGCACGCACCGGTTCAACCTCTGCGGGTGTGCCCCTGGCGGGTTGACCGAAGGGAGCACTCAAGGGGGGGCGCCCAATGATCGGACTCACGAGTGCCCTGGCGGCAGCGGGCCTGGGAATTCTCTACCGACTGGTGCATGACAACAAAAAGCGCATCTCACACATGACAGGTATGGTCGTGGCTATGGCCGGAGCGATGACTGGAGGGCTTGCTCTTGGCCTCGCCGTCGGAGCGTTCTTCCGGGACTCTCTGGCGCTTGCGAGCCTGGCAGGTCTGGTCCTGGGCGGCGGTGCGGGTCTGCTGCTCGGAAGCCCGGTGGGGTTGATGCCGGTGCTGGACGGATTACTCTCAGGCGGCATGGGAGGGCTGATGGGAGCCATGCTCGCCGTCATGTTGGATGGCCCGGGCCTGACGATGGTTGCCACCGCCTTCATCGTCCTGTTCACGGCGACAGGCTGGCTGCTGCTCAGTCTGCTCCGCCAGGAGGCGCAGAGCCTGCGGTGGCCGGACTGGCAACCCGACATTCCGGCCATCTGGCGCTGGGGTGCCGGCGCCATTGTGGCAGCGGCCCTCGCCTCCTATCTCCTAACGTCGCCCGCGCAGCCGCCGCGGCGCCAGGTGGCGCCCACACCGCAGCCGGAAGTGCCTATACAGCCGGGCGACCATGATTGACGACCCAATGGATGCGCCGCCGGTGGTCCGTATCCGACCCGGTGAGCGAGTAGCAGTGGCGGTGGTCGCCGGGGCTTCAGCGACAGGCCGGGGAGGGCCCGTCATGCTGGAGGATCAGGCCCACGGCATGCGCTTGATCATCGGCGCCAAGTAGAGAGGGAGCGGCCGTTAGCCGGCCGCTCCCTAAGTTTGGATTGCTGACGATCAATCCAGGTAATCCTTCAGTTTCTTGCTGCGGCTGGGATGGCGCAGTTTGCGAAGGGCCTTAGCCTCGATCTGGCGGATGCGCTCTCGCGTCACGCCGAAGACGTGGCCAACCTCCTCCAGGGTGCGCTGCCGCCCGTCGTCCAGCCCGAAGCGCAGCCTCAGAACCTTTTCCTCGCGGGGCGTGAGCGTCTCCAGGACCTCCTCCAGCTGCTCCTTCAGCAGCATGAAAGAGGCGGCTTCCGCCGGCGCCGGTGCATCCTCGTCCTCGATGAAGTCACCCAGGTGGCTGTCTTCCTCTTCGCCGATGGGCGTCTCCAGTGAGACCGGCTCCTGCGCGATCTTCTGGATCTCGCGCACGCGCTCGACAGAGATCTCCATCTTGGCGGCGATCTCCTCGGGGGCCGGGGCGCGCCCCAGGTCCTGCAGGAGCTTGCGCTCCACACGGATCAACTTGTTGATCGTCTCCACCATGTGGACGGGAATGCGAATCGTCCGGGCCTGGTCCGCGATGGCGCGGGTGATGGCCTGACGAATCCACCACGTGGCGTAGGTGGAGAACTTGAACCCCTTGCGGAAATCGAACTTCTCCACGGCCTTGATCAGGCCCAGGTTGCCCTCCTGGATCAGATCCAGGAACAGCATGCCGCGGCCCACGTAACGCTTGGCGATGGAGACGACCAGACGGAGGTTGGCTTCCGCCAGACGGCGCTTGGCCTCCTCGTCCCCCTGCTCGATGCGCTTGGCCAGCTCGACCTCTTCCTCGGCGGTCAGCAGCTGAACGCGGCCAATCTCCTTGAGGTACATACGGACCGGGTCGTCAATGGCGACGCCCTCCGGAACCGACAGGTCGGCGTCTTCCTCTTCCGGCTCCTCTTCGGGCAGGGTCTCGGGTTCCACAGCCTCGGCATCACCGGCGTCACCGTCCGCGACGGCAGGTTCGGCTCCCACCGCCTCCGCCTCGGTGCCGGCGGCGCCCATGACCTCTATGCCTACTGTGCCAAGGGCCTCGTAGACGTCATCAATCTGATCGGGGGTCAGGTCCACGCCCTGAAGGGTGTCCATGATCTCCGCGTAGGTCAGGACGCCGCGCTTCTTGCCCCTGGCAATAAGCTCCTTCACGCCCTCAATCTTGCTGATATCCTGCTTGGAAGCCATGTACCCTTCCCCCCTCTCGAGGCATCCTACTGGCTGACGATCGTGGGTCGCTTGGTCTGACCGACGAGCCGCTGGTACTCCTGCAGGGCTGCCAGCCGCTCCTGGTCTGAGGTGCTCTTCTCAATGACGACATGTAGTTCGGCCAATCTTCTTCTCAATATATGCTGCTGAATCGCGTGGATACAATCGGCAAGACTTCGGTTCAGGTCGCCCTCCGACTTCGGACCCGCCAGGAGATTGGTGGCCTCCCGAAGGTCTTCCTCATGGGTCAGGCTGCGCAGAGCCCGCTGAACGCCGTCTTGGGACAGGGCATTTTCAGAACCCCGGGCCTCCAGAAGCGCCTGGGCAATTCTCCGGTAAACAGGGTGTTCGAGCAAAGAGGACGTAAAACCTGCTTGCCCCGACATCAACCCTGGTTCTTGCAACAGAAGCCGTACGATCAGCCTTTCGGCACGCACCCGGTCATCAGGAAGGTCCACGGCAGGGCCGGCGGGGCCGGTGGGGCCGGGAACCCCTGTCCCCTTGCGGTCGATTTCTTCACTATTATGCCAACTTTTACCGCGTGTATGCTGTCCGGGAGCTCGTTGCCTGGCCACAAACTTCTTGAGGTCGAGCCGCAGGTCCTGCTCGCTGACGCCCAGGCGGTCCGCCAGCCAGCGGATATACTCGCTGCGACGCACCTCGTCCGCAATGGCCGCCAGCACGGGCGCGGCACCCTTCGCCACCTGAGCCTTCCCTTCGGGCGTGCTGGAGCCGTACCGCTGCAGCAGACGGTCGAGTCGGAACTGCACCAGGGGCTGCGCCTCCGCGGTGAGGCGCCGGAACGACTCCGCGTCGTGGCTGCGCAAGAACTCATCCGGGTCCTTGCCCTCGGGGAGGCTGAGGACGCTCACCTGGCAGCCCAGGCCGCCCAGGATTTCCAGCCCTCGCAGGGTGGCGTTCTGCCCGGCGGCGTCGGAGTCATAGGCAATGACGACACGGGGCGTCTGCTGTAGGAGCAGTTTGCCCTGGTCAGCGGTCAGGGCCGTCCCCAACGACGCCACCACGTTCGTCACGCCGGCCTGATGACAGGCAATGACGTCCATATAGCCTTCGACGATGACCGCCTGATCCTGTTCGCGTATGTTCCCCTTGGCCAGGTGCAGGGCGTAAAGGTTGCGCCCCTTATCGAAGAGGGGGGACTCCGGCGAGTTCAGGTACTTGGGCCCCTTGCCATCCTCCAGGGCGCGTCCGCCGAACCCGATGACGCGGCCGCGGATGTCCCAGATGGGAAATATCACCCGGCCCCTGAAGCGGTCGTAGTAGCCGCCACCCTTGGGCCGGGGCTGGATCAGGCCGGCCTTGACCAGGGTGTCGGGTTCAAAACCCCGTCGCGTCATCAGCCGGTAGAGATGGTCCCAGCCGTCAGGAGATGACCCCAGGCCGAACCGGACCAGGGACTCGTCCTGCAGGCCGCGCCGCTGGAGATACTCCAGGGCCGCCTTCCCGGAGGGCTGCCGGAGTTCATACTGAAAGAACCTGGCCGCCCAGTCCAGGGCCTGTCGCAGCCGCTCCTGTTCCTTCTCCCGGAGGCGCTCCGCCGGACTGCGGTCGTCGTCGATGCTGACGCCGGCCCGCTCGGCCAGAAGGCGCACGGATTCGGGAAAGTTGAGATTCTCCCGCAGCTGCACGAACCGAAAGACGTCACCGCCCGCCTGGCAGCCGAAGCAGTGAAAGATCTGCTTGTCCGGCACCACGTTGAACGAGGGCGTCCGCTCCGAATGGAAGGGGCAGAGCCCCACGTAGCTGTGGCCGCGGCGCTTGAGAGCAACGTATTCGGAGATGATGGCGACGATGTCGCTTCGGCTGCGTACCTCCTCGATTACCTGCTCCGAAATCCCGGCCAAGACTACCACCGCCACCCCAAATGGGGGTTAGAAAGGCCCATCTCCGGCTTACCGGAGACGGGCTGTTTCGGTTGCGCATTCGTTACTTCGCCAGAGAGGGTTCAATTCCTGCCAGGGTCGTGCCTCTTTCTGTAATAAGGCAACCATGATTTCTATAAAGCAGAAAATTCAAGGTTTCTCACACCCTGAACCGGTCCACCTCGCTCTGCAGTTCCCGGGCCTCCCGGGCAAGCGCGGCTGCAGCCCTGCCGATAGCGTCGGAGGTTTGCCGGACGGGGCCGGCCACCTCCTCGGCGTTGGCCTGCTGGCGCGAAATGGCGGCCACGCTCTCCAGAGCCTGGGCCACCTCGTCGGCCCCGGCGGCCATCTCCTCGGTGGAAGCCGTGTTCTCCTCGGTGATGGCGGCGACACTGCCCACCGCCTCCACGACCTGCCGCGACTCCGCCAGGGCGGACTGGGCCGACTGGGCGATGTCGGCCACGGCCTTGGCCGCCTGGTCGACGTGCTCCAGGATGGCCGAGAGTGCCTGGCCGGCGTTGCCGGCCAGCTCTGAACCCCGCTCTACCTGGCGGGTGCCCTGGTCCATAGAGCCAACGGCCCGTCGGGTACCCTGCCGGATGGCGTCCACCAGGGCCGCAATCTCCTTGGCGGAATGCGCCGAGCGCTCGGCCAGCTTGCGCACCTCGTCCGCCACCACGGCGAAACCGCGGCCGTACTCGCCGGCGCGGGCCGCCTCAATGGCGGCATTGAGCGCCAGCAGGTTGGTCTGGTCAGCGATATCGGTGATGACCTGGAGGATGCCGCCCACCTGCTCGGAATGGGTTCCCAGCTCCTCTAACTGCTGGGCCGCCTGCAATACGGCCTCGCGCACCTTACCCATGTTGTCCAGGGTGGCCTGAACCACTTCCACGCCGCCCTTGGCCGTCTGCGAGGCCTCCAGCGAGGCTTCGGAAACCGCCGCTGCGTTGTCGGCCATCTGCGCCAGGATGGTGGCCATGCGGTCCACCGCGGAAGACGCCCCCTGCACCATGCGGGCCTGGTCCTGCGCGCCGGCTGCGATTTGCTGGGTGGCCTGGCGCAGCTCACCCATGACCCGGGCCGCCTCGTCCACCCGGTGGGCCTGCTGGTCTGCGGACCTGGCCACGTCGGCCACAGCTTCGGCTACCTGGGCGGCCACGCGCCCGGTCTGCGCCGCCTCGTCCTCCAGGCCGGACACGGATCCGCCCAGGCTGACCGCGGTGGTCCGCACCCGCTCCAGCAAGGATGATACGGAGTGCCGCATGGTGAGGAAGGCTTCGGTCAGGTCGCCGGTCTCATCTGAACTGGTCCGGCGCAGCGCGTCATCCGTAAAATCACCCGTGGCCATGCGGTCGGCGGCCGCCCGCAGGCGCAGCAGGGGCAAGACGATGAAGCGGGACAGGAGCCAGGTGACCGCCAGAACCAGCAGCAGCGCGACCACGGTGATGAGCAGCAGGGTGCGGGTCAACCGGTTGCGGGCGGCGGCGAACTGGGACTCGGGAATGCCCACGTAGGCGGCGGCCACGACCTTGCCGGAAGCGTCACGGAGAGGCCGGAAGAGCCCCCGCTGTGAGGCTCCGCCCAGTTGGGAGGCGCCGCGATAAGGGTTCCCCGCCTGAAGGGCCAGGAGGGTCTGCGCCTTGTCACGGGTGCCCACGTCGCGCCGCGTTGCGGTCTTGGACTCGCCCGCCGGCACGAAAGCGCTGGCGGCGACGCGGACGCCGTCAAGAGACAGAGACGCCGAGATGAGGCCGCCGGAGCGCTTGGCCACCTCGTCCACCAGGTCCACGTTGTTGTTGAGCACCTCGGCTGCAACAACGGCGCCCAGCGGTGTGCCCAGCCCGTCCAGGATGGGCACCGCGGAAACCAGGGCCAGGGCGTTCTGGACGCTCTTGCCCTCCGGTCCATCCACCTGCACCAGACGGGTCACCTCGCGCCCCTCGCCCGCCAGGTCCGACGGCGGCAGGGCCACCAATCCCGTCTTCGGTTTGCCCGATTTGACCGCCTGCTCCAGCATCCCCTGGAAGGAGACGGTGTCGCCGATGGTCTGGCCGCTGACGCGGCCCAGAACGGCGCCGGCCGGGTCGGTGACGGTGAGGATGTTGACGCCGGTTGTTCGCTGCTTGGCCGAGGCCAGGACCATGCCCAGTTGGACCTGGTTGCTCAGGGCGGCGGGCTGCACCTCCAGGGTGTGACCCACGGAGACTGCCAGGGTCTCCAGATTCGACTGAGCCCGGGCCAGGAGAGTCTCCTCCAAGTTTCCCGCCAGTTCCAGGCGGGCCGAGGCCTGGCCGTCCATCTCCCCGTTGAGCAGCCGCACGGTGGCGGCGGTCAGAGCCGAGCCAACCAGAATGACGGAGGCCATGGAGAGAAAGGCCACCTTGGCAGCGACGCCCAAGCGCCAGGCCCCCGGTGCGAGACGGGGAAGACGCCACGCCGGGCGGCGGCGTTGCGTTCTGTTCGGACCCGGCTGCGGGCGCCGCCGTCCATCGGTCGGGGCCTCCCGGAGTCCCAGAATCGGAAAGATTCCCCTCGCCAAGCTCAGAACCCCCTGTCGAAAGCTCACGAAACACACCGGTTTTCGACGAGGGAGCGCTGGTTTCCTGCTTCCTCTTCTGGAAGGGGATGTCAAGCGGTCTTGCTGCAACGACGCCAGCGTGGCAAAAAAGCCTCCACCGCAAGGGTGGAGGCTTTATCAGGTTGCAGAACGGCTTGAGGCGGGAACGTTGGCCTACTTGGCGCGCTCCTTCTTCAACCGGGCCTGCGCTGCCGCCAGGCGGGCGATGGGCACCCGGAAGGGCGAGCAGGACACGTAGTTGAGGCCGGCGTTGTAGCAGAACTCGATGGAGGCCGGGTCGCCGCCGTGCTCGCCGCAGATGCCGACCTTCAGGTTCGGGTTGGCGCCGCGGCCGGCGTTGACGGCCATCTGAATCAGCTTGCCCACGCCGCCCTGATCCAGCGACATGAAGGGGTTCTCGGGGAGAATCTTCTTCTCGACGTAGTGGGCCAGGAACTTGCCCTCCGCGTCGTCGCGGGAGAAGCCGAACGTGGTCTGGGTCAGGTCGTTGGTGCCGAAGGAGAAGAACTCGGCATCCTTGCCCAGCTCGTCGGCGGTGAGGGCGCCGCGCGGCACCTCGATCATCGTGCCGTACTTCCACTCGAAGGTGACGCCGGTCTCCTGCATCACGGCCTCGGCCGTGCCCTTGACCAGTTCCTTCATCCGGGTCAGCTCGTTGGTGTGGCCGACCAGCGGGATCATGACCTCGACCTTCGGGTGCAGGCCACGCTTCTTCAGAGCCACGGTGGCCTGGAAGATGGCCCGGGCCTGCATCTCATAGATCTCCGGGTAGACCAGGCCAAGGCGGCAGCCGCGGAAGCCGAGCATCGGGTTGAACTCGGCCAGGGCCCGCACCTTGCGGAGCATGGCCTCCTTCTCGTCCAGCTCCTTCTGCAGGACGCCGGCGTTGGCGCCGGTCTTGCCGGCGGTGGCGATGCGCTCGCGAAGGACGGCCACGTCCACGGTCAGTTCCATCTGGTTGGGGAGGAACTCGTGGAGCGGCGGGTCGAGCAGGCGGATGGTGACAGGGAAGCCGTCCATGGCCTCCAGGATGCCCTCGAAGTCGCCCTGCTGCATAGGCAGCAGCTTGCTGAGGGCGGCCTTGCGCTCATCCAGCGTCTCGGCCAGGATCATCTGTTGCACCACGGGCAGGCGGTCCTGGGCCATGAACATATGCTCCGTGCGGCAGAGGCCGACGCCGGTGGCGCCGAACTCGCGGGCCTTGCGGGCGTCCTCCGGGGTGTCGGCGTTGGCTTCCACGCCCAACGTCCGGGTCTCATCGGCCCACTCCAGAAGCTTCTTGAACTCGGGCGAAATCTCCGGGTCGACCAGGGGCACGGAGCCCAAGATGACGCGGCCGGTGGCGCCGTCAACGGCGATCAGGTCGCCTTCCTTGATGGTGACGTCGCCGACGGTGAACTGCTTGCGGTCCAGGTCGATGCGCAGGGCCTCGCAGCCGACGACGCAGGGCTTGCCCATGCCGCGGGCGACGATGGCCGCGTGGCAGGTCATGCCGCCGCGGGAGGTCAGGATGCCCTGGGCCTCGACGATGCCGTGGATGTCGTCCGGGGTGGTCTCGGGGCGCACCAGAACGACCTTCTGGCCTTCCTGGCCGAGGCGCTCGGCGTCATCGGCGCTGAACACCGCAGCACCCACAGCAGCACCGGGGGAGGCGGGGAGGCCGGTGGCCAGGACGTTCAGCTTGGCCTTGGGGTCGACGCCGCGGTGGAGCAGCTTCTCCACCTGGTCGGGGGCGACGCGCAGCAGGGCTTCCGGCTTGTCGATCTTGCCCTCGGCCACCAGGTCGACGGCGATCTTCATGGCCGCGGCCGCAGTCCGCTTGCCGCTGCGGCACTGCAGCATGTAGAGCTTGCCGCGCTCGAAGGTGAACTCGATATCCTGCATCTCAGCGTAGTGAGACTCGAGCAGCATGCAGACGTTGTACAGCTGGTCGTACACAGCCGGCATTTCGGTGTGCAGCTCGGCGATCTGCTTGGGCGTCCGAATGCCCGCCACGACATCCTCGCCCTGGGCATTCGGCAGGTACTCGCCGTAGAACTCCTGAGCGCCGGTGTTCGGATTGCGGGTGAAGATGACGCCCGTGCCGGAGTCGTTGCCGGTGTTGCCGAACACCATGGTCTGCACGTTGACGGCGGTGCCCAGGCTGTCCGGAATCTTGTTGATTTTACGGTAGACAATTGCGCGCGGGTTGTTCCAGGAATCGAACACGGCACGCACGGCCATGATCAGCTGATCACGAGGATCCTGCGGGAAGTCGCGGCCGGTGGAGCGCTTCACCAGAGCCTTGTAGTCTTCCACGATGCCCTGCAGGGTGGCGGTGTTCATCTCGTAGTCGTAGTGGACCCCGGCCTTCTCCTTGTGGTGCTCGAGGATCTCCTCGAACTGCCGGTGTTCCAGGCCCATCACGACATTCCCGAACATCTGAATCAAGCGGCGGTAGCAGTCCCAGGCGAACCGCTCGTTGTTGGTGGCCCTGGCATGACCAAGGACGGTCTTGTCGTTCAGGCCGAGGTTGAGGATGGTGTCCATCATGCCAGGCATGGAGATGGGAGCGCCGGAGCGGACCGAGAAGAGCAGGGGAGCATCCTCGCCGCCGAAGCTCTTGCCGATCTTCTTTTCCAGCGTCTTGACGCTATCAAGAATCACCGGCTCGAGGCCTTCCGGGAATTCCTTGCCGAGGTTGTTGTAATCAATGCAGCATTCCGTTGTGATGGTGAAGCCAGGGGGCACCGGCAGGCCGATTTTGGTCATTTCGGCCAGATTGGCGCCCTTGCCGCCGAGGAGGCTCTTCATCTTCGCGTTGCCTTCCTCGAATAGGTAGACGTACTTCTTAATCGTCGCCATTGCGAGTCCCCCTATCGATAATCTCGAGAATCCTGACGGCCGTCTCCTCCACCGCCTGGTTGGTGGCATCGATGACCGGACAGCCCAACTTCCGGAAGATGGCATCGGCATAGGCCAGTTCCGTCAGGATACGCTCCATCCTGGCGTAGCTGGCGTCTACCTTAAGGCCCAGGGTTTTCACCCGTTCCTCCCGGATGTCGTGCAATTTCTGCGGGCTCACCGTCAGGCCGATGATGCGCGGGGCCGGCAGTCGGAAGAGTTCCGGCGGCGGCGCCACCTCCGGGACCAGAGGCACGTTCGCCACCTTCAGTCGCCGGTGAGCCAGGTACAGCGAAACTGGGGTCTTGGAACTGCGGGAAACGCCGATGAGGACCACGTCGGCCTTGTCCAGCCCGCGCAGGTCGCGGCCGTCGTCGGAGGCGACGGCGAAGTCCACCGCCTCTACCCGCTGGAAGTATTCGGCGTCCAGCCGGTGCCTGAGGCCCGGCAGCATCTTCGGCTGCTCGTGGAGCAGCCACTCCAGAGCCTCCATCATCGGGCCCATGAGGTCCACAGCCCGAATGCCCGCCTCGTCCGCCCGCCGCCGCAGGTAGCTGCGCAGGTCGGCGGAGACGAACGTGTAGGCGATCAAGCTGGAGCCGGGATCCGCCTCGGCCAGCACTCGGTCCACGACCTCGGGCGAGTCAGCCATAGCCACGGCCCGAATGTCCACGTCCCGGGCGACGAACTGGGCCAGTGCGGCCCGCGCCAGGCGCTCCGCGGTCTCCCCCGTCGAATCCGAGACGGCGTAGAGAACGCGTATCTGGTCCGTGCGGCTTTCCCTCCTCAACTCCAAGAAATTCGCCCTGTATCGGCCGAATCCTTTCCCCAGGGCCGAGGATTCCAGTGCCAGGCCCATTTGCGAAACTCTCTAAGAAATCGGCTAGGGCCGGGAGTGGTCCTCATCGGGGCCAAGTCGCCAGGGTTCGCGTCCCGACCGCTCGATCTCAATGGTGAAAACGCCGGCCATGGCCGCAAGCGCCCCCAGCAGGGCCACTTCCGGCAGTATCACGGCGCCGATGGCGCCCACCGTCACCGGAATCTCCAGCAGCACGCCCCGCTCGTTGCGAATGGTCACCCTGCGAACATTCCCCTCGCGGATGAGGGACCTGACCTTCTCCGCCAGGTCGCCGGCCTGAACCTCAAGGCGCTCCTGCCAGCCCGGCCCTTCCGGCCGCGACTTCCGATCCAGGTACACCAGCGCCTCCACCACATCCCAGTTCGCGGCCTCCAGGGCTTCCCGGGCGGCCGCCGGACCCACGGCGGCGCGGGCCATGACGGCGTCTAATTTCTCCAACCGATCATCCATATGACTGCACCCCCCTCCGGTTTCTACGCGCCGGAAGCTGATTGGTCCCGCACCAGGTCGAGGAAATCAAGAGACTTGAGCCTGCGGTCCAGGCGGTAGGCCACGTAATAGCGAAGCGCCTCGGTCATCTCCCGTGCCATTCCGGGTTCCAATTGAAGCAGGTGAACCCGCGTCAGGTCGCCGGTAAGCAGGTGCCGCATGGCCTCCACGGCGCCGCGGCTGATGACCGTGCCGGACTCGTCCTCCCCCAGGCAGTTGCTGCAGAGGACGCCGCCGGCGTTGGGGCTGAAACGCACGCGCGACCCGCTGAGCGGGCCCCCGCAGTGCACGCAGGCCTCCAGGCCGGGGCGGTACCCCATCTCGTCCAGCAGGCGCAGCTCGAAGGAGTGCATCACCGGCTCGGGCGGAGCGCCGGCCGCCAGCAGGTGTTGGCTGGCCAGTAAGAGCAGGAAGACGCCGGGGTGCGGCTCGTTGTCGCGAATAAGTTCGTCCGTGAGCTCGGCCATGTAGGTGGCGTAGGCCATGGACGCCAGGTCCCGCTGCAGGCCGCCGAAGGCGTCGATCAGTTCCGCCTGGCTGACCGTATCCAGCGAGCGTCCGCGGAACAGCAACAGACGGCAGTGGATGAAGGGCTGCGACACGCCCGCCAGGCGGTTGCGTGGTCGGCGGGCCCCTTTGGCCACCGCCTGCACCTTCCCCTCGTCCCGGCAGAGCAGGGTCAGGATCTTGTCTGCCTCGCCGAAATCGCGCACCCGCAGGACCAGGGCTTCCGGCTTGTAGAGCGACATTCTAGCCGGCCAGGCCGCTGACGATGGCCACGCCGGCACTGGTGCCCAGGCGGGTGGCCCCGGCCTCGATCATGGTCAGGGCGTCCTGCGCCGTGCGAACGCCGCCGGAGGCCTTGACGCCCATCTGGGGGCCGACGGTCTGGCGCATGAGGCGGACGTCCTCCACCGTGGCGCCGCCCGTTCCGAAGCCGGTGGACGTCTTCACGAAGTCCGCCCCGGCCTGTTTGGCAAGGCGGCAGGCGGTGCGCTTCTCCTCGTCGGTGAGGAAGCAGGTCTCGATGATCACCTTGACGAGAGCCCGGGGGACAGCACGCGCCTCATTGACCACAGCGCGAATGTCCCGCTCCACCAGACCCAGGTCGCCGCCCTTCAGGGCGCCGATGTTGATGACCATGTCCAGTTCAACCGCTCCCTGCTGCAGGGCAAGGCGGGATTCCGCAGCCTTGGTCTCGGGCTGGTTGGCCCCCAGGGGAAAGCCGATTACGGTGGCCACGGCCACGCCGGATCCCTTGAGGGTAGCGGCCGCCCGGGGCACGTAGACCGGGTTCACGCACACGGCGCCAAAACCGTTGTCGCGGGCTTCCTGACAGAGGCGATCAATCTCGGCTGTGGTGGCCGTTGGCTTCAGAACGGTATGGTCAATCATGCGGGCGACCTGCTCCCGGCTCATGGACAACACGCTCCTCTGAGAAATGGACACGCGGATTCGCTCGTCATTATAGCACAGGAGAGCAGCCGCCGCCCGTGAAGGCCAGGGCTCATGACACTGCGCCAGGGTCAAGGCCCTGGCGCAGTACGAATGGTCCGGATATAGGGGGGTGTGCCCAAGACTGGAGGCTGGGCCCGGCCTGCCGCCGTACCCCGGGCTACGGCTGGAAGACGCAGGCGGGGTCGGTCTCCAGGTAATCGCCGGTGAGAGCGTAAGCGCGGCCCCGGTGGCCGCCGCAGACGATCTTGAATTCGCACTGGCCGCACCGGCCCTTCAGCCGGCCGGGATCGCGCAGTTCCTTGAAGAGGGGCGCGTTGCGGTAGATGTCCACCAGGCTCTCCTCGCGCACGTTGCCCGCCGCCAGGGGCAGGAAACCGCTGGGGCAGACCTCGCCGATGTGCGAGATGAAAACGAAGCCGTTGCCGTCATTGACGCCCTTGACCGGGCGGTTGAGGCCGTCCTTGTACTGAAAGCCGGCGCCCGCCACGGTCACGGGCATCTCGTGGCGCGATCCCGGCGGCGTGTAGCCCTCGGCCCCGGCGGCTTGGGGAAGGGCGCTCTCGGCCGCCTGTGCCGCGCGCTCCCGCTGAATCACCACGCGGCGGTACATCTGGGCGGCGGTCGACTTGATGTCGAAGGGTTCCTTCTTGGACAGCTCGTAGAGCCAGTTGAAGACCTGCTCGTGCTGCTCCGGCGTGATCATGTCCTCGGCGTTGCCGCGGCCCGTGGGCACCAGGAAGAACAGGCTCCACTGCACGGCGCCCGAGTTGCGGACCAGTTCCAGCATGTTGGGGAGGTCGTCCAGGTTGTAGCGTGAGATGGTGGTATTGATCTGGAAGGACAGGTCCACCTCGCGAATATCGTGGATGATCTGCATCGTCCGATCGAAGGTGCCGGGGATCTTGCGGAAGGCGTCGTGGATCTCGGCGGTGGAGCCGTCCAGGCTGACCGCCAGGCGCAGCACTCCCGCATCCTTGACCTGCTGCAGGCGCTCCTTCGTCACCATTCTGGTGGCGCTGGGCGTGAGGGACGTGCGCAGCCCCTTGGAAACCGCGTACCGGATGATGTCCGGGAGGTCCTTGCGCATCATCGGGTCGCCGCCCGTAATGACGAAGACCGGGTCGCCAAAGCTCTTGATCTGGTCGATCAGGCGGTAGCCCTCTTCCAGAGTGAGCTCCTGAGGATGGCGCAAAGGCTGGGCCTCGGCCCGGCAGTGCTTGCAGGCCAGGGCGCAAGCCCGGGTGACTTCCCAGACCACCGTAAACGGCGCCTGACTGAAGTCGGCCTCCGCCATATGGGCGCTATGCAGGCGGCGTTCCGCGGCCGCCCGCGGCGCCATGCCGGGGTGAACCGCTGCGTATCCGCCTTGAAAGTCGTGATCGCTCACGAATTCCACCTCCAGTTTTCTGTCGGCCGAACCCCTCCAGCCTGGCGTTACGTCTCCATGACGTGAGCACGCAAACGCCGTGCGGGGGCGCGCCGCCCACCTGCCCACGGAGGCGGCGCGGTCCTTCTCGTCCTCTCTTATGGTATCGCTCCGTGAGCGTTGGCAGCAGACCCGGCTTTATCAATTTAGAGGGCGTCTTTTGGACTACCCGGCAATGGCCCATGTTGGCTACATGCAGCATTTCGTCAAGTAGCCTGGCAGTGCCTGCCGGCCTTCTTGTCGCATCCGGCAAACCGCTTGCCATTGTTGAAGTTGCCGGGTTGGGAGGTGACATTTTTTGCCCTTGGACCGCAGGAACTGACCGGACCCCGTCGAATTTTTATGTCACCCTTGCTTTGAGGTGAAACATTTGAAGCGCGCCCTCGCCCTCCTCGCAGCCCTGACCCTCCTCCTCTCCGGTTGCTCCCTGCCCCAGGGCAAGGTCGGAACCACCGTCGGCCAGCCAGTCTCCACCACCCCGACGGCTCAGACCGGTACCGCAGCTCCCCAGCCGGGGCAGGCACCGCCCGGGACCGGCGATGCCCCCGCCGATCCGAACGCGCCCCGCACTCCGCACCAACCGGTTCAGGTCAAGGGCCTGTACATGACCGGCTACATCGCCGGCGGCGACAAGTCTTTCCACGACCTCCTCACCTACATGAAGTCCAGCGGCCTCAATGCTGTGGTCATCGACGTCAAGGACGACGACGGCCTGGTCACCTTCGCCGTGGACGTGCCGGCTGTCAAGGAGTCCGGCGCCAACAAATTCATCAAGGTCTCGGACATGCCCGGCCGGATCAAGGAACTGCACGACAACGGCATTTATACCATCGGCCGCATTGTTACCTACGTCGATCCGGTGCTGGCCAAATGGCGTCCGGACTGGGCCATCCAGGACGGCGGCAGGGTGTATTATGACAGCCGTCGCCTGCCCTGGGGCAACCCCTACAAGAAGGAAGTCTGGCAGTACAATGTGGACATCGCCAAGGCGGCGGTGAAGGCAGGCTTCGACGAAATTCAGTTCGATTACGTGCGCTTCCCGGAGAAGCACATTCAGGGGTTCAACTATGGCGTGGGCCGCGACCAGCGCGTGAACACCATCACCGGGTTCCTCAAGTACGCGCACGACGAGCTGAAGCCGCTGGGTGTCTACGTGGCGGCGGACGTGTTCGGCCTGACCACCACGGTGGTCGACGACATGATGATCGGCCAGGAGTACAGGGCCGTCTCCGAGACCGTGGACTACATCTGCCCCATGGTCTACCCCAGCCACTACAACCCCGGGCTCTTCGGCCTGAAGAACCCCAACGCCGCGCCCTATGAGACCGTGTACCAGTCCATGCTCAGGGGCCTGGAGAAGGCGGACGGCCTGGACATCTCGAAGCACCGGCCCTGGATCCAGGACTTCTCCCTCTACGGCGTGAAGTACGGTAAGGCGGAGATCGAGGCCCAGATTAAGGCCCTGGCCAACGCCGGTGTGCGTCAGTTCATCCTCTGGGACCCCAACAACAAGTACATCCGCGGGGTGGACTACAGCCTCATCGACTCCACACCGGCACTGCCTCATCCAAAGCCCGAGCCCAAGCCGGCCGAGAACGGCGGCACCGGTTCCTCCGGCACAACCGGCGGCAACACATCCGGTGCGTCGGGCTCGAACACCACGGCCACCCCCTGAGGCGGCGGCGTCAACACCAGGGCGAAACGGGGAGGGACAACAGTCCCTCCCCGTTTCCCCTCAGGGTTGCCCACCGCTCATTTCTAAGAGTTCAGCGCACCAGCACGGTGCGAAGGCGCTGAACGAAGCTGATCCTTTCCGACGGTACCGCAGCCACCGCCTGCGGGTCCTCCACCCGGTCGGCCAGCCGCGCCAGGGCCTGGGCTGCCGGAGCCTGGGGGTTGTCCAGCAGAGGGGCCACCTGGCGCCTGACGGCCCGGGGCACCTCGGGGTCAACCGGGATGTGGCCCAGGTAGCCCAACCGCCCGTCCAGGCGTTCCCGCACCGCCGCGTCCAGCCTTCGGAAGGCGTCCCCCGCCTCCAAGGGTCCGTTGGCCTGGTTCATCAGGACGCGAACCAGGCGGCCGGAGGCCAGGTCAAGGGTGCTCAGGAGACCGTAGGCGCCCGTGAGGGAGTGGGGTTCAGGCGTGGTGACGATCAGGGTCTGGTCCGCGGCGGCGATGAAGGTGGTCACCAGGCGCGAGATGCCTGCGCTCAGGTCCAGCAGCACAACGTCCGACTGATCCTCCAACCAGCGCAGGGCGTCCAGCAGCCGTCCGAACTGCCAGCGGTTGATGCCCGCCAGGTCCGGCACGCCGGCGCCGCCGGGGATGAGCCGCAGACCGCCCGGGAGTGTGCACATGGCGTCGCTCATCGGCCTCTCGCCGCGAGCCACGCTCTCCAGGGTGGCCGCGGGCTGCAGCCCCATCATGGTGCCCAGGTTGGCCGTGCCCAGGTCCGCGTCCACCAGGGCGACGCGCCGGCCACGCATCGCCAGCGCCAGACCCAGATTGAGGGCGACCGTGCTCTTGCCGGTGCCGCCCTTGCCGCTGGCCACGGCCAGCACGCGGCACGGTCTGGGCTCGGCAGCCTGAATGACGCGCTGCAGGTCCCTCGGGTAGGTGATGGTGGCCGCGGGAACAGGCGTGAACCGCCTCTGCACAACCCGGGCGCGGAACTCATAGGTATAGCGCCCCGGATTGGCGTTGTACGGCACGCGTACCGTCGCCTGCTCTCCGGGAACGAGCGGCACGGGCCGCCCTCGCCTGTAAGGCATGGACACCACCAGATGGTCCGCCTCCGCCTCCAGCACCCTGGCCAACAACGGCGATGCCTCGCGGTCGTAGTCCAGGTTCAGCCACAAGGGGCGATGGCGCAAGACTTCACTGCCTGACACCGGGCAAGGCCCCCCATGTTGCAAGAAGTTCCCAAGGCAAATCCTTACAGTCGGTCTTCGCCATTAGTTTACAAATACCTGCCCCAGTCGTCAACTAGGTCGAAAACAAATAGGGAGGAGCATGTGGCTCCTCCCGATTGCCGTCATCATGTGGTTGCTTCGTTATGCCGGGCCGCGTTACGTCTCCTCCGGGCGGTACCCCATCTGACGCAGGAGGTCCTCCCTGTCACGCCAGTCCTTCTTCACCTTGACCCAGAGGTCCAGGTAGAGGCGCGACCCGAGCAGAGCCTCGGCCTCCTCCCGGGCCTGCTTGCCGATTTCCTTCAGCATGCGCCCGGACTGGCCGATGAGGATGCCCCTCTGGGAATCGCGCTCGACGAAGACGTTGGCCTTGACG
>Ga0209314_10000324_pt1 | contig 20972 bp, 13 predicted proteins | sample I19B2metaG_FD_184146 | JGI IMG/M metagenome (GOLD analysis project Ga0209314, IMG submission 184146) | Lake sediment bacterial and archeal communities from Gulf of Boni, Indonesia to study Microbial Dark Matter (Phase II) - ​I19B2 metaG... | ecosystem: Environmental > Aquatic > Freshwater >... | reverse complement strand
TTGCCAAGCTGGATGAGAACCAGGATGACGGCAGCGGCCTCGTAGTAGACCGGTACCATGCCGCCCATGCCGCTCCTGGCGTGCTCCGCCAGGGGGCTGAAGAACTGATTGTAGACACTATAGCCGTAAGCCGCCGTGGTGCCCATCGCCACCAGTACATCCATGTTGGCACTGCCATGGCGCAGGTTCAGATAGGCGTGGCGGTAGAAGGGTGCACCGGCCACCACCTGAATCACCGTTCCCAGGAGGAACTGGAGCGTCAGGTTGGCCAGGACGGTGTGCAGGCCCAGGTTCTCCAGGACCATGTTGAGCAGCAAGGGAAGGGTCAGGATCGCCGAGAAGATGAAGAGCCGGGTCTTGCCGCGAACCTCGCGCTGGCGTGCTTCCTTCTCCGTGTCCACGCTGCCCTTGTCCTGCAGAAGGGCGGCGTGGTAGCCGATCTCCTCGACGGCACGCACCAACTGCTGCGGGGAGACCTGGCCGGCGGTGTATTCCACCGTGGCCCGTTCCGTGGCCAGGTTGACAGTCGCAGTGACGACTCCCGGGGACTTACGCAGGGCCTTCTCCACCCTGGCCACGCACGAGGCACAGGTCATGCCCTGCACACTAAGCGTGAGCTTCTCCGTCGCCACCCCGTAGCCCAGTTCCGTGACCACCTTCAGGAGGTCCTCGGGTTTGACGAGCTTGGGGTCGTAGTCGACGGCGGCCTTCTCCAGGGCGAGGTTGACGTTGGCCTTGACCCCCGGGAGCTTGTTGAGTCCCTTCTCGATGCGGTTGGCGCAGGTGGCGCAGGTCATGCCGGTGATGCCAAAGGCCGCATGCTGGGAAGTGCCGGACTCATCCGGCGCCTCCGCCGGCACCGGCGGAAGGCTCAATTCGAGGCTGATTTCCTGTCGATCTTCCGTCTGGTTCTTGAGGGACTCAGCGGTGTTGCTCATCTCATTCACCTCACCGGCGAAGAGTTTGGGCAGGACTATTTTGCCCCGTGAAAGGCCCAGCGGTCCGCCGAAGATTGCACTACCCTACTGGGGTATCCTAGGTCCATCATAGGAAAAGGGCGGCACGCTGTCAAGGCCTGCCGCCCAATTTTCTCCAAAAACTATATCCTGGGAAGTACAGGAGTCTCTACTTGACGAACTTGGACAGGACGTCCATGAGCTCCTGCACCGCCGGTTCACCCTGGTCCAGCTTGATGGCGCTGGAGACGCAGCCCCGCGTGTGCGATTCGATCAGGGCCAGACCCACCTTATTAAGGCCGGCCTTGACCGCCGCCACCTGCGTCAGAATGTCGACGCAGTAGCGACTTTCCTCAATCATGCGCTGCAGGCCGCGAACCTGGCCCTCGATCTTCCGCAGGCGATCGAGAAGGTCCTGGTTCTCGCGGTTGGAGCGAGAGCTATGATGAAGTTCGATGTTGACGTCGCTCACGCTGACCACTCCCGAATGAACCCCTACCCTACCCAAGTAGGTGTAGGCTAATTTCAGTATCCCACGGGGAGAACTCGATGTCAACGCTGGTTCGGCGCCGGGAGCCTGAAGGGATCGATTCCTCCGCCTGTGGGTGGGGGATCAGGTTCTGGAGGGTGCGGCGGCGTCGGAGGGGCCGGGAACAGAGTCGGCGCGGCGGGCTCGAACGGTCAGGGCCAGGCCGGCCGTGAGCGCCAGCAGCCACACCCAGGAGAAGGCCTTGACCTGGTTGATCAGCTCCGGGGCCTGCAGCCACGGGTTGGTCCCCTGGTAGTAGTCAAAGTACCACTGGGCCAGGATCCAGCCGGAGGCGATCCCCAGGTGGCTGAGCCGCAAACGGCGCACCGCCAGAAACAGGAACCCCTCGAACCCGAGCCCCACGTGGGAGGCCAGCAGCATGAAGTTAGCCCAGTCAAAGGTCTGGTGGACGATGAAGTACTGCAGAATGACGACCACGGTCCAGACGCCGAAGTAGGCGGACGTGACGTAGGTCGCCGCCTCAAACCATGGGCTGCGCCTTCCGGCCAGCCAGATACCCAGAGTCATGGTGAAGTACGTGCTGGCCAGGGGACAATCCGGCGTGAATAGCCAGTAATACCAGGGCGTCACGGCCAGCTGCTCACGGTACCAGTAGAAGCCGTAGACCGAGCCGGCCAGGTTGACCAGCAGCAGCGGCCACCACCAGCGCCGGGAACGAGGCACGTCCAGGAGCCAGGCGACCAGTCCCTTCACCACCGGAACCCTCCCCGCCTGTCGCACGTCTAGACCCGATAATCCGGCGCTACTTCGATGCCTGTTCCAGGAACGTCTTCATGCCGCGCTCGTCCAGGGCGCCCGGGTAAATGCCCGTGATGACGCCGTCCTTGTTCACAAAGACACTGGTGGGAAGCGCGCGGATCAGGTAGTTATTGGCGACCTCGCCGCTGGGGTCGTACGCCATGGGTAGGGCCAGTTTGTTGTCCTGGGCGAACTTCTTCATCATGTCCGGCGTTTCATTAAGGTCAGCGTCAACCAGAAGTACGTGGATCTGACCCTTCTGTGCCTGGTAGACCTTCTGGATGTCCGGCATCTCCACCTTGCACCACTTGCACCAGGTGGCCCAGAAGTTGATGTACACCGGCTTGCCCCGCAGGTCGGAAAGCTTCACCTTCTTGCCGGTGGCGATGTCCGTGACCTCGAAGTCCGGCGCCAGGTAGCCTTTTTCCGGCCGTACTTCCAGGTTGGCGGGGGTAGCGCCCGCGCTGGCGCCGCTGCTGCCGCCTTCGACGGGAACGGGGCCGGCCTCGGGCGGGTTCGGCGAGCGCGTGCTCACCCGAGCCTGGTAGACGGTCCACGCCACCAGCACGGCGGCGGCGGCCAGCACGGCCAGGGTCAGCCATCTGTTGCGGCCCTGCTGGGAACGGTTCGTAGCGCTCACGGGCATCCTCCTTCACCTAGCCCCAGAATGCGTACCGGGCGAGGCTGTTAAACAGGCTGAAGTAGATCATCACGCCAACGCCCACCAGGAGCAGGCCGGATACGACCTTGATGGTGGGCAGGTACCGATAGAGCCGGCGCACCAGCCGCGGCGAGCGGCTGAGCACCAGGGCGGCGGCCAGGAAGGGCACGGCCAGACCGGCCGAATAGACGCCCAGCAGCACAATGCCCTGGCCCACCGTCGTCTGCGTGGAAGCCAGGACCAGGATGGAGGCGAGAATCGGCCCGATGCAGGGCGTCCAGCCGGCGGAAAAGGCCATACCCAGCAGGAACGAGTAGCCCAGGCCCGAGGCCCGTGGTCTCACGTCCATGCGGACCTCGCGCGACAAGAAGGAGAGGTTGATGATGCCGGCGGTGTTGAGCCCCAGGACGATGACCAGGATGCCGGCGATCTTCCCCACCAGCCGCTGGTTCTGGAGCAGGAAACGGCCAAGGGTGCTGGCCGCGGCTCCAAAGGCGACAAAAACAACGGAGAAGCCGAGGACAAAGAGAAGGGCGTTGGCCATCAACCGGCTGCGGCCGGCCTTTTGGTCGGCCATCTGTTCCAGCGTGTGGCCGGCCAGATAGGTGAGGTAGGTGGGGATCAGCGGCAGAACACAGGGCGACAGAAACGAGAGGAGCCCCGCGGCAAAGGCGACCGGCAGGGCTACAGTCTGAGGACCCACAAACCCACCTCGCTTTCGTCCTTGAGAGCCGATCTGAGGCGATTATACCACCGGGGGGTTCCCGGCGGCAACGCAAGCCTGCGGCGCGTCAGCAAGCCTCCAAAAGCGCGTCGCGTTTTGAACTCCCGGTTCGAATAAACCAGGTGACGACAAGGATCTGGGCCTATGGGAACGGGGGTATCCCTGTCCGTCGGGGCGGCGGACTCCCCCAGCACAGGACGTTCCGCTGACGCGAAGAGATGCAAGAGGACTTATCAACAAGGTTATCCCCAGGCTGTGCACATCCGAAGGCTTGTTTGGCTTACAGAATGTGGCTCCGGTCAACCGCAGGCAGAACGGTTCGGGGCCTGCCGCCGCAGGCCTTGGCGGCGGCGCCCCAGCAGGAAACAGGCTCGTACAGGCGGAAATGCGAGGAAAAGGCCAGCAACGAGGAGGCGGCGGCATGACTCAGGTGCGCGAACTGGCAACGGCCGTGGAGCAGAACATTCAGCAGGTGATGGTGGGCAAGCGCCGCGAGATTCAGTATGTGCTGGTGGCGCTGCTGGCCGGCGGACACGTTCTTGTGGAGGATGTTCCCGGCGTTGGCAAGACCACGCTGGTGAGGGCCCTGGCTCGTTCGCTGGGCTGCCAATTCCGCCGCATTCAGTTCACCCCGGACCTGCTGCCATCCGACGTCACCGGGGTCTCCGTTTTCAACCAGGGCACCGGCCAGTTTGAGTTCCGGCCGGGCCCCATCTTCGGTCAGGTGGTACTGGCGGACGAGATCAACAGGACCTCGCCCAAGACGCAATCCGCCCTGCTGGAAAGCATGGAGGAAGGCCAGGTGACCGTGGACGGCGTCACCCACCCGCTGCCGCGCCCCTTCCTGGTCCTGGCCACACAGAACCCCATTGAGTACGAGGGAACCTTCCCCCTGCCGGAGGCCCAACTGGACCGCTTCCTGCTGCGGCTGCAGATCGGCTACCCGCGTCCGGAGGAGGAGCGCCTGATCGTGGAGCGCTCGCGGCAGTTGCCGTTGGAGAGGCTGCAGCCCGTGGCTCAGTCGGAGGGCGTCCTGCAGGCGCAGGCCGAGGTGGCCGAAGTATTCGTGGAACCCTCGGTGCAGGACTACATTGTGCGACTGGTCCAGCGCACACGCCAGCATCCGGACGTCTATCTGGGTGCGAGCCCGCGCGGCTCCATCGCCCTCTCCCGGTCCGCTCAGGCCCTGGCCTTGATCCGCGGGCGCAATTACGTCGCCCCGGACGACGTCAAGGAGCTGGCGCCTGTAACCCTGGCGCACCGCCTCATCCTCAAGCCCGAATCGCGGTTTTACGGCGGAACGCCGGAGAAAGTGCTGGCCGACGTTCTGTCCCAGGTGCCCGTCCCGGTGGAGACGGCCCATGCGCGGTAGGCTGCGGCACGAGCGGACGCAACCGTGGTCCGTCACCGGCGGCCGGGCTCCGGCCCGGCTCTCCCGGCTCTCCCTGCGGGACTGGCACCTGCCCCTGCTGGCCGTGGGCGCCTTCATCTTCGCCCGGCTCAGCGGCGGGGCCCTGCCCTGGTTCCTGTTCTATGCCGTTACCGGACTCCTTCTCGTCTCCTGGCTCTGGACCCGCCACCTCCTGCGCAACCTGGCCTGCCGCTGGGACATCCCCTCCAACTCGCTCACGGTGGGGGAGACCTCTGAGGTGCGGCTTCGTCTCTACAACGAAAGCTGGCTGCCGGCCACCTGGCTGGAGGCGACCCACCAGGCGGCCCTGGGCGAGGGAAGCTCGTTGGCCGGCGCCGTGCCGTCCCTGGGCAGCCTGGTGCTGACCCTGCCCGTGACCGCGGCGCGGCGTGGCTTCTTCCCCGCCGGCAGGCTCGACGTCGCTCTGGGAGACCCCCTGGGGGTCTTCACCGCACGCCGCCTGCTGGTCTCCGACCGGCACCTGACGGTGTATCCCCGCGCCCTGAGGGTCGGCCGCCTGCCCCTGGCCCTGCGCCAGCCCTACGGGCATACGCGGACGCACAGGCACGCCCAGGAGGACCTCACCAGCGTCGCCGAGGTGCGGCCCTTCCGCACCGGCGACAGCCCACGTCGCATCCACTGGAAGGCCACGGCCCACCGGGGAGAACTGCAGGTGCGCGAGTACGAACTGGCGGCCACCACCGAGGTCCACCTGATACTCGACCTGTACGGCCGGGGGCATCACGGGGACGGTCCGGACTCCAGCCTGGAACGGTCGGTGGAGGTCACAGCCTCCCTGGCCAGGACCATCCTGGAGCAGGGACTGGCCGTCGGCGTGGTGGGCCACGGCGCGAAACGCCTGACCGTGCCTCCCGGCCGCGGACTGCGGCAGCTGCGGCGCATTCTGGAATCGCTGGTGGCGGTGCAGGCCGATGGCGTGCTGCCCCTGGCCCATGCCCTTGCCGGCGAGAGCCGGTCCTTCTCACCCCGCTCCACGGTCATCGTGGTCACGGCGGCCCTGGGCCGGGACCTGGTGGCGTCTCTGCTCACCCTCCGCGGCGAGGGGCACGGGCTTTTGGTCGCAGCCGTGCGCCCGGGCGGTCCGGCGGAGGATGAGTGGGCGGCCGCCCTTGGAGCGCTCCAGGCGGAATCCATCCCCACCCTGGTGGTGCACGAGGCCGCGGACCTGGTACCCCATCCCTTGTCGCCGGCGGGGGTGAGGGTATGAGGCTGGAACTGGAGAGGCGACAGGGCCTTGCCCTGTCGGTCCTGGCGGCGGGGCTGTTCGCCGCGCTGACCTATTCCCTGGTGCTGGGTCTCACCCTGGCACCCTACGTCCGGTTCCTCGTCCCTCTGGCCTTCCTCACCACCCTGGCCGGCACGACCGCCGTCCGCCGGCCCTGGCCGGTGGTGACGGGGCTCGGGCTGCTGACCGTGCTGGCCACGGGTATGCTCGCCCTGCCCCAGGTGCGCCCCTGGCTGAACCTGGTCTGGGAGGGGTTCGACCTGCTCCTCACCTCCGCCGGTCAGGCCGGTCCACCGCCGCATCTGGCCGCCCTGGAAGCTCTGGCTGCAGGAATTGTATTCATCCCCGGCGGCCTTCTGGCCGGCTGGGCGGCAGCCTGGCTGCTGTGGCGCCGCGGCACCGCCCTGCCGCTGCTGCTCCTCGGCGTGCTGGTGCTGGGGGCGCAGTGGCTTTGGTTCGTGGAGTCGGCGCACCCGGCCATGGTTGCCTACTGGCTCCTCTGGGTGATGATTGCGGCCCTGACGCAGACGGGCCTTCGCCGGGCCGCCTGGCGCCAGGCCGGCTCCCGCCTCTTCGAGCCCCCGACGGGCCTGGTGTTGTCCGTGTCCCTGGCCCTGGCTGCAGCCCTCACCGTCATCGGAGTCGCTTTGCCCAACCGCTTTGAGCCGGTCAGCCTGGAGTCCGTGTCGCGGGCTATGGTGAACGCCCTGCCGAGCCTGGAAGGCCTGCGCGGCGCGGCAGCGGGGTCGTCGCGCTTTCGGTTCAGCCTGACCCGCACCGGATTCGCCCGCAGCCAGGAGCGCCTCGGCGGACCGGTCCGAACCGACGACCGCGAGGCCCTGACCCTCCGCATCCTGGGGGACAGACTGCCGGCCACCCTCTACCTCCGGGGCTCCGTGGATTCGGAGTACACGGGCCAGGGCTGGCGGACGCCGGAAGACGTGCAGGGCGAGAGCACCCGGGGCGACAGCACCAAGGTCATCCCAGGGGAACGGTTCGTCACCCTTCCCTCCACCCCGGCGCAGGTAACCCTCACCGTGCAGAACCTGCGCACCAACACCATCTTCGCTCCCACCGGTCTGCACCGGCTCTCGGTGCCGGGCGGCTCCTACCTGCGGGACTCCCTCGGCAACCTCACGGCGGAGCGTCCCCTGGGCCGGGAGGAAACCTACCAGGAGCAGGTGGAGGTGGCCTGGGACAACGCCGGCCTGCTGGCCAGGACCGACCGGGTGGAGCCCACCAACCGGGACCTGGCGCCCTTCCTCCGCCTGCCTCCCGCCCTGCCGCCCCGCGTGGGCGGCCTGGCGCAGGAAGTGACCAGGGGGGCGACCAACCCCTACGACCAGGCCCTGATGGTGGAGGATTATCTGCGCGGTCTCCCCTACAGCCTGGACGTCCCGGCGCCGCCGGCCGGCCGTGACTTCGCTGACTACTTCCTGTTTGACCTGCAGCGCGGCTACTGCACCTACTCGTCCACCGCCATGGCGGTCATGCTGCGCACCCTGGGCATCCCGTCACGCTGGGTGCAGGGTTTCGCCGTGCCCCTGGACAGCGGCTCGGGAACCTACGCCGCCCGCAACAGTCAGGCGCACGCCTGGGTGGAGGCCTACTTCTCCGGGTACGGCTGGGTGGCTTTCGATCCCACCCCACGTTTCACACCGCCAGCGCGCACTCAGCCGGCGCCGGTGGAAGAGGCGACGGGCACAGGCAACGGGGCGACCGGCTCCACCGGGACGGGAGGACCCGGCCGCAACCGCGGCCTGGATGAGGAGGCACTGCCGCCGGGGAGCCAGGTCCAGGCCCAGATTCCCGTGTCCCATGAGGGTTTCCGGCCCTGGACTCTGCTTGCGGCCGCATTCAAAGTGACCTCCGTCCTGGCTCTGCTGGCTGGTCTGGGCCTGGTGGTCCTCCGCTGGTGGCGGGAGCGTCTGCCTGCCGGCAACGGCAAGGCGCGGCTGCGCGCCTTCTTCCGGAACCTGGAGGGACTGCTCAGCCGTTTCGACCACGGGCGTAGGCAGGACCAGACTCCCGAGGAGTGGCTTCGCGCCCTGGGCTACCGCTGGCCCGACCTGAAGGGCGAGATGCAGGCTCTCTCGCTGGCCTACCAGGACACGCGCTATGGCCTGCGGACGCCGGCGGCCGAAGCCCTGAACGGCGCCGACCGCCTCTGGGCGGCATTGCGCCGCCGCCTGCTGGCAGAGACTTCCTGGGCGGGGTACCTGTGGCGACGGTTCAGGCCGTGAGGCGAACCGTTGCTTGAGGGAGAAACGGAGAAGGCAGGCAGCCGATCGGCTGCCCGCCCTTCATCACTCGCCACCGCCCGCGGCGTCCGTGTCCTCGGCCGCCTCTTGCTCCCGGCGCCGGTCCATGCTCCGACGCACCAGGCGCGACACCACAATGCTGCTCTCAAACAGGCCGTACAGGGGAAGGGCCACCAGGCTCTGCGTGATGATGTCCGGCGAGGGCGTGATTACGGCAGCCACCACGAAGGCGAGCAGCACCGCATACTTGCGCATCCGCCGCAGGAAGCGCGGCGTGACCAGCCCCAGACGGGTCAGCAGGGCCACTACCAGAGGCAGCTCGAAGACAAGGCCGAAGGGCATGATGAAGCCCGTCACAAAGCTGATGAGGTTGTTCACTGACACCAGGGTCTGGGCCTGGCCGCGGGTGAAGCCGACCAGGAACCCGACGGCGGCGGGCAGGAACAGCAGGTAGGCCATGACCGTGCCGGCCACGAACAGCAGCACGGCCGCCGGCAGGTAGGTCCAGATGTAGCGGCGCTCCCGCGGCGTGAGGCCGGGCATGATGAAGGCCAGGATGTGGTAGCCGAGGACCGGTGACGCCACCACGATGCCGATGTAGGCGGCCAGCCTGAACTGGATGAGGAAGCCCTCGGTGATGCCCAGGAAGGCGATGTTGCCGCCGGCCTTTTGGATGGGACCGATTACGGGCGCCAGCAGGACAGTAAAGAGGCGCGGCGCATAGGCGAAGGAGACGCCGATGGTCACCACCAGCGTCAGGGCCGACCAGATGAGCCGGCGACGCAGTTCCTCCAGGTGTTCGGTGATGGTCATGCGGTCCCTGGCCATGGGCATCTCCTTCTCGTATCAGGCCTGGCGCGGCAGCAGTCCGCCGACGCCCAGGCGCGTAAAGTCGGAGCGTTCCAGCCGCTCGCCGGCCAGCACGCGGGGTAAGACCAGGTCGAACACCGTGGCCTTCTCGTAAATGACTGCCCCCGGCAGGCCCATGACGGGAATGTCCCGGCCGCCTTCGGCGGGCAGATAGCCGAACAGGAACATGGAGCCGGGCAGGACCGGCGTGCCGTGGGTGATGACCGTGGCCCCGGCGCGGCGAATGGCTCCCGGCGTCCGGTCGTCGGGGTCCACGGACATGCCGCCGGTGACCAGAATCAGCTCGGCTCCCTGGCGGGCGAAGTCCAGGATGGCCGCCCTGGTTTGATCCGGGTCGTCGGAGACGAAGGTCTGCGCCAGGATGGGGGCGCCGAAAGGCTCCAGCTTCTGCCGCAGCGCCGGGCCGAAGGCATCCGGGATGCGCCCCTTGTAGACCTCGCTGCCGGTGGAGACGATGCCGGTCCGAAGCGGTCGGAAGGGCAGAACCTGCACGGCTCGGGGCCCCCCGGCGCAGAGCGCCTCAGCCTCGGCCACGGTGGACTCCGGCACCAGCAGGGGGACCACTCGGGTCGCCGCCACGACCTCGCCACGCTGAACGGGCACCCGGTCGGGCCGGGTGGAGACCACCACGTACTCGATCTGGTTGAGCCGGTGGACGAGTTCCGTCTCCAGGGCAAGCAGCCCGTGGTGGGCCGCGGTCAGGTTGACCCGGCCCTCGGCCGGCGGCGTGAACTCGCACCCCGGGCCGCCGATGGCCTGACTCAGCCGGATGGCGGCGTCTTCCTCGTGAACCTCATCCGGGCCGATGTACAGGACATAGACGTGCTCCTTGCCGCAGTTCAACAGCTCCGGCACGTCCTCCCTGCGGATGACGTGGCCTCGCCTGAACAGAACGCCCTTGGAGACCCCCGGAACAATGCGGGTAATGTCGTGGGCCAGAGCCAGCCCCACGGCCTCTTCCGTCAGCACTTCGCGGAGCAATCAACCCGCCTCCCACGCCATCTTACCGTCGGCCGTTTTGACGTGTCAAACAGGCCCTGCATCGGGCCGGCCCGCAAGGGCTCGGGAGGCCGCGGCGGGCCTCACTTCCTGGGAATGGCGGCTACCGCCAACTGGTCGGCCAGCTCATTCAGTTCGTTGCCGGCGTGGCCCTGGACCTTCACCCAGGTCACACGGCGCTGCTCGGCTTCGGCCCGCAGTTGTCTCCACAGGTCCTGGTTCTCCACCGGGGCTCCCTTGACGTTCCTCCAGCCGCGAGCTTCCCAGCCGCGGAACCAGTTCTGCAGAAAGGCGTTGACCACATAAGCCGAGTCACTGTTGATGGTCACCGCACTCCCCGGCGGCGTCTGACGCAGGGCCTCGATGGCGGCGCGCAGCTCCATGCGGTTGTTGGTGGTGGCCTCATCGCCGCCGGAGAAACTGCGGCCGTCGGTGAAGACCGCGGCCCACCCGCCGCGCTGGGGGCCGGCCGCCTGGTTGTTGGAGCAGGCGCCGTCCACGTAGGCGACGTAGCCGCTTGCACCGGCCGGCGGGGACGGCGGGGCTGCCGCGGCCGCCGGGGCCGCCGCGGTGTCCCGGGACGAGGCCGCCTTGCGGCGGGAGGGCCTGGAGGCAGGGGCGGCGGGCTCACCGGTCAGCCCCAGGGGCGAGCCGCACCAGGGGCAATACCGCAAGGGCGAGCCCTGCAGGGTGGGGAGCCCGGAGACGGGGTCGGCCAGTTGGGCGCGAGCGCGTTCAAAGTCGGTGCAGCAGGACTTCATGGAGTGCTCCTTCCATCCCGGAGGATGGGTCTGTGGTTTGGGGACAGCGCGGGCGTCTGACGGAGCCGGCGGCCGGATCAGCGGGATACCGGCTCCGGCAGCTCGATGATGCGGGCGCCGGAGGGGTAGCGCCGGGCCGCCTCGACTTCACGCTGGTGGCAGCTGAACAGCAGGACCTGGCTGGTGCGGCTGAGTTCCACCAGGTGGCCCATGGCCCGCATCAGCCGCTGGTCGTCAAACTGAACGAAGGTGTCATCCAGCAGGAAGGGCACGGTCTCGCCGCCGCCCGTCAGGAGGCGCGCCATGCCCAGGCGCAGGGCCAGGTAAAACTGGTCCAGGGTGCCTCCGGAGAGGTCCTCGGCGGCATGAAGTTCACCGTTCTCCGGCACAACCGCGCGCAGGCCGAGCCGGGCGTCCACCCGCACCTCCCTGTACCTGCCTCCGGTGATGGCGGCGATGGCGGCGGAGGCCGCTTCGTTGAGCCGGGGCGCGAACTCGCGGTGGACCTCTTCCGAGGCGGCTTCGACCTCGGACCTGGCCTGTTCCAGCACCCAGCGCCGGTCGTCCAGGCCCTGCCGGGCGATCCGGGCCTCCTCCAATTCGGCCTGCAGCGAGGCGACGTCGGGCAGGTCGCGGTAGGCCTGCTCGATGCGCTCTTCCAGGCCGCGAACCTCGGCCTGCTTGCGGGAGCGTTCGGCCCTCAGGGCATCGAGCCGCCGGGCCAGGTCGGAGGGGTCTCCCGACACCGGCTCCTCCGGTCGGGAAGGCTCCTCGATTTCGCCCAGGGCCTGCTCCAGCGAGGCCTCGTCGCCCTCGGCCAGCGCCTGGCGGAGCACTTCCTCCGCCGTGCGCCGGGCTGACTCGGCCTCGCGATAGGACTGATAGCTCTGGTAGGCGCGCCGGAACTCGTCCGGGGTGGCCACGCCGGCGGCCCGGAGGACACCGTCCAGGCGGGTTTGCAGCGAAGACAACTCCGTCTGCTGCGCCGCCAACCGGGACTGGACCTGCTGGATCTGGCGGTCCAGGTCCTCCAGGGCCAGGCGGGTCCGGCTGTGGGCGGCCCAGACCTGACGAAACTGCCGAATGTGTTCTTCCTGAATGGCCTGCGGGTCAGGGCGGCCTATCCCGGCGGTCGGCGCACCCTCACCCGGGACGGCGGCCGCCGCAGCCGAGGCCGCACCCTGGGGCAGAGCCGCTGCTACCTGCTGGGCCGCGTCGACGGCTTCGGCCAGGGCCCCGCCTGTTACCTGGAGAGCCCGGGCAATATTTCGCCGGTCGGTCTCCAGCCGCTCCAGGTCGCGCTCCAAGGACTGGCTCTCCTGCAGCAGCCGCTGACACTCCCGGTTCCTGGCCTTGAGTTCGGCGGTGCCGGTCACCGCGGCCCCCTGGAGCAGGCCCTCTCGCTCTGCGCGCAGTCCGGCCGCCTGTTCGGCAGCCTGCTGGGCCTGGCCCTCCAGGGTCTCAAGGGCCAGTGCGGCCTCGCGGGCAGCCTGAAGGGCGGACCCCGGAGGGCGCTTGAGGAGGAGCCACAGGGGAAATGCCGCCACGGCCGTCAGGGCAACCAGGGGCTGGCGCAGCACCACGGCCAGGCCCAACCCCAGCAGGGCTGTGAGGCCGGAGACCAGGGCGGCAGTCCTGCCGCGGCTGTTCCGGGCCACCTCCGCCAGCCGCAGGCGCTCCGCCGCCTCGGGCCGGGCCTGGGCCAGGCGAACCTGCTCGGTCTCACTCTGACGGAGGCGGTCGTCCAGTTCCTCCAGCCGCGTCTCCCACTCCACGCCGCGCTCGGCCAGGGGCCCGAACGCCGCCAGCCGGCTCTTCAAGGCCTCGCGGTCTGCGGCCAGCTTCTGCAGGCGGGTCTCCCGATCGCGGGCATCGTCCTGCGCCGCGCTGTAGGCGCCGAAGTCCCGTGTGACCTGAGCTTCCAGGTCGGGGTCCAGGGACTGCAGGGGCTGGAAGGCGGCCAGGGTTCCCTCCGCCTCGGAACGGCGCCGGCGCAGAGACTCCAGAGCGGACTGGGATTCGCGCCCCTCCCGCGCCAGGCGGGAAAGGGCTTCGGCCAGGGCGGCGACCTCGTCCCGCTGGTCCGCGGGAAAGCCCTGCCAGGCCTGCAGCGAGGCGACCTTCGCCTCCGCCTCGGTCAAAGCCTGCCTCAGATCCCTCAGGCGCTGCAGCCGTTCCGTCAGGTCCTGCCGGCGCCTGGACGCCAGGTTGCGGCCGGCTTCGGCCTCGCGAGCAGCCAGTTCCTGCTCCTCTAGCCGGAGGTGTCGCAGACGCGCTTCGTTCCCCAGGTTCTCGTCGCGCACCTGGCAGGCTCGCTGCAACTGACTGTCCAGGGATGCCACCCGCCGGACAGCCTGCGCCAGGGGCTTGCCGGAGTCGCGGTCCGGGTGCCCGATCTTGGCCATCTCCTGGTCGAGGAGCTTGATCACGCCGCTGATGGACACGTCCTCCTGCCCGCCGCCGGCCAGGTTGGCCAGGCGGGCCGTCAGGTCGTGCGTCAGCCCCAGCTTGCCCGCCTCCATCTGCCCGATGCAGGCGGTGGCGGAAAACATCGCGTCGGTAAGGCCCAACTGTTCTTCGGCGAAGAGCAGTTCCTTGCGCCGGTCCTGCCGGAACCGCGAGGTCAGTTCCTGGCCGGTGGCGGCGTCATAGAGGCGGATGAAGCCCTTGTCGCCGAAGTCACGCTCGACGCGAAAGGTGGCCCCGCTGTCCAGGCGGTAGAGCAGGACGCCGCGGGGCGATGACCCGTCCCAGGGGGAGAGGCGCTCCAACTCGGGCAATGGCTGCCGCCGGGCGGCACCGGGCTTCTGCAGGCCGAAGAGCATACCCTGGATGAATCGCATCAGGGTGGTCTTGCCGGTCTCGTTGGGGCCGTAGATGACGTTGAGGCCGTCGCCGAACTCCAGGCTGAGGCTCTGGAACCGTCCGAACGACGCCACCTGCACCTTGCGAATCTTCACCGGTTTGCCACCCTCCCTTCAAAGGCGTCAAGGCCGGTGAACAGCACCCGCTGCCAGCGGGCCTGCTCGGCCGGGTCCTGCGTCGCCTCCAGCTTCGCCAGCAGGCGGCGCACGAAGACGCCTCTCGCCGTCTGTTCCCGGGCCAGCCTGTCCAGGTCATGCTCCGGGTAGGCGGCCGAGGAGAGCCGAAGGACGTGAAACTCCCCCGCCAGGCGGCGCTGCAGTTGGGCCACGTCGACATCCAGGGAGGGGTCCACGGCGCCGGTCAGTTGAATGCGGTAGAGGTGTCGGCGGCGCTCCTGCTCGGGCACGGCCTGCAGCACCCGGGCCATGACGTCCTCGGGGCTGACCGCACCGGTGATCGCCACCTCCAGGCTGACGTGCTCGCGCCGGCCCACAGGGCGAAGCTCCAGGCGGCTCGCGCCCTTGCCGACCTCGCCCACCGCCACGCCGTGCGCCCCGGTCTGGCCGAAGTCCAGGGACTCCGGACTCCCTGGGTACTGCGCCACCACCCGCTGCTGTCCGCCCGGCCCGGGGACCGCGGCCACCACCCGAGCCTTGTGGAAGTGCCCCAGGGCCACGTAATCGGCGCCGGTGGCCAGCACCTCCTCGGGCGTGAGCGGCAGGTAGGGGGACTTGCCGGCCGGCAGGCCGGTAACGTCGGACCCGTGCACCACCACCAGGTTGATGCGGGAGGGGTCGTCCACCTTGAGGTCGCGCAGCAAGTGGCCCGAGACCTCAAAGCGGTCGAACCCGTAGCCGTAGACCGTCACCGGCAGGGCGGGGCAGCCCTCCGGCCGGTTGTCATCGTCCAGCCGGACAGCCTCCCAGGCGGGGCCGAAGATGTGCACGTTGGTGGGCCAGGCATGGGTGCGGTAGAAGGAGGTTTCGGTAGCCGCGTCGTGGTTGCCGGGGGCGATGAACACGCGAATCTCCGGGAGGGAGGCCAGCAGGTCACAGACAAACTTGACGGTGCCCTTGCGCACCGACTTCTGCTCCAGCAGGTCGCCGGCCACCAGGAGCACCGACACCTGCTCCTGCGCCGCCATCTCCACGATGCGGCGAAACGTGTCCTTGAGCTCCTCGGTACGGTCCCGGGCCGCCGCCGGATCCAGGCCCAGGCCGCTGAAGGCCGTGTCCAGGTGCATGTCCGCCAGGTGCAGGATCTTGATCGTGTCCATCAGGACACCTCCCCGTGGCCGGCCAGCGCGCCGCTGGCCCGGCAAAAGTCCCTCTGGGGGCAGGTGAGGCAGTGGTTACCAACCTGGGGGGGATAGTCGGTCAGGCTCCGGCCTTCGGTCATGGTCGCCACAAGATCCTTGAGCCGGATCTCGATGCCGTCCAGGTCGTCCCCCGCCACAGGTATTCGCAGGCATACGTCGGGCTGCAGGAAGTAGAGCCAGCAAGCCTCCACTGGCAGCCGCAACAGCCGGTGCGCCACCAGGGCGTAGGTCTCCATTTGAATCCGATACTTGCCGGCGGTCTCCTCCACCTCATCCAGGCCGATGGCGTTGGTCTTGAAGTCGATGACCAGATGGCGGCCGTCCGCCGCCGTCACCAGGTTGTCCATGACGCCGCCGACGGAGAGCAGGGTCCCCGGCAGTCGGTACTGGAAGGCATGCTCGGCCCGGGACAGGCCCGAGGCGATGACCGCGAAGACCTCGCTCCGGAGGTAGCGTTCCAGCAGCGGCCTTACTTCCTTCTCCGCGGCCCGGGCCCGAGCCTCCTCCGTCAGGCCGGCCTCGCGCAGAACCTGGGCCAGGAGGTCGTCCAGCTGATCCGGGTGCCGCAGGCGTTCAGCCACGCGGTGGACCAGATTGCCTCGCGTGATGGCGTCCAGGCCCCTGGCCTCCGTGGCCCGGCCCTGCCCCCGGCCCGCGGGTCGGTCCGTCGGCAGGCCGAACCGCCGCTCCAGGGCGAACCGTCGGGGACAGCCCTGGTAGGTCATGAGGTCCGTCACGGACCAGGAGACAGGCGACTCCGGGCCAACCCCCCCCACCCCGGCGCCAGGTTGCGGAGCCGCACCGGTGTGCCTTCCCCTGTCCGGCAGAAAGCCGGCCGCCTCCAGCAGGTCCGGCGGTGGCTCCGGGATGGGTGCGGCGCCGGCGGGGGTCTTCGTCCCCCCCTGGGTTTCGGCGGCCAACAGGCCGGCGATGTCGTCCGGCAGCCACAACCGCACCCGGGCCAGACCAGGGGTTATGTCCGGGGGCGCGGCAAAGGGGCGATAGGCCGGTACTCCCTCAGCCCGGGCCGCCTGCAGCTCGTCCGTGTCGGTGATGCCCAGGGCGCGGCAGAGCCACTCCAGCCAGGAGGCCATCTCCAGGTAGTCGCGGGCGGTGTTGATGCGGCTCCTGGTACCCGCCAGCACCAGCCGGTCCCGGGCCCTGGTGGTCGCCACATAGAGCACCCGCATGGACTCCTGGCGCTCCAGCCGGCGCTCCTCCTCCTCCAGGCGGCGGCGCAGCCAGGTAGTGCGGCGCTCGCCGTCCGGCCCCACGGCGGACAGGCCCAGTCCCAGTTCCGGACGGTAGAGCATGCCGCGCAGGGCCTGCTGCGTCCGCGCCAGGTCCGCCACCACCACGACCGGAAACTCCAGCCCCTTGGACTGGTGCACGCTCATGAGCTTGACCGTGTCCCCCTGGCCGGACTGAATGGCAGCCTCGCCCTCGCGGGCCTCCCTGTCCTCAAACTCCCCCACCAGGGCGATGAACTCGCGAAGCCCCGCCGTCCCCTGGCCGAGCCGCCGGGCCAGGGCCACCAGCTTGCGCAGGTTGGCGATGACCTGCTCGCCGTCGTGCCCGCCCAGAGCGACCAGGCTGTAGCCCGTCTCCTCCAGGATCGTCTCCAGCAGGTCGGGCAGGGGCAGGCGGGACTGCAGCAGGCGGAAGCGGGACAGCAGGCGGGAGGCGCGCTGAACCAGCCCCGCCTGGACGGGCTCCAGCCCGGTCGGCGGTGCGGCGAGCCGATCCAGCCAGGACGCAGGGCCCTCCTGCCGGCGAAGGAGGAACAGGGTCTCATCGGACAGCCCGAAGAAGGGGGAGCGCAGGGCTCCCACCAGGGAGATCTCGTCGGCGGGATTCTCCAGGCCGCGCAGCAGGTTGAGGCAGTCCCGGACCTCCTGCTTGCCGTAGAAGCCGCGCCCCGACACCACGTAGTAAGGGATGCCCCGCTCCCGCAGGGCCTGCTCGTAGCGCCCCATGTCCGTAGTGGCCCGCATCAGTACAGCGATGTCGCCGTAGCGCACCGGGTGGTCCTCGACCCGGAAGCTCCCCTCGTCCACCAGGCGGTGGACATAAGCCGCCACCGCTTCGGCCTCCAGGGCCACGTCGTCCTGGCGGCTGGAGCCGGAATCGCGGCCCGCCTCGCCATCCTTGAGGGCGCGGGGCAGCAACACCTCCACCGGCTGCGCCTGGCCCTGCCCCCCGCCTTCGGCCTCATCCTGCCGGCCCGGCACGGCCTCGTCGTAGTCTTCCCGCATCAGGGCGCGGAAGAGGTAGTTGCTGAAGTGGATCAGGCCCTGGCGGCTGCGGAAGTTCTCGGCCAGCAGGACCTCCTCGCCCCCGGCCTCGGGAATCTCGCGACGGGCGCGGCGGAACAGCTCGACCTCGGCCCCTCGGAAGCGATAGATGGACTGCTTGGGGTCACCCACCAGAAACAGGTTGACGGGCCGCCATAACCCGATGATCTCGCTCTGCAGCGGGTTGGTGTCCTGGTACTCATCCACCATCAGGAAGGGGAGACGCTGCCGCAGGTCGCTCGCTACCTCTCCGCGCCGCAGCAGGTCCCGGGCCAGGATCTGCAGGTCGGAGAAGTCCAGGGCGCCGGCTCGCAGCTTCCTCTCCCGGTAGAGGCCGTGAGCCGACTGCAGCAGGCGCCCGGCCGCCAGCGAGGCGGGGGCGACGGACAGGCCCCAGACCACATCCTGAAAGGTCTCCAGGGGCTCCGCCAGGGCCTCGATCTCGGCCAGCAGCGAGCGGGTGTTGCGGCTGACCACCTTGCCCAGGGGCTCCAGCCATTCCAGTAGGGCCAGGTCCTCCGGGCCCGGATCCCGGTCCTCCGCCGCTGCAACCAGCAGTCGTTCCAGGGCCAGGGCGGCCCGGTCCCAGCGCGTCTGCAGCTCGACCGCCTGCTCGGCGGCTCTGGCATTGGTCTTGCCCTTGCCGTCGCCGGCCCGGGCCTTGAGCCCTGCCAGCAGGCCGGCCACGCCCTCGGTGATGGCGCGGGCCAGGTCCGGCAGAAAGCGGCGGCTCTCCTGCAAGGAACGGGCCGTGGCGGCGGCCGCCTCGTCGGGCTCCAGCCCGTGCTCCCGCAGCCGGCCATAGACGCCGGACAGCTCGCGCAGGAGCGTGCCCCGGGCGTACAGGGACAGGAGTTGCCCCACCCCTTCGTCGCCCTGTTCCGCCAGGCTCAGCAGGCTCTGGTCCAGGGCCTCGTGCAGCCAGAGCGCCGCCTCCATCTCCTCCAGGACGATGAACTGCGGGTCGACCTCGGCCTCCACCGGGTACTCCCGCAGCAGCTGCGTGCAGAAGCTGTGGATGGTGGTGATGCGTGCCTGCTCCAGATCGCGCTTGCGCCGCTCCCAGAGGACGGCCTGTTCGCCGGAGGCTGCAGCCGCCGCCTGCTCCAGGGCCTGCCGCAGGCGCTCCTTCATCTCCAGGGCCGCCTTGTTGGTAAAGGTCAGGGCCACCACCTGGTCCAGCTCCGCCAGGCCCTGTTCCAGCAGCCCCAAGACCCGGGTGATGAGCACCCGGGTCTTGCCCGCGCCGGCGCCGGCCGTCACCACCAGATGGCGGTCGAACGTGGTGGCCGCCCGCTCCTGGGAGGCCGTCAGCTCAGTCGGCACGGGGCTCACCTCCCTCTTGTGAGGATGGGACGGCGACTCCGCCGTCAGACGGGCGGACTGCCTGGCCGGCCGCCGAAGCCGCCTTGCCTTGCAGGCGCCTCCGGTCGACGCGGCAGATGCGCTGGTAGGGGCAGTGATCGGGGCACTCGCCGTTGGGATTCACCCGGAAGTCGCCGGAGCGAATAGCGGCCACATAGGCGCGGGCCATGGACAGGCTGGCCTGCAGCCTTGCCTCCCAGTCGGCCTCGGAGAGCACCCCGGCGCCGCGGGAGACACCGGTCCGCTCCGATTCCTCCTTCTTCCACAGGCCCTGGGTCCTGGTCCGCAGTTTGATGGATTCATAACCGCCGCCCAGGGGCCGGTGGCCCTCGCCCAGCAGGTTTCGTGCCGCCTCCAGGTACAGGGGCACCTGCAGGTCGCGCCCGACCTCCATGTCGGCACTGCGTGGGGTAGCGCCGGTCTTGTAGTCCAAAACCACGAACCCGCCGTCTTCCGCCAGGTCCAGCCGGTCCATCTTCCCCTTCAGGAGGAAGCCTTCTCCCGGATCGCCGATCCAGACCGGCTCGGGCCGGCTGTCCGGATCCAGCCCCGGCACGCCAAAGCCCATCTCCAGCCAGGCGGGGGACAGGCCGCTTCCGGCCGTTCGCTCCAGCTCCCAGTCCAGCAGAGCAAGCACGCGCCCCACAATCTCGGCGCGCTTCACCCGCCACAGACCGGGGTGAGACCGGAGTCCCTGGGCTTCGTAGGCCGTCAGTTGGGCCTCCGCCACCTGGCGCAGTTCGGCCAGGTAGGCATCGCGGCGGGCCGGGCTGACGGTCTCGCCCCGGTGCAGGCTCCAGAAGGCGTAAAGGATCTGATGGTAGAGGTTGCCCACCTCCAGCGGGTCTGCCTCGGCCTCTGCCTCCTCCAGGGGACTGAGGCGAAGCAGGCGCTCGGCGAAGAAACTGAAGGGACAGACGCCGAACCGGCTGAGCTGGCTGGCGCTGAAGGCGTAATCCGGGGTGTATCGTGCCGCCAGGGAAGCGAGGATCTCCGGATGAGTCAGGCGGCCATCGTAGGCCCCCCAGTCCCGCCCTTCCCGTTCCACCTGCGCCTCCAGGCGCGGCCAGAGCGAGTCGTCCAGGAGGCCGCCCTTGGCCAGCCCGGCGAGCAGCGGGGAGATCCCCGCGCCAGCGGCGCCAACGGCGCCGCCGGCCTTCCCGGCCTGGGCGGACCGGAACAGGGCCATTTCCGCCAGTTCTCCGGCGCTTGCAGCATCCTCCCAGCCGTCCGGCCACAGTTGGCCGGCCCGCGGTCCGAAGCGGCGTACCGCCTCGGGCGGGAACAGGGATACGGCCTCTTGCACCAGGAAGGAGGGCTGCTGTGCATTGCCGTCATCGCCCTGGGACGGGTAAGACAACACCAGGCGTTCCGCGGCGCAGGTCACCGCCTGGTAGAAGGCCAGGCGTTCCGCGGCCGCCAGGTCGCGGCGCGTGTCCAGGTAGACCCCGTGGGAGCGGAGGACCTCCCGCTCCCGGTCCGGCAGCAGCCAGTCGGGGCGGAAGACCTTGGGGAACACCCCGTCCAGCAGCCCGGCCACGATCACCAGCCGGAAACGCAGACGCCGTGCGGCCGCAGCCGGCAGAATGCGGACGGCGGCCTGCCCCCGCGGGGCGATGTCAGGGAGAGCCAGGTCCTGCATCCCCAGGGCTTCTTCCAGGGCCGAGCGCCAGTGGGCCGGAGCGATTTTACCCGCCCCCTCCGCCTCCAGAGCAGCGGCGACTGCGGCCACCGTCTCCTGCAGGCGCTGCAGGGCCTGCATGTCCCGGGCAACCAGCCGCGCCGCTTCATCCTGGCCCAGAGTCTCATGCTGCAGGGGTGCCAGGGCGGCCTCCCGCAGACCGAAGGCTTCCAGCAGTCGCCGCGTCCCCTGGGCGGCGTCAGTTGGGGTCAGAGCGTCAGGCCACCGACCCAGCCGGCCCTGCAGGGCGCGGGCCGCAGCGCGGGCCGCCT
>Ga0209314_10000323_pt1 | contig 20990 bp, 18 predicted proteins | sample I19B2metaG_FD_184146 | JGI IMG/M metagenome (GOLD analysis project Ga0209314, IMG submission 184146) | Lake sediment bacterial and archeal communities from Gulf of Boni, Indonesia to study Microbial Dark Matter (Phase II) - ​I19B2 metaG... | ecosystem: Environmental > Aquatic > Freshwater >... | reverse complement strand
TAACAGGCTTGGTGTGCCATTCCTTATTGAACCACCTGATGATCCGTCGCCTTACTATCGCAACGACTGGAAGATTGATCCCTGGAAATGCCCGTACCACAACGGACGCTCAATGATTGAGATGATGAAAAGGATTGACAGAATGATTACCCCCATCCCGGCCTTCCCCCAGGGGGGAAGGTGATTATGACGAACATCCTCTTGAAATGTTAATATAATAATGATATATTCGAAACTAATAATTGAAAGTAAACTAAATCACAATGCTGATTTAAATACAAAGAGCAAAGCTATTGCCCTCCGGAAAAAGATGACTAAGGCTGAAACAACTCTTTGGAAAAAATTAAGAATGAATCAGATTGATGGATTACATTTCAGAAAACAACATCCGTATGGGATGTATATCATCGATTTTTATTGTGATAAGGCAATGATTGCCATTGAAGTAGACGGGGAGATCCATGAAATCCGAAAGTCTTACGATAGTGAAAGAACAGCTTATTTAGAATCAACTGGATTGAAAGTAATGAGATTTTCTAATGATGATATTTTGAATAGAATAGAATGGGTAATCACTGAAATAAGAAAGGAGATAATTTAATTCGCTGATAGTCAATCTATATTTACATCAATTAAAGATGAAGCTGTTAATATCTTTCCCCCCTTGGGGGGAAATTAAAAAGGGGGTAAACATCACATAAGCTTTAAAAAGTAATATTAACACTTTTGAATATGACATCACGCGAACGCATTTTGACGGCAATAAAGGGTGGTACCCCCGACAGGGTACCCGTATGGGAATACCTTTTCAGTCTTAAGTTGCAGAAAGAGGTAATGGGTTATAATACTGTATTGTATGATGGCAAAACACAGGTTGAGATGGCTGCCAGAATGGGTATTGATGTTGTATGGGCACCTGTAAATGGTTTCTGTGGCATTGAGGATGAACCTCATGCCCTGAATGAAATATACAAAGATGAGTGGGGGGTGACTTATAAGAAAAACGGATGGCCTATCATTGCCCAGGTCGATACTCCTGTAAAGTGCAGGGAAGACTGGGTGAAATATAAGATGCCTGCAGTGGATACTCCCGGAAGGCTTAAAATACTTAAAGAAGCCATAGCAGCAAACGATAAGCAACTGGCAATTGCAGCCGGATTCCTTGGTCCCTTTACAATGATGACCTGGTACCTGATGGATTTTGAGACACTCTCAATGTCGCTTTTTATGGATCCTGATCTGGTTCAGGAGATGAATGATGCATTTGTTGATTGGGCCCTGGACTCGGCTAAACTTGCTTTTGAGACAGGTGGAGTTGATCTTTTTCATATTTCCGACGACTGGGGAGGGACGAATGGACTACTTATCTCACCTGATCAGTTCAGGGAGTTTTTTATCGGACCATTTACAAAGCTTGTGCAGGGAATGAAATCATATGGATTACCCGTGATAATGCATAACGACGGCAATCTCTGGGAAATAATTGATGATCTTGTAAATACAGGTATCGATGCATATCATCCTGTTGAGAAGGCTGCATCCATGGATCTGGCTAAGATCAAACAACTTTATAAAGGGAGAATATGCCCGATTGGCAATGTAAATAACAAAACCACAATGGTTACCGGTACTCCTGAAGATGTAATTAAGGAGACTCTCGAATGTCTTAAAACCGGAGCCCCTGGTGGTGGTTATATTCTGTCAACCGACCATAGCCTGCATGATGACATCCCGCTCGAAAATGCGATGGCATTGATTGAAACCGTTCATAAGTACGGAAAATACCCTTTGGAAATTTACCCCTAAATCCCCCAGGGGGGACTTGAAATCCATCTTAAAACAAGCCCCCCTTGGGGGGTTGGGGGTCTATCCATTCCCCAACTCAAGCATCTTCTTCACAGCAGGATTGGGATTTGTAATTTCATCAGCCGACCTTATTGTAACAGTTGGGACAGCTCCATGGTCAAGGTGTATCTGCATCCTGAGCTCTTCATCTTTAGTCCTTCCTCCGAGGCTTGAGTAGCCAAAGGTTTTGCATAGTTTTCCAAAGAGTATTTCATTAAGATTGCATTTGCCGGCTCTCTCCAGTCCGGCTGTGGAGCTTTGCCAGCTTTTGAAAAGATGTACCTGGGCAAATGATAATCCCTGGGCAGTAATTTCGTTCAGCCCCTCACCTCCAACGGCAAGGCCCTTTCCCAGTTCTGAGACGTGCCTGATAAGTTTATTCATCCCTTCAGTAGGAGCCATAGTTTCTACTATGCAGTTATGAATATTCCAGATACAAAGTGTTACATCAATGAACACTGTATTAAGCATAAGGCTGTCAGAAGCGCTGAGTATTCTTTCCCCGAGTATGGAACGCCACATGCTGAGTCCTGGATGGATTTTTACCATTACTTTCTTATCACGATTGTTCAGTCGGTTTAAATTGGATTCCGGAACCCCGATAACTTTGCCGTTATACCAGCTCCAACCCTGCAATTGTTTCGTTTCAACCGATCTGTATGGAAAATCGCGGACCTGGGCATAAACAGGATTGGATGGATCCATATCGATTGAGTTGAAATGCGGCATCACATGAAATCCCATTTCATTGCCTTTTTTAATAAAGACTTTTGCACTTTCACTTGCAAAATAGTCAGGGTAGTTCTCATCATATCCGTCTGTTCTCCAGTCTGAAAAATGCAGAAGCACTTTCTTTGGCGAAATCCTTTTTGCCAGGGCATCAAGGATCTCAGGTTTTCCAGGGCACCAGGATACCGCAAATTTCACATCGTTAATCCATGGCTGACGTTTACTTTCTTCTGCTTCAAGATTATATGCCTGCCAGTACCACTGCCTGTATTTTTCAGCCGGAACTTTCCAGTCTCCCCTGTATGTGTTTATGCGCCAGCAGATTCCCCCGGCACTGAGATTGTCATCCAAAGGACCATATGCTTCACTCTCAAGACCAATTACAAATGCATCAGAAGAAGTCCCTGTCTGCAGCGCCTTGAATCTGTACCTGGTATCCCGGGCATGTATCCAGAACCCTCCGTCTTTCGATTGCAGTATAGCCATACCTGCTTCCCAGTCTGATGGCCATTTCCATCTGTTGTTCTTTATAAGAGGATCATCGAGCTTAAGCTTTATGCCCTGGAATAAAGGAGCAACCAGCTCTAGTGCAGGTTTTATTCCCGATATGTTCCAGCGACATGCCATTACTCCGGGCCTTGATGAATAGGCTGAAGGTTCAATAAGCAGATCACCTGTCAGATCATCAACTGATACTGACAAAACACCATCTCCTTCCCAACTGTTGAATATTATTTCGGCTTTTTTATCTGAAAGCTGCCGTGTAATAGTGCTTCCAAACTTCTCTTCATTGATATTGATCAGTTCATTATTCCTGTACAATAATTGAAGTGCCCGGAAGTTTGAGGTGTCAGGTTTTTCAATGAATTCTTCTCCTGTTTTTTTATCTTTCAATGAAGTGATGATCCCTTTCTCGATAGCAGCCGATAGAGATTTTGTATCAATAACTATCTTATTATCAGTAACCTTAACCGTGCTGTTATATGCCTCCGTTTGAAGTGAAACAATGCTGTATTTATCCGGAATTGAATTTTCCACTATGCCGGGAGTGATAACAGTTGCAGCAGCAGAATAGCCGGCTGTTTTGATGAAGTTTCTTCGTTCCATTAGAGTAGTTATTACTTTTCAATAATATTATCTATGATTATAAAGATAAATATTAAAATCTGAGTTAAATAGTTATTTTTACTTTAAGGAAATATATGCTCTTAGTTGATTTTACCCCCAAACCCCCCAAGGGGGGCTTGTTTTTAGGATTGATTTCAAGTCCCCCCTGGGGGATTTAGGGGTGAATTTTATGAAGTATTATTTACTGGAGCGGATTTCTGGATTGCTTTGAATATGCCTGAATATGAATAAAATACTTATAAGATGCACAATTGCCTCAGCACTTGGGGGATTACTTTTCGGATACGATACAGTGATCATAAACGGGGCAATGCTCGATCTGGTCAAATACTTTGATCTGACTCCGGCAATCCAGGGCTGGACAGTAAGTTCGGCACTTGTCGGATGCATACTCGGAACAATACTCATAGGTAAACCCGGTGATATTTTTGGGGCTCAGCGCCTGCTGCAGCTTCTGGCTGTTCTGTTCTTTGTCTCTTCTGTCGGTTGTGGTCTGGCACCAACCATTGATGCCTTTATCCTTTTCCGTTTTATAGGAGGCCTGGCCATCGGAGGTGCATCTGTACTTTGTCCGGTGTATATATCCGAGATCTCTCCGCCTAAACACAGGGGTTTGCTGGCATCCACATTTCAGCTGGCTATAGTATCTGGTATTCTGCTATCACTTATTTCAAACTATCTTCTCCTTAATGTCGGGGAAAATAACTGGCGCTGGATGCTGTTTAGCGGAGCCTTGCCTGCAGTTGCCTTTTTTATTATGCTTTTCTTCATCCGGAAAAGTCCCCGCTGGCTTGTCAAAAAAGGGAGAACAGACGAAGCCAGAAAAAACATTGAGGAACTCTCAATGCATGAAATCGATACAGAACAGACGCTGAAAGAAATAGAGGAATCAATAAATATAGAGAATGCGGGTAAGCAGGTTAACCTGTTCAAACGGCCTTATCGCCGGATTATACTGATAGGAATATTTGTAGCAATATTCAGCCAGCTTACAGGTATAGCAGTGGTATTTTATTATTCAGCACAGATTTTCAGTATTGCAGGCTTTTCGAGCGATACATCAATGCTCCAGAGTGTAATACTTGGTGTGACTAACCTTATCTTCACACTGCTGGCAATGTCTGTAATAGATAAGGTGGGACGGAAGAAATTATTGCTTGTAGGTCTGTTGGGAATGGTTACAGTGCTTGGATTATTCGGGTACGGCCTGCTTTCAGGGAATATCGGAGGTCTGTGGCTGGTTGCTCTTCTTGTTGCCTATATTGCGTTCTTTGCTTCTTCCATGGGTGTAGTAATCTGGGTTCTTTTGTCCGAAATGTTTCCGAATATAATACGGGCAAGAGGAGCATCTTTAGGTTCTTCTGCAAACTGGGTGGTGAATGCAACACTCAACTTTTTCTTTCCTGTCGTTATCGGCTTTTTTGGTACAACCCAGGAAGCCCGGCAGACAGGAATGAGCTTTGCCTTTATCTTTTTCTCGGCTTTTACTTTTTTGGGATTCCTCTTTGTTAATAAATACCTGATAGAGACAAAAGGCAAATCACTTGAGCAGATTGAGAAAGAGGTATTATATTAGGCGCACGACGCACGACTCAGGGCTCAGGGCTCAGGGCTCAGGGAAGAAGACACATTACTGAACGACCGCAAGACTAATATGACACACAGGGAAAGATTATTGGCAATACTTAAAGGAAACCAACCCGACCGGGTTCCCTGGTTCGGAGATCTCGATTACTGGGCAAATTCCCTTGTAAAAAGAGGATTGAAACCAAAGGACTTCATATTGTCAGATGATTATATTAAGTGGCATAAGGACCTCGGGGTCGGTTTTTACCTGCAGGGATATTTCCCTTATAAACAGATCATTACCAATTGCAACATAAGAGACTGGTGGGAAGGGAACAGACATTATAAGGAGATAGAAACACCACTTGGATCGGTCAGGGAGTGCTGGGAATACGTACCAAATTCATTTTGTGATGCACCTGTTGAGCATTTCATGAAATCGGAAGCCGAGATACCGGTTATGAAGTTTATCTATGAGAATACAAGGTTTGAACCTGATTACCACCAGGCCAATCTTCGTAAGAAACAGGTTGGCGATCAGGGTGTTGTTCTCTGTTATCTGCCCAAGAGCCCATTCATGCATCTTCTTGCTCTCGAAGCGGGTGTTATGGCTGTAACAATGGCTGCCCTCACTGCTCCTGACGAGTTTTCTGATCTCCTGAAAACCATGAAGAAGGTTTTTGATTATGCTGCACAGATAGCAGTTGACAGTCCGGCAGAGGTGCTCATGATACCTGAAAACCTTTCATCAGAAATGGTTGGTCCTGATCTTTTTAAATTGTATATGTATGATTACCAGAGGGAATGGACAACAAAGATCAGGGAAGCAGGTAAGTACTCTTTTATTCATATTGATGGCACACTTGCCGGGCTGCTTAAACATGAAGCTGAAGTTGGATTTTCTGTCCTTGAGGCTCTGACACCCCATCCGGTCGGAGACATGAAATGGGAGGAGCTTGAAGCTTTTGTTGGTGATTCAAACAGCATACTATGGGGTGGTATACCCGGATCATATTTCACAGATTGTGTTGATGATGAAGAATTTGACAGACATGTTAAATACCTGCTTGAAATTATGAGAATGAAACCCCGTTTTGTTCTCGGGGTAGCTGATCAGGTCCCTCCGGATGGAATGGAAAGAAGAGTTAAAAGAGTAGCAGATCTTGTTAATGAATTTGGTAGATATTGAATTTCATGAAAAAACATCCCCCTGCCCCCTTCAAAGGGGGAATCCTGTTTTCGAAACCACCAAAACGTCGAATCTCTAACCATCGAACCATCGAACCGTCGAACCGTCGAACCATATAACCTAACATATTATGAATGGATATGAAAGAATTTGCGCAGCGCTGAAAGGCGAAAAACCTGATAAAGTACCTGTAATGCTTCATAATTTCTTGATGGCAGCACGGGAACATGGAGTGACAATGGAGCAGTACCGTAACAGTCCGAAGGTGATTGCAGAGACATTTATTTCAGCAGTGGAGAAATATCAATATGACGGAATACTTGTTGATATTGATACAGTTACACTGGCAGGAGCAGTGGGTGTAAAGGTGGATTTTCCTGTTGATGATGCTGCCCGTTCCCATGACGGTAACATAGTTGATCTTGATGATGTTTTTAAGCTTAAACCTGCAAGGGTAGGTGATTATAAATATATCCAGGTATGGCTAGAGGCAGTCAGAATGCTTAAAGACTATTATAAGGATGAGATTTATATCCGGGGCAATTGTGACCAGGCGCCTTTTTCCCTGGCCAGCATGATGAGAGGTGCCCAGCCATGGATGCTCGACCTTATGATGGGAACAGAGGAACAGATTACCTGTTTGCTGGAATATTGCACTGATGCAACATCACAGTTCATAACACTGATGTCACAAACGGGATGCGATATGGTTTCCAATGGTGACAGCCCCGCAGGACCGGAGATGATCTCTGCAGATATGTTTGAAAAATATGCCATGCCTTATGAAAAAAGGATAGTTGATCTTGCACACAGTCTTGGAAAAGCTTACACTATGCATATCTGCGGGAACACTGAAGTAATTCTTGAACATATAAAGAAGATTGGTGCTGATGCCTATGACCTTGATTATAAAACAGATATCAATTTGATTTATAATATGTTTCACGATTCAGCAACACTTATCGGTAATATTGATCCGAGTGGAGTCCTGGCTCTGGGAACAGTTGAAGACGTTAGGAGAAAGACACTGGAACTGCTTGAAGTTTATAAAAACTCAAACCGCTTCATCCTCAATGCCGGATGTGCTATTCCTCCGACAACACCATCTGTTAATCTAAAGACGATGATTGAAACTGCACGGAATTTCAGGTAATTTATTTTTTAACACAGTTACACGGAGTTATCACAGAGTTACACTGTTAAGAAATACGAGTTATTCGCTGGCGCGGATTTAGCGAAGCGTAATCCGTGCCTTTTTTCAAGGCACCAATTGCAAATTGGCGCCATCGATTTCGTAATAGTTTTATATTATATTTGATAATTAAACTTAAACTATCCTCAAAATGTCAAATCCCGGAAAAATACTAATGCTGACATTTGTAACATTTGTTACATTTTCCTTTGCACAAGCACAGGAAGCTCTGATCTCATTCGGAAAATCATCTTCGCTTGACAGGGCTCTTTTTAAATCCAAAGAAAAAGAATTACCCCTGCTTTGGAAGAATGTTAATACCGCTCCCGATACCTGGCATGTGGAAAAGGACCTGCTTATCTGCACAGGTAAACCTATTGGTGTAATGCGGTCTGAAAAACAATATGAAAATTTCATACTGCATATTGAATGGATGCATATGGAAGCGGGTGGTAATTCAGGTACCTTTGTATGGAGCAATGCCACACCTCCTGAAGGAGGTAATCTGCCAAATGGAGTCGAGGTCCAGATGCTTGAACTGGAATGGGTCAACCTGAATAAAAGAGATGGTGTCACACCTCCTGTTGCATATGTGCATGGTGAATTGTTTGGAGTGGGAGGAGTAACAACAGTTCCTGATAATCCCAGAGGTACCAGGAGCAAATCGATTGAAAACCGCTGTAAGGGCAAAGGTGAATGGAATACTTACGATGTGGTTTGCGTCGATGGCGTTGTTAAGCTTTCGGTAAATGGAAAGTTTGTCAACGGAATTGCCGGAGCATCACAGAAAAAAGGATATATCTGCCTCGAATCGGAGGGAGCTCCTATTCATTTCCGCAATATTAAGATCATTGAACTCCCTGCAGGAGTAACTTCACCGGAACAAATTGCACCTGAATTGAAATGAAGGAAACAGTTAAACCAGTAAAAGGCAGGCTGTTATCTCTTGATGCACTCAGGGGATTTGATATGTTATGGATAATCGGTGGGAGTGGAGTCATAAGCGCTCTTGCTGAAAATTCTGATGCCGGCTGGATTGATGCACTTAATACTCAGATGACACATGTGACCTGGAACGGATTTCATTTCTATGATCTTATTTTTCCGCTATTCATGTTCATATCGGGAGTTGCGATCCCATATTCTGTTAAATCAGCACTGGCAAAGAATCCCTCAAAGACAAAGCTTCTGTTTAAAATATTTAAAAGGATGATCATCCTTGTGATTCTTGGAATATTATATAATGGTGTATTTAAGGACGGTTTTGAGAATGCACGTTATGCAAGTGTACTGGGTCAGATAGGTATTGCATATTTCTTTGCATCAGTAATTTACATCTGTTCAAAATCAATAAAAGCGGTTCTCCTCTGGTTAGCAGGTATTCTGCTGGGTGTATCAATACTTCAGCTTTTTATTCCGGTTCCAGGGGTTGGCGCGGGAGTTTTTACACCTGAAGGGGTGATGAATGGTTATATCGACAGATTGTATCTGCCGGGCCGACTGGCTTATTTCAATGGTATATTTGATGCCCTGGGCATACTGTCGGTTGTGTCGGCAATAGGAATTACTGTCATGGGAATTACCGGCGGGAAGATACTTCAGAATTCATCATTCAGTGAATATCGCAAGACTGGTATGCTTGCCGGAATCGGATTAGTATCAATACTTCTGGCTCTTGCTCTTTCACCCGTTTACCCGATTATAAAGGTCTGCTGGACAACTACATATAATTTTCTGGCAGGGGGTATCAGCTTCATTCTGATGGCAATATTCTATTTAATAATTGACGTTTGGGGTTATCAGAAATGGTCATTCTTCTTCAGGATAATAGGCATGAATTCGGTTTTTATTTACCTGTTCGGAAGGATAGTCCCGGTAGGAACAATAACCGGCTTTTTTGTCGGCTGGCTAATTAATCCTCTCGGAGGATTCGGAGAAGTTCTGGGATCTGTTATAATTATAGCTGCGGAATGGCTGCTGCTATGGTTCATGTATAAAAAGAACGTTTTTGTTAAGGTGTAAATACCCCCAAACCCCCCAAGGGGGGCTTAAAGAAATTGGTGCCGGATGAGGAAAAGAGAATGAGATGATTAATGGCTTTAAAGTCCCCCCTGGGGGATTTAGGGGTGGTAAGTAAGGAGTAGTAATTTTCTTGTTAAACACAATTTTGAGATATGAAGACTTATTTTTTTTCTTTCTTTTTGATGACTTCAGCACTTCTCTCTTCCTGTACATCATCTGAATTACCAATTCCTATCAGTGTTCACCCCGGGAATCCACATTATTTCCTTTTCAGGGATAAACCGACAGTCCTTATCGGTTCCACTGAGCATTACGGTGCTGCAATGAACCTCGATTTTGACTATGTTAAATACTTAGATGAACTTGCTGCTTGCGGACTTAATATAACACGCACCTTTTCAGGTATATACGTTGAACCTACCGGAGCTTTCGGAATCAAGAAAAACACTATGGCCCCTGCACCGGAGCGATACATTGCTCCCTGGGCAAGAAGTTCAGAACCAGGATATTTTAACGGAGGAAACAAGTTCGATCTTAACAAGTGGGACGAGACATACTTCACACGACTGAAAGATTTTATTACTGAAGCAGGAAAAAGAAACATAGTTGTTGAACTGGACCTCTTTTCCTGTATCTATGATACAATTCAATGGAAATTGTCGCCTCTTTACCACAGTAACAATATTAACAGTCTGCAGATAATCAAAGACTGGAAAGAAGTGCTCTCAAACAGACAGCCTGAATTACTTGATATACAGGTTAAAATGGCCAGGAAGATTGTAAACGAACTTAAAGATTTCGATAACCTTTATTATGAAATATGCAACGAACCATATTTCGGTGATACATTGGCCCTGAGGGAATGGGAAGCTCATATGACTGATATTGTTGCAGATGCAGAGAAGGATTTTATCAATAAGCATCTTATATCCAATAATGTACAGAACTTTAAAAAGCTGATTCCGGAGCCAAGAGAGCATGTCTCAATTTACAATTTCCATTACGCAGAACCACCGGTTACAGTTCCTCTAAACTATCATCTGAACCTGCCTCTGGGCGATAATGAAACAGGATTCAGAGGAATTGACGGCACTATTTACCGCATTGAAGCATGGAGGTTTCTGATGTCTGGTGGTGCTCTGTTCAACCATCTCGATTATTCCTTCACTACTGATAATGAAGATGGAACATACGTTGTTCAGAAAGGGGAACCTGGCGGAGGCAGCCGGGAACTCCGGGAACAGTTCAGAATACTTGCAGGATTCATGAAGTCTCTCAATTTTATTAAAATGAAACCGGTCGGTGAAGAGGTTATTAATCCGGGTACAAATGGCATGTCTGTCGAGGGACTTTTTGAGGATGGCAATGTATGGGCTTTGTATCTGTCTGTAAAAGATACAGTAAGCATTTCATCAGTAATTGAAATAAACCTGCCTGCAGGATCATATAACTTAACCTGGACCGATACAAAAACCGGCTCTGAAATTCCCGAATCCCATAATGGTCATAATGGTGGCTGGCTACAAATCAAATCACCGGAATATCTGAGGGATATCGCTCTGAAAATTGTAAAGGAATAAGGTATACCACATGATGGCGCCAATTTGCAATTGGTGCCATAGAATCAGGCACGGATTACGCTTCGCTAAATCCGCGCCAGCTTAAGAAATTCACCTCATCCCCCTCCCGATAGCTATCGGAACCCTTCTCCCGGGGGAGAAGGGGAGAAGGAACATTCGTTTATTAAGTCCCTCTCCCCTGGGAGAGGGATTTAGGGAGAGGTTAATACACATATATCTCATCCGTAAAAAGCCACACAGGATATCCCACTCCATAATGCCAGGAAGGCCCAATCCCCACATTCTCAAAGTGCACTCTGACATACCTGGCTCGTACTTTCTGCATTGATTTTACCTCATAACTCACATACTTAACTGCAGCTGACCGGTCTTCAGGAATATCCACTCTTCCGAAAAGTGTAAAATTTTTATTATCAGTTGATATATGACATGTCATACTCTTTGGTATCAGGATCCATGAACCCAGCTTATGAAGGAAATCAGCCTCAACCGTTTCAATATCTTTTATCTCTCCAAGATCTATTATTACTTCACCATCATTCTTCTCCCATCCAACCCAGCTTTCGTTAAATGTAGCACCACCCAGAAGTCCGTCAGTCAGTGCTTTGTCAGATATCCTGTCATAGGGTTTATTGGGTGGCATAGTGTAGGTGACCTTTGCATTTGCGGCCAGACTCTTTTTTGGATTTGGCAGGTTGCGCTTAAGGTACAGGTCGCAATATTCTTCAATTGTGTTATTCCTCTCATTCAGAGTTTTTACTCCCAGCAATTGTGCCCTGCTCCTGAAGATGGCAAGTTCTTTTTTAATCCTTTCTGCGTCTGACATGTCACCTGTTCTGGCTATCTCCAGCTCTGCAAACTGAATTGAGAGACGCTGCTGCCATACTCTTTTAAGTAATATACTGTCTGAAGCTACTGCCTTTTCTGCCTCATCAAAAAGCTTTCTGTAACTCTTTATCATGTTTGGATTCAGCATCCCTGTTTTATGGGTGATTGGGGTATCATAGATCCAAAGACCTATATTGCTTCCAAGCAGGGCACCTTCCTGTATTTTCATGTACTGATAGAGGAAAGGTGCAGCATCACCGTAGTAGCCTTTAAGGAATGAGTGAATTACCGAATCAGCATTGCAGTTCACATTCCACAGAAGCTTTGAAACAACATAGCTCCTTAATTCAGAAAAATCTCCACCTTTTATGCTGGCAATCTGCGAAAAGTGCATATTGACATTGTTCTTTTTGAAAAGCTGCATGTTTGTCTGCAGGATATGGAAATTGGGGAAGGGGGAAATGTAGTTGTCGAAATTGATTCCATAATCCCATACAAAAATGTTATCAGAGATCTTTGCCCAACCTTCAAGTGCCTTCATGAAATGCTGTCCCGAAGCATTATCTGTCAGTGGAACCTCTCTGTAACAGTCAATATTACAAAGCATTATATTGACATTTGGAAGAGGTTTGATTTTCGAAGGTGGATTCATCGAGTATAGATACGCCAGCGTTGAGAATTCCTTATCGGGAAATCTGGCTGCCAGTTTATTAAGGAAATAAATGAGGCTTCCGGATGGCCCCCCGTTTTCGTCATCTGTCTTTTTACAGTGTTCGCACTGACAGTTAGTGAAATTGCCGTCATTCTGACTTACTGAGATCATCTTCTGTCCCGGGTTGGCCTTAAAGATTGAATCGATCCTTTTGGAAACAATTTCGAACACATCCTCATTGGTAAGGCACCACTGGCTTGCTGATCCCGGACGTCGCTGTCCGTTTATAAGTGAGAAGTATTCAGGATGGGCGGTCCCATACCTGGCTGATGGAAGAAGCCGATCGAAAGTATGCACCCAATAGCTTGCTGCAAATATTTCACCCGGTTCTTCAAGCCTGTTCCATATTTTATACAGAGGATCGATCGCAAGATTATATGACTGAGTCTGCCTGTGCCGGAAGCTGGGATTCTCAGTCCTGTTTAAGTCTGAAGGAATTGTTAGGTTCGGGTTCTTTGTTAGTGAGATTGCACCTGCAGCATAATACCTCACTCCAAAGTAGTCCTCAATGAGAGTTACTACTCCATAAAGAGATCCTTTGCCTGCTCCCCCCTGTATCATAATGCTTGTTTTGTCTGATCTGAGGCGGAATCCATCCTCTTTAAGGATCAGGGATTTGTCGGAAGGAGTGGCTGAACCCAGGCCCCTTATGATAATATCGCCTGCTTTGATTTTCCCTCCCGGATTTTCCACCGGAAGTTTTGTGCCTGTGATCTTCTCAATGAAGCTGTTCAGAAGATCCGCTGCCTTTTTATCAGGTTGGTAATTAAGGTCGGCAACGATTCTCCCGACAGGTTTTCCGTCCCTGGTAATTTCAATCTGAGCCGTAAGCATGGTTGAAATGAAGATCAATGCTAACAGGAAGGCAGGTTTTTTCATATGGATTCGGTTTATCAATTCAATATTAAATTTTTAAAAATTACCAGCTTACTTTTGATCGGCTCCAATGTCAGGATGTTTACCTCTTTTTTGCCGGTCTATATCATTCTTCACATCAGAAAGTTGCAACCCTTTTCCAATTGCTTCTGTTGCATTTTTTGTCAGATGAAGGTCACCTGTTGCCGGATTGGTAAAATAACCTTCCGGAATTCCTGTAATATTAGCTTCATAAATCACTTCATTTGCTTCTCCGGAGATTTTCCCACGAGCCAGGTTATTTACCAGAGAGAGGCGATTTATTTTCTGAAAGTAATGTATTGCCAGGTAGTTAGTATCGGATGACCAGATTGTGTTATTGTAAATTTTGATATTGTCTGCCCATACAATTTCAATTCCTTTTCCTTCCTTTGTTCCGCCAGTTATAAAATTGTTTCTGATTATACCGTCATAATTGTGAAGCGTTCCGGGCTCATAATTTGTAGGTTCTGAGGGATTTCCGAAAGCTATGCTCCTGTCACAGCCGACAAAAACATTCCTTTCCACAACTATATTCCGGCTCTGATTCCATATAAATATCGCCCCCCTTCCGCCTCCGCCGGCTCCCTTGAAATTTCTGAAAATATTATCACTGAACGTCCAGCTGTCCAGGTACATCATATCTATAGCAGAAATATAGTCACCATTATAAAGCCATGAGGTATCCGGTATCAGTGTATTTTCAAAAATACATGACCTGACAGATCCACCGGTAAGGTGTGTCCTGTCTTTTGTTGCCGTACCTTTAAAGGCCCTTGTACCGATGTTCACAAAGTGACAACGGAAGATATTTATATTCCTCAGGGCGGAATTGGCAGCTTTTGATTCCGTATCCAGTTTAATCCCGTAATGACTTACTTCCCTGATGGTAATATCGGCAATGAAGATGTCTTCTGAATTCCGGATTATTATCAGATCCGCAGGATCGTTTTCCCTGCGCTCCTTTTTATAGAAGTCGGACCAGCCATCACCTATAAGAATCACCCTGGCACTGTCGTTTGAGGCACTGCAAATAGTAATATGAGATTTGTCCTCTATTAAAAGTGGCCGTTTAAGATTATAAACTCCATCACTTATGAGAATAGTGACATGTGGTTCTGCATTCAATACTGCAAGATGAAGTTCATCTTCATTCGAAACATATATTTCTTCTCCCATCCTTTCAGGATATTTAAGGCCAGATGTTTTGCAGCTGTATATTGCAGATGCTGCAATTAATATGAGTATAAGTATAGAGTGAGGTTTTTTCATAACATGTAATCTGTTTAATTAATATGTATTCAGCCTGATTCCTTTTCAAAATTTTCTGTTACCGGTAATTAGTAATCCAAGTTAGTAAACTCTGGTAAATTTGTAATAATTTGGCAGTGGTAAAATTCCGATCTCACTAAAACAGATCTATGAGACTTATTATATCTTCTGTGATATTAATCTTTATTGTATCCTGGCAATTAACATCTTGTCTGAGTGATAGTTCTGGTAATTCATCACAGGATTCAAAGAAAAAAAGTAAGGATGATTCCTCGTTCCCCCTGAGTATACCTGAACCATCAGGACTCGCTTTTTCCCCTTTAAAAGATGCCCTGTATACCGTAAGTGACAAGAACGGGGTAATATATAAGATCAGTTTAACAGGAGATATACTTGATAAAATTCCTTCGGGAGCTCATGATCTTGAGGGTATAGATATTGATAAAGCCAATGGAGACATTTGGATTGTTGAGGAGAAACAACAAAGGATTTTCCATCTGAATAAAGAGGGAGAACTTATGGACAAGATAAAAGATGTGCATATTAAAACTAAAGACAACTCGGGATTTGAGGGGATTGCTATTAACGGTAACCTTATTTATATTCTTATTGAAAAGAATCCGGGAACCCTCATTGTTTACGATAGAAATTCAAAAAAGTGGGATAATCACAAACTGTCGTTTGCTGATGATTATTCAGGCATTGATTATGATGTTACCGATAACACACTCTGGATAGTAAGTCATGAATCACAAACTCTAAATCACTGCAGAACAGATGGTTCTCTTATAAAAAGCCAGAAAATAGATGTGAAGCAGGCAGAGGGTGTAGCTGTTGACAGATCCACCGGCATAGCATGGATAATAGATGATGGCGGACATAAATTGCACAAAATAAAACTAGATATCTGATCAATGGGGCAGGAAATTGAACGCAAGTTCCTTATTAAGGGAGACTTCAAGAAATATGCTGTTAAATCTTTAACAATAAAACAGGGATATATATCGACTGTTCATGGTATTACTGTTCGTGTAAGACTTAAGGATAAGACAGGTTACCTGACAATAAAAGGAGGTACTGGTGAAAGCGGGTTAAGTCGATATGAATGGGAGAAGGAGATAGCTTTTAGAGAGGCTGATGAGCTGCTCAGCTTATGCGACAGCGGGATAATTGACAAGACCCGCTATCTGATACCTTCAGGCAATTACACATGGGAGGTTGATGAGTTTCATGGTGAGAATGAAGGACTTGTTATGGCAGAAATTGAACTGAAATCAGAATCTGATACATTTCCTCTGCCCGAATGGCTGGGGCAGGAGGTTACAGGTGATCTCAGGTATTATAATTCCTATATTGCAAAAAATCCCTTCACCAGGTGGTAAAGGGATTATGAAATTTTTCAAAAAGTACATCATTTGTTTGTGGCTGTCTCAAGAGTTGTTTTTACCCCCAAACCCCCCAAGGGGGGCTTTGCAGAACGTTCGTTTTTACAAAGTCCCCCCTGAGGGGATTTAGGGGTGGATTTAAGGAAAATATCTATTTTAACAGCCCTGGTCTCTGCAATGAGGACAAGGTCAGGATTTCGCGATTCGCATTACCCGGCTCACTGTATCATCAACCTGTTCCCTGTTCTCAAGTCCCAGAGTCATGCAATGAACATTGCCACTCTTTATCACATACTGAAGTGAAGCTTCTCTCTGGTCTTCCTTCACAAGGTCACCCATACCGAATACCTTCATACCTATTACTCCTTTACCGTTTTTACGGGCTGTTTCAAGAACCTTCATTACCTGGTCTGGCGTACCATCCATCTTGGAACCTTTGTTATTGATCCTTGCAAGGAGGACATCTACCCACGGATTGCTGGCTGCATTTTCCATTGCCTCGAAGTTATGGCATGAAACACCAACCGTCTTCAGGATCCCCTTTTCTTTTGCCCTGGCAACCTCATCCATGTAATTCCTGTATTCTGATGACCAGCCTCCATGCATCATGCAATGCAGAAGGAAAATATCAAAATATTCAGATCCGGTTTCGATCCTGAATCTGTCGAGACTTGTCTGGAACGGTTCTTTCTGGTACCATCCTGCCTGGTCATATACCATTACCTTTGTAAGTATTGAAACCTTGTCTCTCGGAAGAACCTTAAGCGACTCACGTACATATTCATGTGATCCGTACATGTCTGCTGTGTCGAAGAATCGAATGCCCTTATCATAAGCGTATTGGGAAAGCTCAACAAATCCCTTCATACCCAGCCTGGTCTGGTTTGAAGCATTCTTCCATCCACCTGAGCCGGTTCCAAGAGCAACTCTGGGTACGTTTATACCGGTATTTCCAAGTTTTACCATATCTATCATTTCCGGTGATGTTGTATCTGCAGAACCGTATACTCCCTTTGAAAGAATGGTTAAACCTGCCAGACCGGCCACACTCTTCTGAAGAAACTCCCGACGGTTTGTCTTTTTCATACTCTATTATATTAAGTAATTTCTGGTGAATAGTTAATTTATCATGTTTATTAAGAGGTTCTTGGTTCTGGGTTCTTGGTTCTGGGTCCTTATTACGAAAGCCCAGTATCCAGTATCCAGCACCCAAATATAACTTTTAAACAGTTTTGTGATGCAAAAGGTTCAAAATGCGGGGTGTGATATAAATACAATCTTTTATTTGATGGTTTTTCCGGATGATTCATAGATTTTTACAGGATCTTGCCTGGTATCAAATACATCAGTAATCAATATACCTTCTTTGACCCTTTTATAGATTATTTTGTAGTTTCCCTCGACAAGATATCTGTGATCTTCACCAAGTTTCTGAAGATTTGTCTCTATTTGTCCGGATAACGGATGCTTAAGAAGTTGTGCTGTTGCAGCAAATATTCGCGATTTGATTCTTTGAGCAACATTTTTACCGGCAGCAACTTTGTAGTATTTATAAATCTCATAGAGAGAATCAGAAGCAAACCCAGACCAGATTATCTTCATGATTCTACCACGATTCAGATTCTTTTTCTAAAACCTCCTGAGATTTGTATCTCTCAGATTTATAATCCTCGCTGGATCTTTTAGCTCTGCTCAATAATTGCTTTTGCGTGAACGGTTTTAGTTTACGATCATTTCTGACTTTGTTTTCGAGGATAGTAAGCTCAATTTTATTGAAGATACTTTCGTCTTCAAGCCCGGCAATATATTCAATAACATTGAGTTTTCTTGTTTGCAGGTCCATAACTGATCTTTTTACAAATATACTACAAAATAGTAAAACTCCCTATCTAAGAAGCTTGTGAGCAAGTTTTATCGCCTCCACCATGCTCCCTTCATTTGCCTTTTTCTGCCAGGCAATCTCAAATGCAGTTCCGTGATCCACAGAGGTTCTGATAAACGGAAGTCCCACAGTAATATTGACACCTGTGTTAAAGCCAAGCAGCTTTAACGGAATATGACCCTGGTCATGATACATGGCCACCACAACATCATACATTCCGTTAACAGCCTTCAGGAAAACGGTATCGGGCGAAACAGGGCCGTCAACATTCAGTCCTTTTAGCTTCATGTTCTTTATTGCCGGTATTATTTCCCTGATCTCTTCATCTCCGAATAATCCGTTCTCTCCGGAGTGGGGATTGAGTCCTGCCACAGCAATCCTTGGAGATTTTCCCAGTAGTCTCTTCATTGAACCATCGGCCAGTTCAGTCACCTTTTCAATTCTTTCTCTCCTGAGTCCTGTAACTGCTTCAAGAAGTGAAATATGTGTTGAGACATGAATAACACTTAATTTTCTGTCATATAACAGCATGGCGTAATCTTCTGTTCCTGTGAGTCCAGCCAGTATCTCTGTATGTCCGGCATATTTATGTCCGGCCAGGTGCAGAGCCTCCTTGTTGAGAGGTGCTGTTGCAATAGCATGAATTTCATGATTAAGGGCAAGCTCTGCTGCTTTTTTCAGACATTCAAATGCTGCTGCTCCGGAACTGGCATTTACTGTCCCTCTCTGAAATTGCAAACCTTCAAACAGTTTAAGGTCAAGTACATTAAGTATATTTTTGCTGTAAGTACAATCACCAACGGAGTAAACCGGTTGAAGTCCAAATGATCCTGGTTTGAGCAGATCATAAGCTTCATTCATAACACTGAAGTCACCTATGACAACTAATCTGATGTTCCTGATCTGCTCATTTTCAAAGCTTTTTATAATTATTTCCGGACCGATCCCGGAAGGATCACCCATAGTAACACCTATAAGTGGTATCTTTCTATTTTCAGGCATTTCTCAGGAAATTTAGAATTTTAACTATGGAATCTTCTCCGCCAAAACCTCCGGCCTTTGTAACAACCATCATTTCCCCATACTTTTTATCGTTAAAATAGCCGTAGGGAATTCCATGCATGATTTCATCTTTTACGATAATGCCATTAATATGCAATGCATTAAGTGTTTTTATTGCAGTGTCACCTCCGGTCAGGACAATACCTTTAAGACTATTTTTTATAATAAATTCCCCTGCCAGTTCACCAAGAAAATTCGCAATAAGGTCGCTTGTTCTGTAATCATCCATGCCAAGCTTCCTTCCTTTATCAAGACATTTCTTTACAGATAGTGAAGAAGCAGCACTTCTTATTATCAGGTCATCACCAGCAGCTATTGATTTTTCAACAAGCTTCAGGATTCGTTTTTTTTCCATGTCACTTCTCCCTGAGATGATATCTTCACCATCAATGTCAATTACTTTGATTTTCAGCTCTCTGGCCGCATATTCTGCCTGTCGGGCTGTTATTTTATTAACACTGCCTGCGATAACAACATTGCTCTTTTTCCCCTTTTGTAATTCAAAATATCCGGCGAGCTTTTCCGCAAATCCGGAGCACCCTGCATACATTACTCTTTTCTGTGTCCCGGTCACCACCGAGGCAATCAGTTGAAGATCCTCCTCATCTTCAGCATCGATAACAATGATCTCTGTCCCTGAATTCATCAGATCTTTGAGCTTTAAAACGATTTCCTGTTTCCCGGACAGTAAATCTTTGAAGCTGATAACACCTGTCTTCTTATCGCATTGCTTTGATATTATTGCAGGGATATAGGATTCTTTTACTGGATTTTTCGGATCATTTGCATAATCAGTTTCAGCCAAAAGGACCCCGTCGATGTAAACATTCCCTTTGATTGTGGTTCTTCCGTAAAGTGGCAGTGCAGGGACAACCAGGGTATGCGCGATTTTAAGGGAATCCATCAATCCGGCAATTTCAGCCCCCACGTTGCCCCGCATTGTTGAGTCGATCTTCTTATATATGTATTTAATGTTTTCTGAACCCGCTTTGTTGCCTGTATCATATGCTTTTTTATATGCAGTATCCCTGGTGTCAAACCTGCTTTCTGTATCCACAACAAGCACATCACAATCAACGAGACTTTTGTGCATGTTTTTATTACCTGTTACAACAATAGTTTTCAGATTCCTTCTGCTGAACTGCACTCCGGTATCAACAGCACCCGTAAGGTCGTCGGCAACAACGAGGATCTTCTGCGGAGTGGCTAATAAGAGCTTTTTGCCAGCCATACAATATTGTATTGAAAATCTTTTAATCCTTTCCTATCCATTTACCCCTAAATCCCCCGAGGGGGACTTACCTTTGCACAAAGCCCCCCTTGGGGGGTTTGGGGGTAATGATTGTCACAAGGTATAGAATTCACTCAAAGAAAAAAAATAATTAAAACCGGGCAAAATCCGATACATTAAACAGTTCAACATTTCTCTCAATAATTTCAATCTTCCCGGAATCCTTTATCTCCTCCAGGACAGAATCAGATACATATAATTCCTCGAGATGAAGTGTGTTCTTTATCCTTACAATTTTCTCCTCTCCATCTTTAATATATCCGCAACCCCTCAGGGCAATATTAAATGCATCCTTGTCTGTTTCAGCAATAACTGGGATCTTTATTCTTTCATAAAAGCTGCTTGTAATGCCATTTGTATAAGTTGAAGGGAAATCTATCTTGTTGAACAGGCTCCTGGGTATAACATCTGCC
>Ga0209314_10000322_pt1 | contig 20999 bp, 15 predicted proteins | sample I19B2metaG_FD_184146 | JGI IMG/M metagenome (GOLD analysis project Ga0209314, IMG submission 184146) | Lake sediment bacterial and archeal communities from Gulf of Boni, Indonesia to study Microbial Dark Matter (Phase II) - ​I19B2 metaG... | ecosystem: Environmental > Aquatic > Freshwater >... | reverse complement strand
CAGGCCGAAGATCTCGGCGTGCATGGTCGAGTTCCACAACGACCTGGTGATCGGCTGGGACGGCTCCCTCTACAAATGCCCCGCCTTCATGGGTTGGGAGGAGATGCGCATAGGGACGCTGGGTGAAGGGGTGGAGAGCTATGCCGCCTCCCACAACCTCGACTCTTGGAAAAACGAGGAGTGCCTTGAGTGCCCATACCTCCCCCTCTGCTTCGGTGGGTGCCGCTTCCTCACTCGCCTGCGCAGCGGCGCCATGGACGGCGTAGATTGCCGCAGGGAGTATCTGGATGCGGCCCTGGAGGGGATGATCCACCAGGATCTTGAACTGCGTAAGGGGATAAGGGGGGGCTGAGCAGCTGCCCCCTCCCCCAAAGCCGTTCCATGCAGCCTTCTGACAAAACAGGGAAACCAAAGGGAAAAACAGTGACCATTTTTGTCAGAAGCCATGATCACTGCCAGCAAGAATAGATAGTCTAAGAGAGAACTTCCAAGCGATACCATGCCACACCTGAATGCCACCTCCATATCCCGCCAATAAATTCAGCACATTACTACAACAATTGACATTAAATGTCTTAAAACAAGCATTAGAACCGTATGCTTTAAGAAGGGTACGCATTTTGCAAAAAAATGTTTTTTAACACTGCAGATGCGGAGCGCATATGACCAATAGCAGAACGCAAACTGAGGCGAACACGGATCCAAGATATCTGGCTCGCATCGCCATCTTCAACGGTCCCTGCCTCAAGGAGCCGATCGCCGGATATTCGGTCAATGTCAGCACCGGCGGACTCTTCATCGAAACGGAAAACGTTCTGCCGGTGGACACCATGCTGATGATAAAGTTCAAGCTGCCGGGGATGGATTCAGTCATCTCCTGCCAATCGAGGGTCGCCTGGACCAACGAGCCGGGAGCAGAAAGAAAATTGTCTCTTCCAGCCGGCATGGGGATTCAGTTTATCGACCTAGCCCTTGACGACCTGCATGTAATCCGACATTTCATAGAAAATGGGAAACTGGTGCCAACCTGATAGAGTGAAATTTGAGGAAAGCAGTACATTGAATGCAGCAACAGCGGCAATATTCTCTGCCTGAAAAACAAAAAAGGTTAAGCCTTAGGCTTAACCTTTTTTGTTTAGTTGGTGGGTGAAGAGGGGATCGAACCCCCGACATCCAGCTTGTAAGGCTGGCGCTCTCCCAGCTGAGCTATTCACCCGATTTATGGCGGGGCAGACGGGGCTCGAACCCGCGACCTCCGGCGTGACAGGCCGGCACTCTAACCTACTGAGCTACTACCCCTTGTTGCTATTTGCCGCTCAAAGGAATTCTTCTTATAGCAAAACCTACAATCCGATGTCAACACTTTTTATTAATGGGTGACCATATCGGCGATAGACTCCGACATCCCCGCCTGCATGCCGTGATGCGGATGATGAGGCGACAGCTTAAGCCCCCTTTCCAGAACTTCATCCATATGGGAAACCGCCACAACATCCAATCTCTCCAGAATATCACTGCCGATCTCCTGCAGATCCTTGCGGTTCTTCTCCGGGATCAGAACCGTCCTGATTCCAGATCGTACCGAAGCCATCAGCTTCTCCTTCAGCCCTCCGATTGGCAGCACCCTCCCCTGCAGGGAGATCTCTCCGGTCATGGCCAGGGTGGCATCAACGGGGCGGTTGATAAGGGCGGAGACTATGGCCGTAGCCATGGTTATCCCTGCTGATGGACCATCCTTCGGGATCGCCCCTTCAGGAACATGAATGTGCAGATCGATCTGCTGGTAAAAATCACGTTCCATGCCGAGAAACTCCCCGCGTGAACGTACATAGGTCATGGCTGCCTGTGCTGACTCGTTCATAACTTCACCCAGCTTGCCGGTAATGGTCAACTTCCCCTTACCCGGCACGACTGCCACTTCGATCTGCAAAATGTCTCCACCGGACTCGGTCCATGCCAGGCCGTTGACAACCCCGGCCTGCAGAGGCTGTACCACGCTGTCGCTGCCGAATTTTTCCGGCCCCAGATACTCTGCCAGCGCAGCTTCATCCAGTTCCCGGCGCCACTTCTCCCCCCTAACCTTCTTGTGGGCAACCTTACGACAAAGGGATGCGATCTCCCTCTCTAGCCCCCGCACACCAGGCTCACGGGTATAGCCGGCTATAATTTTCATCAGCACCTGATCGGTGAAAGAGAGCAGCCTGCCATTCAGTCCGTTCTCCTTCAACTGCTTGGGGATGAGATACTGCCTGGCGATGCTCAGCTTCTCGCTGTCCATATAACCTTCGAGGCGTATGATCTCCATCCTGTCCAGTAGCGGCCTGGGGATGGAATGAAGCGAATTTGCGGTTGCCAGAAACATGACCTTGGAGAGGTCGTAGTCCAGATCAAGAAAGTGGTCGTTGAAACGGGAGTTTTGCTCCGGGTCGAGAACCTCAAGGAGGGCGGATGCAGGGTCACCGCGAAAATCCGAGCTGATCTTGTCTATTTCGTCCAGGAGAAAAAGGGGATTGCTCACCCCGACCTTTTTCAGGTTAAGGAGGATCTTGCCCGGCATCGCGCCGATGTAGGTGCGCCGGTGCCCGCGGATTTCGGCCTCGTCACGGACACCGCCAAGTGACATCTTGACGAATTTGCGCGAGGTAGCCCTGGCAATCGATCTTGCCAGGGAGGTCTTCCCCACACCTGGAGGCCCGACAAGGCAGAGGATCGGCCCCTTGACACTCTTTACCAGGCTTTGTACGGCGAGAAATTCCAGAACCCTCTGTTTGACCTTGGCAAGGCCGTAATGATCCTCATCCATCACCCTGCTGGCGAAGTTGATGTCCTTGGAGACACGACTGTAACTGCTCCAGGGCAAGTCAACGATTGTGTCCAGATAGTTCCTGATGACTCCGGCCTCGGCGGAAACTGGCGACATCAATTTAAGCTTTTTAAGCTCACTCTTTGCCTTGGTGCTGGCCTCTTCGGAAAGGGGCTTTGCCGCAAGCTTCGCCTCAAGCTCGCGAAACTCGTCGGCATGCTCGTCCTTTTTCCCCAACTCTTTCTGGATTACCTTGAGCTGCTCGTTAAGATAATACTCCTTCTGGTTATCCTCCATTTTTCTTTTGACCCGCTCCTTGATCTTCTTGTCGAGCTGGATGATCTCGGTCTCGGCAAGAATCAGTGAGAGAAGGGCATCGAGACGATCCTTCTCGTCAAAAATGGAGAGGATGTTCTGCTTCTCCTCATGCTTAACATTAAGCTGATTGACGATGGTGTCCACTAGGAGGTCCGGGTTGGAGATAGCTGACAGGGACGCCTGTGAATCCACATCCCCCCCCTTGGTACTGGTCAGATATGACTCGTACAGGGAGACAGTCTCTGCCATCATAGTCACTATCTCCGGAGAAGGCTTCTCGACGCTTTCCTGATGAATCTCCACATCAACGGTAAAGTAGTCACCTGCATCCTCGAAAGAGTGGATCTGCCCCCTGGACTTACCTTCTACAAGCACCTTGACCGTTCCGTTAGGCAGACGAAGAAGCTGGATGATCTGGCAGAGAGTGCCGACGGAACATATTTCATCAGGCGTCGGCTCTTCGGTCCTGGAGTTCTTCTGCGCGGCAAGAAAGATAAGCCGCTGCGACTCCATGGCGGCCTCAAGGGCATGAACAGACTTGCTCCTACCGATGAAGAGTGGCACCACCATGCTGGGGAATACGACGATGTCCCTTAAAGGCAAAAGAGGAAACCTCTTCAGTTCCCCCTTGCCGTTTTCTGCATTCTCAATTCCGTTTTCCATATCACCCTTATGCGGATTCAGCCATGCCTTCGTAGACAATTATCGGCTTTTCCTTTTTGGAAATGACCTCTTCATTGATTACCACTTCCTTAACCATCGACTGGGAAGGGATTTCATACATTATGTCCAGCATGGCGTTCTCAAGTATGGAACGGAGCCCCCTTGCACCCGTGTTACGCTTGAGCGCCTCCCTGGCGATGGCCACCAGTGAACCATCCGTGAACTTCAGCTTCACATGTTCCATCTCGAAAAGCTTCTGGTACTGCTTCACCAGGGCGTTTTTAGGCTCCTTGAGAATCTGCACCATCGCCTCTTCATTCAACTCCGTAAGGGTAGCCAGAACAGGCAGCCTGCCGATGAATTCAGGGATGAAGCCGAATTTGAGCAGATCCTCCGGCGTGACGTCGCTTAAGAGCTCCCCGGCCTTCTTCTCTTCCCTTTTCTTGATGTCTGCGCCGAAACCGAGGGTTTTAACCCCGGTACGCTGCTTTATTATGCTCTCAAGGCCGGCAAATGCACCGCTACAGATGAAGAGGATGTTGGTGGTGTCGACCTTGAGAAACTCCTGCTGCGGGTGCTTGCGCCCACCCTTGGGGGGGACGCTGGCGATTGTCCCTTCGATTATCTTCAGCAGCGCCTGCTGAACCCCCTCTCCGGACACATCCCTGGTGATGGATGGGGAATCGGACTTCCTGGCAATCTTGTCGATCTCATCGATGTAGATGATCCCTTTTTGCGCCCGCTCCACATCGTAATCGGCTGCCTGGAGGAGATTAAGGATGATGTTCTCCACATCCTCACCCACGTAGCCAGCCTCGGTGAGGTTTGTGGCATCTGCCATGGCAAATGGTACCTTGAGGATTCTGGCAAGTGTCTGCGCCAGCAGGGTCTTGCCCGAACCTGTAGGACCTATGAGCAGAATATTACTCTTCTGCATCTCCACGTCGGTGGGCTTGGCCATGTACTCAATGCGCTTGTAGTGGTTATAAACGGCTACGGCCAGGGTCTTTTTAGCGCTATCCTGGCCGATGACGTATTCGTCAAGAACCTCCCGAATCTCCTGAGGCTTGGGAAGCTTACTTGCATCGGAGCCGACAGTCTCCTCCAGCCTTGACTCCTCGGCAATGATGTCATTGCACAGGTCAATGCACTCATCGCAGATATAAACAGTAGGACCGGCAATCAGTTTTTTGACTTCGTCCTGACTCTTTCCGCAGAAAGAGCAGATCAACGCATCTGACCTGTCGTCACGCTTGCTCACAGTGCTCCTCCGGTCAATGGGTTACGCTCCAAAACTGAATCAATGAGACCGTAGGTGCAGGCCTCGCTGCTGGACATGAAGTAATCCCTATCCGTGTCTGCCTCCACCTTTTCGAAAGGCTGTCCTGTATGAAATGACAGTATTTCGTTCAGCTTTTTCTTCATACGCAGGATCTCCTGGGCATGAATACTGATATCGGTCGCCTGCCCCTGGAAACCACCAAGGGGTTGATGAATCATGATGCGTGAGTTGCTCAGGGAGTAGCGCTTCCCCTTCTCCCCGCCGGCAAGAAGGAGAGCCCCCATGGACGCAGCCTGCCCCACGCAGATCGTCGACACATGGGGCTTGATGTACTGCATTGTATCGTAGATAGCCATGCCCGAGGTAACCACCCCGCCCGGCGAATTGATGTAGAGATGGATGTCCTTGTCCGGATCCTCCGATTCAAGGAAAAGCATCTGGGCGATAATCAGATTAGACACATTGTCATCAATAGGACCACCAAGAAAAATGATCCTGTCCTTGAGCAAGCGGGAATAGATATCGTAAGATCTTTCACCACGACCGCTCTGCTCCACAACTATCGGAACATACATGAAAACCTCACTTGCTTAATGCACTGAAAAAGAACAACCGGCTTAGGCCGCTGTACGCTGCTTCTCGGTCACCACTGCCTTAGCGGCAACTATCAGCAGGACCTTCTCCTCACGAACCTGCTCCTCGAGATTCTGCTTGGCATCCTCGTTCTTCAGATAGAAACGGCTGATCCTCTCGAAATCCTGGCCGCTCTCCTCGGCCATCTTGCGTAAGCGGTTCTCCAGATCCTCAGTGGTAACCTCAACCCCTTCCTTGCCGGCAAGCTCATGGAGCAAGAGCGCCCCCTTTACCTGACTGGCGGCAACGGACCTGAACTGTTCGCGGTACTGCTCCTCATTCAACCCCATCATCTCCAGGGTCATGTTCTGGTATTTGAGGCGCTGCTTGGTATTCTCCAGCATGGTAGACAACTGCCTGTCCACCAGGGCAGCTGGGAGCTCGAAATCATTCTTCTCGATCAGGGCTTTAACAAGAGAGTCCTTGAAATCACGGTCAATGCGGTCCATCTCCTGACGCTCGTAACTCTCTGCGACCTTGGACTTCAACTCTTCCAAATTTTGGAACTCACCGAACTCTTGGGCAAAGGCGTCATCCAACTCCGGAAGCTCCTTCACCTTGACCTCCTTCAGGGTCACGTCGAACTCCACATCCTTACCGGACAGCTCCGAGTTGTGGTACCCTTCCGGGAAGGCAAGCTTAATCCTCTTGGTCTCACCTACCCCCATACCGGTAACCTGATCCTCGAAGCCTGGTATGAACGAGTTGCTCCCCAGTTCAAGCTGGTAGTCGCTCGCCTCGCCGCCTTCAAGCTTCTCACCGTCTACATAACCGACAAAATCAATGATGACAAAATCGCCGGCCTGGCAGGACCTCTCATCCTCTAGAGGCTTTATCTGAGCCATATTTTCACGCATCTGCTGAAGACGTTTCTCAACAACAGACTCGTCGGCAACGAAACTCTCCTTCTCCACCTCCAGCCCCTCGTAGTTGTCAACGACAACCGTTGGGAAGACTTCAATGGTGGCGGAATACTTGAAGGGTGCTCCATGGACAAGCGCATCGGCATCGATCACCGGATAAGCCACCGGGTAGATGCTGTTTTCCTGAATGTACTTGAAATAGGTCTCATTGAACAGGTTCTTGACAACATCGCTCTCCACCTGCCCCTGATAACTTTTTCTAATAAGATCCTTGGGAGCCTTCCCCTTCCTGAATCCGGGGAGAACGGCACGCTTGCCCAGCTCGGCATAAACCCTTTCGACCTCGGCCTGAACGCGCTCGGCAGGAATCTCGAAGTTGATCTTCTTTTTTACACTGCTAATCTCTTCCACATTTACCTGCATACTGATCCTCTCTTTCAATATCCTATGCTGAACGCACAAGTAGTTAAATCTTGAAAAAAACAGCTATATCACAATAGATTAACAAAAGCAAGATGCCTCGAAACCTTGACTATTGACATGTTAGCCGTCATCTGCTATCTAGGTTTCGTCGGGCGATTAACTCAGCGGGAGAGTGCTACCTTCACACGGTAGAAGTCACTGGTTCGATCCCAGTATCGCCCACCATTTAAAGCTAAGGCCATGTCAAACGACATGGCCTTTTTTTACGAGCATAAGGGGATTTACTCTCCACCAGGGCTCAACCGATCCGTCTAAGCCCAGCCGAGATGGGGATGGTGATTCCGCGCCAGGCGGGGAAGATACCCGCCACGAGACCAACCACCAACGCGGCAGACATTTGCAACATAATGGTGGAGTCGGATATGGCGAAGACAGGAAAAAACTGGGAAAGCTCCGTCTCAATCCACTTTGCAGCAGGAAAGGTCCCGATTACTCCGAGCAGTCCACCCAGCAGGGAGATGAATAGCGACTCACCGAATATTGTGGTAGCGATATGCCACCCCCCGAATCCGAGGCTCTTCATGGTGGCGTACTCGGACAGTCGCTCTCTGGCTGTCATGGCCATGGTGTTGGCAGCGACAACCATGATGATCACTATTACCACATAGGATACTATCTGGATGGCGATCATGATCGCCTCGGTCATGGCGACGAAGCTCAACTGGAACGCCTTCTCCGTCTCCGTGCGTGTTTCGGCGAGTGAGTTTTTGAACAGTGCATCCACGGCTCTGGAGACCTCGGCCGCCCTATCCGGCCTGTCCACGGCAACCATAAATATGCCGATCTGATCGGCACGTCTTGGCACTGTTTTCCGCATGGTTTCGTTAAGATAGTTCCAGTGGAAGAAGAACTGTGTCTCGTCGGTGCTTTTCTGGGCGCCGCTATAGATGCCGCGCAGCACGAACTCCCATTGGCCGGGGAATATGGTCCCCTTTAGAGTAATTCGATCTCCGACCTTCCAGCCATGTTTGGCCGCCAGCTTGCGCCCGGCCACAGCCCCCTGCCTATCGGCAAGAAACCCCTTTTTCTCCTCAGGGGTGAGGATGAACTCAGGGTAAATGGAGAGGAAGGTGCGGGGCTCCACTGCAAAGTTGGGGAAGAAATTCTTCTCCGTGATGTAGACCCCGCCGAACCAGTTCATGGTACTCACCTCGGTGACCCCGGGCACGTGACGGATCCTTTCCCTGTAGGAGATTGGCAGAGTGAATACCAGTGAGATTGAGCTCCTAGTGACTAGACGGGTAGATGAGGATGTTTCAACACCGAGGTACCATAAACCTACTAGGGTGCGAAGCAGGCCGAAGGCGAGGATGGCGACGGCTATCCCGGTGATGGTTAGAAGCGCCCTTAGCTTGTGGCGGAAGGAGTTACGGATAATCAGCTTCAGGTAGAACATGGTGATTCGTAGCCGGGATCTGCTACCAGCACCCCTTTTTCAAGGTGCACGATGCGGTGGGCCTTTCCGGCAGCGCGGGGGTCGTGGGTTACCATGATGACCGTCTTGCCGAACTCCCTTACCATCCGGTCCATGATCGAGAGTATCTCCTCTGCAGAGTGGCGATCAAGATCTCCGGTCGGTTCGTCAGCGACAAGTATATCGGGATCGCTCACCATTGCCCTGGCGATGGCCACACGCTGCTGCTGGCCGCCGGACAGTTCGGAAGGGTAATGATCCATCCGGTCAGAGAGGTTTACCAAGGAGAGAACGTTTGAAGCATGCTCCTGTCGCTTGCGACGTGAGAGCCCGGTAAGGAGTAGAGGCAGTTCCACGTTTTCGAAGGCGGTCAGCACCGGTATGAGATTGTAGAACTGGAAGATGAAGCCAACACTGTAGGAGCGCCAGGACGCAAGCGCCGCATCATCCAGGGCCGTGATCTCTACCCCCCCCACATTTATGCTGCCGCTGTCCACCTTGTCTATGCCGGCTATGAGATTAAGGAGGGTGCTCTTGCCAGAGCCGGACGGCCCCATGAGGGCGAGGAACTCCCCATGCCTAATGTCAATGGAGATATCCTCGAGCACCGGCACTGCCTGGTTGCCGCGCCGGTAAGACTTGGAGAGCTTTTTTACGGAAACCAGTATTTCCGGCGCTGTCTGCGTCACTTGTCACCGCTCTTTATCTTTGAGCCGTTCTTCAGCCTGTCGAGAGGCTTGAGAGCGATCTTGTCCCCTGCCTTGACACCGGAGATTATCTCCTGCATATCTCCAGCCCTGCCACCCGGGGTTACCCTGGCCTCCTCGACCCTCTCCCCTTTTATCAGGTAGAGATAACTTGCTCCCCCCCTGGCAATGATCGCCGTTGGAGGGACAACTGTCTTGGGTTTTTGCTCCCCTTCGTCTACAGGGCGCTGCAAAAAGGCCACCTTGGCGCTCATCTCTGGCAGAATGCGCCGATCATTGTCGCTGAACCTGACCTTTACCAGCACCGTTGCCTTAGTCCTGTCAGCCGTGGGAACAACGGTGTGCACGACTCCGCGGAAGCGACTTCCCGGCAGTGCATCCAGAAGGATTTCACAAGGCTGGCCGGTGCGAACCTTCTCAAGGTTAGACTCGGATACATCCGCCTCAACCATGAGTGATGACAAATCTGCTATGGTGACCACCGATGCCTTGGCATTTGCAGCCGCGCCCAGAGGGGTAACAATGTCCCCCACATCGGCGTTCTTGGTCAGGACCACCCCTTCGAAGGGGGCACGAATCCTGGTGTAATCCAGGGACACGTCGGCCCCCTGCTGTGCGGCCTCCGCGACCCTGATATTTGCCGCGGCAGCTGTCAGAGATGCCCTACCCCTGTCCCGTCGGGCCTCGGCACTGTCGTACTCCCCACGCGAGACAACACCCTGGGCCAGAAGCTCCTTCATCCTCTGCAGATTCCTCTCCGCATCGGCATATTCGACCCTGGCCTGCTCATGCTGCGCCGTTGCCGCTGCCAAGGCTGCAGTTGCCTGGCGCAGGGATGAATCCGCGTCCCTTCCCTCAAGCCTGGCGATAACCTCCCCGCTTTTGACTCTGCTCCCCTCCTCCACCCCAAGCCATTCCAGACGGCCGGTTGCCTTTGAGGCCAGGGCAGCCTTACGCTGGGCAACCACGTAACCGCTGGCATTGAGAAGGGTAAATTCCTGAGAAGGATAGGCAAGAGTGACCACGCCACTCTCTACCTGGACTACCGGAGAGAAAACGCTTCTCCAGAGAATAAGTGCAGACGCGACAGCAATTAGCATGATGATGACGGCCAAATTACGGTTACGCGTCGACGAGCGGTGTCCCGGAGCCAGCTTGTCTATCTTAAGCATGGAGATGTCTTTACTGGCCATGCTGTTTGCTCTGCACCGCCAGTTTCTCCTCCCTGATCACCATGTCGACGATAGGGAGCCTGGGGATTTTTTCTATGCCGTATTTTTCCTTAAGGTTCAAATCGGGTGGAACTGAGGCAAGAAGGGCTTCAGCAACATTCTGGTCCGCCTGGCGATAGCGGAGCTTCGCTTCGACGGATACGCTCCTCACCCCCTGGGGGACGTTAATGCCGTAATAGACATCTTTGTACCCCCTGGCAGGGATGGTTTCATGGCGCTGGAAGGCGGTTACGACCCAGGGATGTACGGCGAAATGGAAATCCTTGCCCATGCCGTCCGAGTTGAAAATTCGCACATCGTCCGGAAGAGAACCGTCATCCTTGACCGAACCGCTGCTTAATAGCACTCTGCCGTTTCCGTCCCTTGCAGTGATCTCCAGCCACATCTGTCGCACGTTTGTCAGGGAGGTCGGCAGGTTGTGACCTGCGCGCAGATTCTTCACCCGCACCTTAACCTCGCTGAGCTGGCCGGCACGGTAAACAGGGGTGATTTCAACATCCGCAGCGCTTTTAAGGCGCTCCACCGCCATCTCATACTGATTCATGAGCCGCTTGGCCAGTTCCTTGTCACCGGATTTTTTAGCTGCCTCCGCACCTAGATAGGAGAGGAGGTAGTTGGCTCCGTTGAAATAGTGGCGGTAATCGCCGCGCGCCGGCTTCCTGAAAGTATCCGCAACCTCCCGGAAGGTTCTGATGTCGACCATGTGGCAGTCCTGGCAGAGGATGTCCAGCTGGGCGTAGGGGCCGCTCTTCCATTCGTTGTAGGTAGCCTCAAGGGGGAAGTGGGAGTCGTAATGATAAACCTGATGACAGGAGGCGCAAAGGTCGGCCTTGAGCTGGAAATTAGACTGCTCGCAGCTGTGGAAGCCACCGCCGCAGTTTGGACCGGGCTTGAATGGCGCTCTTTTCACAGGGACCCCGTTCTGCCCCGTGGAGAGGATCATCGAGCCGTTCTCAGGATCACGGCTGGGGGTCTGCTGGTGGGTGACACCGCTGATGGAGTGGCAGATGTCACACGATACGCCTGCCAGAGCCATGGACGACAAACCGGCCAAGCCGGCCCCCTTGATCTCCCCCGTCAACATGCCGGCTGGCGAATGACACCCCTCGCACTGGCGGGTGATCTCGTGACCAACCGCCTTAACGGCCTTGTTAAGCTCCCCCTGGTAGATCGGGTCCTCGAAGGCCATGTTATGCACCGACCCGTTCCACTCGGCATACTGCTTAGCATGGCAGCCGCCACACTTTTGCGGCGGGGCAAAGGGGACATCACCCTTCTCCCATTTAATCAGCGATGGGTAGTATGGGTAGAAGGAGCGGTCGAATGAGAATACGGCCGGTTCAGCAGCTGCATAGCTTACCAGGAACAGTGAAAGGGAAACAATTAGTACGACCCTAACGGCCTTGACAGGTATCGACATTCAAAACTCCTTCGACTAATGAGGTCATTCTAGGAGACATTGACAGATTATTGAATTACATCCCGACTGTCAATAACCGCATGCTTTCAATATGGCTGTCATCCTTGAAATTGCAATGGATTGAACTGTTGATAAAATTGAGCATGAAAATCAACCAAGAATCACCATAATTCGTCAATCACTGCTCCAATTTGAGGACAAGGGACCCTAACATGGCAAGCGACGTGGAACATCTGAGGCAGCAGCTCGAATATCGCAAGAGGTTCATGGAGAAGATCAACGACATTCACTCCGCCACAAACCTGAACGACATCCTGTTCCAGTTGAAAGACAGCATTGCCAGCCTGTTCGATGCGGAGAGGATCACTATCTATGTGGCCGACACCAAGAGTATGGTTCTTGTCTCAAGGGTGAAGTCAGGTAGCGAAGTCACCCAGATATCCGTTCCGATAAACTCCTCAAGCCTTGCAGGCTACTGCGCCATGTCGGGGAGCGTCGTAAAGATTCGCAACGCCTATGACCAGCATGAACTCTCCATGATCAACTCGGAACTCCGCTTCGACTCCAAGTGGGATCAACAGAGCGGATTCAAGACAGGCCAGGTTCTATGCCTGCCCATGAGATTCAACAACACCCTGATCGGCGTAATCCAGCTGATCAACAAGAAAAACGGCGACGAATTCAGCTCAACCGACATTGGCTACGCCGGCGAACTCGCCACCTCCCTCTCCATCGCCATTTACAATATCCATAGAATAAACAGCTCATCGAAACTTATCAGACAAAAATCAAGATACAACTTTCTTCTGGACAAGAACCTCCTGGATGAAAACGATATCCAGCGACTCTCTGCTCACCCGGATGCGAATGTCATAGGCCTTGACCTGCTGCTGGTACGCGAGTTGAATATCAGCCGCGAGGATATGGCAAAGAACCTGGCCCTGTATTTCGGCTGCGAATTCATTGGCTTCGACCCCAGCCTGCCGAAAATTGCTGAAATACATTCAAGAATCAAGGCGGAAAGATTGAAAAAGGAGCGCTGGGTTCCGGTGAAGATTGAAAACGGCATCCTGCATCTGGCTATGGAGGACCCCACCGACCTGGGTAAACACGACATGATCCGTTTTGTCTACCCGGAATTCAAGAGACACAGCTTCACCGGAGCCTTCAGGGACGACATCGAGAGGTTCATTGATCAATTCTACATGATCAAATCCAACGTAGGTGGATCAGCCAGCATCAATGAACTGATCAGCAAGCTGGACAATGGTGATGAGCCTGATGTCGAGCAGGAGGTACAAAAGGTTTCCGAGCAGGATAGCGTCATTGTGCAACTGGTGAACAAGATCATCTGCGATGCATTCAATGCGAAGGCTTCGGATATCCATATCGAGCCTTACCCTGGAAGAAACGACCTGCTCGTCAGAACAAGGATAGACGGGCGTTGCAAGATATATCAGCGCATACCTTACAAGTACAAGTATGCCCTGACATCAAGGATCAAGATCATGGCCAACCTGGACATTGCCGAACGGCGCAAGCCCCAGGACGGCAAGATAGATTTCAAGAAGTTCGGGCCGATCGACGTGGAACTGCGCGTTGCCACACTCCCAACCGCCGGGCAGTTGGAGGACGTGGTAATGAGAATACTGGCGTCGGGTGAGCCGATTCCCTTTGATAGACTGGGTCTTACGGCAAGAAACATGGAAGTATTTGATGACTCCATCAAGAAACCGTACGGCCTAATCCTTGTAGTTGGACCTACTGGTTCAGGAAAGACGACGACCCTGCACTCGGCAATCGCCAGGATAAACACCCCAGAGGCCAAGATCTGGACTGCAGAAGATCCGGTAGAAATCACCCAGAACGGGCTGCGGCAGGTGCAAGTGAACAGCAAGATAGGCTTCACCTTTGCCACGGCCCTGCGCGCCTTCCTCAGGGCGGACCCAGATGTCATAATGGTCGGCGAAATGCGGGACGGAGAAACTTCAGCGATGGGAATCGAGGCATCTCTGACCGGTCACCTGGTCTTCTCGACCCTGCACACCAACTCTGCCCCGGAAACTGTCACCCGCCTCCTGGACATGGGGATGGACCCATTCAGCTTCTCCGATGCAATCCTCTGCATCCTCGCCCAAAGATTGGCCAGGCGCATCTGCCCCGACTGCAGTGATGTCTACAAGCCTGATGCAAAAGAACTGGAGGAGCTGATAGCTGAATACGGCAGAGAAGATTTTGCCGGGGCAGAAATTGATCCTAGTGAAATAACCCTTGTCCGTCCAGTCGGCTGTACGAAGTGCAATAACTCGGGATACAAGGGGCGCCTCGGTCTGCACGAAATCCTTCATGGCAGCGAAGAGATGAAATCCTTGATAAAGAAGAAAGGGGAAGTGGAGTCGATCCGCCGCCAGGCCATCGCAGACGGCATGACCACCCTTAAACAGGACGGCATTCTCAAGTGTTTTCAGGGCCTGACCGATATAAAGGAAGTGAGACGAGTCTGCATAAAATAAACGGTTCCCGGCAAACCCCGACTGCAAAACACAAGAGCCCTGTCACTATTGCGACAGGGCTCTTGTGTTAGCAAGATCTCTTCCCATGAAATTCAGCAGCAAGGGGATATCATCACCTTTTGCGCATGTCTATGCCATAACTCCTTATCTTTCGGTGGAGATTGCTCCGTTCAAGCTCGATGGCCTCAGCGGTTCTGGTTATGTTCCAGTCGTTCTCGTCCAGCTTCTGGATGATGAACTCTCGCTCGAACTCCTCCCTGGCCTCCCTAAGGGAGTGGACTTCAAGGGCATGGTCGAGCTTGTGGGGCAACCTGATATCCATGATGGCGTCGGGCATCTGCTCCACGGTAATGACCCTCCCGGGGGACATTATGACCAGTCGTTCCATGATGTTCTTCAGCTCCCTTATGTTGCCGGGCCAGTCGTAACTCTGCATCAACTCAACCGCCTCTTCATCAATCGACTTTTTCTCCCTAGTCTCCCGGATGCAGAACTGTTCAAGAAAGTGGTCAATAAGGGCTGGAACATCCTCACGCCTCTCGCGCAAGGGGAGCAGATCGAACGGGACGACATTGAGCATATAGTATAGCTCTTCGCTGAATGAGCCAGCTTTTACGGCATTTTCAAGTGAACTGCTTGAGGAGGCCATGACACGCACATCCACCTCGATGCTCCTGTTACCCCCTAAACGCTCGAAACGGTGCTCCTCTATAACCCTGAGAAGCTTGGCCTGACAGGCGAGGGGCATTTCAGCGATCTCGTTAAGGAATAGTGAACCGCCATCGACCAGATCCAGCCTCCCCTTGCGCTGCGAAGCGGCTCCAGGTATTGCCCCTTTTTCGTAACCGAACAGCTCTGCTTCGATCAGCTCTTCAGGAATCGACGCGCAGTTGAGGGTTACGAAGGGCTTTTCACATCTGGGGCTGTAACGGTGGATTGCATGGGCCACAGACTCCTTGCCTGTACCACTTTCCCCCTGAATCAGGATGGAGGCGCTGGTCGGCGAGACGATGCGGATCTGCTCCCGCAGGAGCCTGGCAGGCTCCGAATCACCCACCATCTCGTAACGCTCCTGCATCATGCCGCGCAGGGAGGCATTCTCCTCCTTGAGGCGACTCATCCCTATGGCGTTATGCACCGTTACCAGCACCTTCTCCAGGGAGAGGGGCTTTTCGATGAAATCAAAGGCCCCAAGCTTGGTTGCCTTAACGGCAGTCTCTATTGTCCCATGCCCGGATATCATCACCACCGCCAAGTCGGGGTAGAGCTCCTTCACCCGCTGCAGGGTCTCCAGACCGTCGAGCCTTGGCATCCATATGTCCAGCAGCACCAGATCCGGAATCTCTTTCTGTAGCGCGGAGAGGGCATCAAGACCATCATTTGCCATTGTGACCCTGTATCCCTCGTCCTCCAGGATCCCCTGAAGCGCCATGCGGATACTTGACTCGTCGTCCACGATGAGAATGGTCGGCGTCATCACCCCTCCCCGCAGATGCCAAACTCCACGGCCAGGGCACGCCATGCGGGGAGGCTTCGCTCAATCATCCCCATGTCCACGCAGTAGGCCACGCGGAAATGGCCCGGCGCACCGAAACCGGCTCCAGGGACTAGGAGCAGGTTATGCTTCTGGGCGGCGCGGACAAACGCCACGTCATCGGCAACTGGTGACTTGGGGAAGAGATAGAAGGCACCGTCAGGTTTGACCATGCTGAACCCCATGGATGTGAGATTCTCAAAGAGAATGTCCCGCTTCTGCTGGTAGCTGCCGATATCAACGGACTCGTGCTGCAACTTCGCCACCAGACGCTGCATCAGGGCTGGAGCATTGACGAAACCCAGGGTCCTGTTACAGAAGATAGCCCCCTCCATGAAGAGGTCGACATGGGTCATGGAGGGATTGGCGGCCAGATATCCGATCCTCTCCCCCGGCAGGGCCAGGTCCTTGGAGTGGGAGGTCACCACTACCGAGTTCGTAACGTAAGGGAAAATGTTGGGTACGGCGTGACCATCATAGGAGATGCGCGCGTAGGGCTCGTCGGAAATGACGTAGATCTGCCTTTGCAGCTCGCGCTCCTTCCGTTCCATCATCTCACCCAGTCGGCGCAAGGATTCAGCCGGGTAGATGACACCTGTAGGATTGTTGGGGGTGTTGATGATTATCGCCCTGGTCCTGTCGTTTATTGCTGCTTCTATTGCAGACAGATCCAGCTGGAAACTCTCCCGGTCGGTCCAGACCTCGCGCGGGACCCCGCCATGGTTATCAATGTAAAACTTGTACTCAACGAAATGGGGGGTCAGGATTATTACCTCCTCCCCCGGATTGAGAATCGTCTTCAGGACAACATTGAGTGCACCGCTGGCACCACAGGTCATGACTACCTGGCTGCCGCTGACATCAAGCCCCGAGATGCTTGACAGCATGCTTGCCACTGCGCCTCTGGCCTCGTCATAGCCAGCATTGCTCATGTAGCGGTGAATTCCGGGTTGGGGAGCATTGGCCAGACGCTGCAGTTCGTCGTAGAACTTTGACGGCGGATCGATGTTCGGATTTCCCAGAGTGAAGTCATAGACATTATCATCACCGAATTTCTGGCGAAGGCGTCCACCCTCCTCAAACATTCTCCTGATCCATGATGCCCCTTCTATACATGACTGTACCTTTACAGCGATTGCCATGTCCCCTCCAGCTGAAAAATTTTACAGACTGTAGCATAATCACAACAGTTGCAGCAACCGGTTATAACACAGGCACCAATACCTTTGTGCAAAGTTTGCCAAAGGTATGGCTCAACATTGACGGGTTATCTTGAGTGAATGGGTTTAAGTGGATGGGGAATGAGGTGGGGGGACTTCATGGCCATCCTCTGGCAAGTCGTTTCTGACCATGGATGCGATGTAGTTGTCCAGCTCCTCACGGTAAGTACGACCGAGGCTTGTGAACTGTATGCCGTACAGGTGGGCTCCATCCAGTGTCCTGGCGGTTCGCACCACCTCCCCCTCGGTCTCCACCATAGTGGTGTTCGGAATGGCAAAGAAGCATTGGATGAGACTCCCCACCTCGAGAAAATACTCGGTTTCGATAAGCATTCCGGTGAGGCTGATGTTATGGGACAAGCAGAAGAACTCAACCGAATCCTTCATACTGATCACCCTGACCCTCAGGGAAACCCTCCTGCTCCTCACCATATGAACGGTAAGAAACTGTCCGACGGTCTTCACCAGTTGCAATGGCTTTATGGGTTTTGCGATCAAGGCATCGGCACCGCATTGACTCAGGCGTTTAAACTCCTCAGGATCGTCTCGGCATACGAGTATCATCTTCACGTCCGTGTCTGGCAGTTCACTCCTTAAATTCCGGCAAAAACTGCCCCCATCCATGTCAGTGAGATTGATGTCGATGATAATCAGGTTTATCCCCTGCTCATTCACCAGAACCAGTGCTGAAGCGAAGCTTTCCGCAGAGCAGATCTGGAACTCGCTTCTGCGCAGAAGAGTGCTGTTTCTCTCGATGAACGAAATGGATGAACTGGCGACAAGTATCTTCTTCATCTGGCAATCTTATGCAGCGAGCCGGGAAATGTCAATTATTGACAAGGATTGAACACGAATGATAATTTGCCGGCAAAGTTGCTAACCTAAAATCGGCAGATTCCCGAAAACAAGGAGCAGATGATGGAAATTCTCGCAATAGACATCGGCTTTGGCTTCACCAAAGCAACAAATGGTAACCGTTCGCTGGTTTTCAAATCACTGCTCGGCGAGGCAACCGATATCCAGTTCAAGGGGGGCATCCTGGGAGAGACCTCCCAGGACGAAAATATCCATATCGAAGTGGACGGCAAGTCATATTTTGTCGGAGAAATGGCCGAACGCCAGAGCAATGTCCGCTCGTTCACCCTTGATCAGTCACAGTTTTTCAACAGCTACGCAAAACCATTGGCCCTGGCGGCAGCTGCCCGGCTTGTCGGCAACTACATGCCCATAGGGTTGGTGACCGGCCTCCCCATCGGCTATTACCGCGATTACCGCGAGTCTCTCGTAAAGGTCCTCCAGGGGGATCACAAAGTCACACTGACCAGCCTGAACGGCAAACGGGAAGAGAAAGTCATCAAGATCAACGAGGTCAAGGTTATCCCCCAGCCATTCGGCTCCCTCTTCAACCTCATGCTCAATGATCTCGGTGAACTTGGTGAGAAGCGCTATCTCCAAGAAAAGATCGGTATCATAGACGTGGGGTTCAAGACTGCAGACTTTACGGTCGCCGACAAGATGCGCTACTCGGAACGCGGCAGCCGCACAACCGACACCGGCATATCAAGGGCATTCGGCATGATTGCCGGAAAGCTTCGAGAAAAAAGCAATGTGAGCGTAGAGATATACCGGCTCTATGATGCCGTCGAACGGGGGATGATAAAGATAAGGGGGAAGGAGTATGACCTCAAGGCCCCAACGGAGATGATTTTCGGCCAGTTGGCCACCGCCATTGCCAACGAGGTTGACCGCCTCTGGAGCGATGACTGGGACATAGACACCATAGTAATAACAGGTGGCGGAGGGACGGCCCTGGCAAGACAGCTGCAACCGCTCATCAACGGTAACGTGGTGATAGTCGATGGGAGTACTGACTCAAGGCTCTGCAATGTGAAGGGATATTGGAAGTATGGCAAACATATCTGGGCACGTGGTGTGCCGCTGACAGTGCCGGCTGCAGAGGCAACGCAGCCTCAAAAACAGTAGTAGCAGATGGGGGATCAAACGATCCCCCTTTTTCTTTATTACTGCCATCCGACCAGTTATTGTTAATGCTTTTTATCTTGTTTACGGTTTGCGATTATATTAATAATCAACGGTTTCATAAAAGACTCGCCGGCTGCAGCCACGGTTTTACCCGATACAGCCAGCTGACAATTCACCGTCAAAGAGGACAACGCACATGAACCTTCAAAAGCAGGAAACCCATCTCAAGGAGTGGCAAGCCCAGGAGGAAATAGCAGAGCAGATGCTCCCCATGATCGGCCACCTCTACCGGAACAACAACGTAGTTGTAACAGTTTACGGCCGCTCGCTGGTAAATATTTCGTCAATCGACATCCTCAAGGCACATCGTTTTGCCCGCCAGATTCTCGACAGCGAACTCTCTGCATGTGACACTTTCCCGATCCTTTCGGCCATCATCAAGCTCGATATTGCCCCGGCCCGCATCGATCTTGGAAGACTTACCACTCGCTATCAGGCGGAGAAAGATGCCGTCTCCATTGACGACTTCGTTCGCCGCGAACTCACCCCTGTCAACACCGGTCGCACCACCCTGCTGAGCGAGCCCCAGGACATAGTCCTTTATGGTTTCGGCCGCATCGGTCGTCTACTGGCACGCATCCTCATCGAAAAAGCCGGCAGCGGCGAAAAACTCCGCCTTCGTGCCGCGGTGGTGCGCAAGGGTGGTGCAGACGACTTGGTCAAGAGGGCCAGCCTGCTGCGCCGCGACTCAGTCCACGGCCCCTTCAACGGTATCATCACCATTGACGAGGAAGAGAACGCCATTATCGCCAACGGCAACATGATCCGCATCATCTATGCCGATGCCCCGGAAAACGTGGACTACACCCAGTACGGCATAAACAACGCCATCCTCATCGACAATACCGGCAAGTGGCGCGACCGTGAAGGGCTGGGCCGCCATCTCAAGGCAAAGGGGATTGCCAAGGTTGTCCTCACCGCACCGGGGAAGGGGGACATCCCCAACATCGTCGCCGGCGTGAACGACCAGCTCCTCACCCCGGAGGAGAGGCTCTACTCAGCCGCAAGCTGTACCACCAATGCCATCGTGCCTGTTCTCAAGGCAGTAAACGACAAGTTCGGCATCGTCAGCGGCCATGTGGAGACATGCCACTCCTATACCAACGACCAGAACCTGATCGACAACTATCACAAGAACAACCGACGCGGCCGCAGCGCCCCCCTCAACATGGTCATCACCGAGACCGGCGCAGCCAAAGCTGTTGCCAAGGCTATTCCCGAACTGGCCGGCAAGCTCACAGGCAATGCAATCCGCGTCCCTACCCCCAATGTGTCCCTGGCAATACTCAACCTCGAGCTGGGCACTACTGTTGACGCCAACCAACTGAACGGCTACCTGCGTGGCATGTCCCTCGACTCCACCCTGCAAAACCAGATCGACTACACCAACTCCCCTGAGGTGGTCTCCAGCGACTTCGTCGGTTCGCGCCATGCGGGAGTGGTCGACTCCCTCGCCACCATTGTCCAGGGCAACCGCTGCGTCCTCTACGTATGGTACGACAACGAGTTCGGCTACAGCTGCCAGGTGGTGCGCATGGTGCAGAAGATGGTGGGACTGGAACTCCCCTCTCTTCCAAACTAACTCTTCACAAGTCAGCAGATTCCATCCCTGAACGGCCCGTCGGTTGATACCGACGGGCCGTCTGCGTTTAATCCTCCCCCAAATAGTTTTCAGCAGGTAAGCACACCTACCGCAGTAGCAAACACTAATTATTGCGCTATCATTTACCTCACAATCTCCTGCACAATGAGGCAAACCCATGACCTATCCACCCATAAGGAAAGAGCCCGGTAGTTTTGCCCTCCAGCCCAACATGCCTGACTACCAGGAATGCAGATCTTCATTCACCTGGGATTCGGTCCGTTCGGAA
>Ga0209314_10000320_pt1 | contig 21020 bp, 16 predicted proteins | sample I19B2metaG_FD_184146 | JGI IMG/M metagenome (GOLD analysis project Ga0209314, IMG submission 184146) | Lake sediment bacterial and archeal communities from Gulf of Boni, Indonesia to study Microbial Dark Matter (Phase II) - ​I19B2 metaG... | ecosystem: Environmental > Aquatic > Freshwater >... | reverse complement strand
AAGGTAACCCAGAATACGGGCATCCTTCTCGCCTTCCTAGGACTGGCTACTGCTACTCTATTCATCGCCGTTATTAGTTGGCAGAGCCCTCAGCTCACCATTGAAACCTTTATTGGTAAGGTTCTAATTCCCCCCAACCTTACCCTAGGCTCATTAACGCTGGTTATAGGAGGTGCCGCCTTGGCTCTGTCAACATGGAACCCAGACAGGAAAAAATTACTTTATAAACAGGTTTACCGACTAATCCTTATCTCCATAATGGGGTTTACCCCATATATCATGTGGTTCTCGGTAAGGTTTATACATCTAGAACTCGCCTTTGCAGCTTCTATAGGTCTCAGCTGCTTCATCATAAGCCTAATACTACTCTTCGTAAATCTAGGAAAGGTTAGGATACGCTTACCTATGAAGCCGTCTGCAGAGGGGAAGAAGAACGTGTGAAGGCTTCATCGGCTAAGCCTTCTTGACAGCCGCCAAACCTGAGCTGTCAGTTCCCGGGCTCTTGTAAGGCTTTCATGAATCTTATCCCTGTCAAACGCCCTAGGGTTGAAAAGCTGTTTCTCCAACTTCTTTACCACTAAGCGCTGTGACCCTGACATCCTTAGACGCATCCCGTTAAGTAGGTTGAGGCATCTGGTCCCGAGTTCCATGGAGCAGAATAAGGAGGCTTCAATGTCTCCTTCCCCGAGAAGCTCCATTGCCCCACTCACCATATATTGCCGCATGGCGTCGCTGAGCCAATCCCTATTCTCCTCATAGGCTACGGCATCGTGTTCGAGGAGCGTTTGGGTAAGCCTGTGAAGCGCTTCAGCTGACTCTAAGGCTTTCAAAGCCCAGCTCCTCGAAGCCCCGTCAACGTTGACTAACTCCGTTATGACTTGGTAAAGCCCTGGTTGATCCAACCGCTCACAGACCTGCCTCAACCTGCTTAGGCATCTTCTATCCGTTGGAGCTACGTCGGCGATGAAGAAAAGGGCGGGTCCAAACCCGTAGAGGACGGCAGCGCAGATGCTCGGCGGAACCATGTCCAAGTTACCCCTTTTAAACTCTACCCAGCCCATCCCGACGTAATCCTCGGCAAACCTTAGGCTAAGCCTTATACGCTGCTTGACGAAACGTGGCTCATGGTAAAGCCTGGAAACCTTACCCTTAACCTTTGAAAGGAAACCCGTGGGGTCGTATAGGACCACGGCTTCAACAAGCTGCGCCGAAAGAACCAATGACTGTGCGAGAAGACCTTCAACGTCTTCGAAGACCTGCTTCTCGTGAAGCCTGTAGAAAACAGTTCGTCCACCGATGGTTAGAGGGGGTTGACGGCTGTTCTCATGAAAACCAGACCCTAAAACAGCGTCTACGTCAACGTCGCTGGATTCCGTAGCCTCACCGCGGGCAACCGAACCTGTCAGATAAACCGCGATGATTCCACTATGCTTGGAAAGGATAGCCGCTGCAGCTTTCTCAGCTAGGGAAAACAGGCTTTCCCTTGAAGTCTTTTCAGAGGGCTTCCGCCCCGCATCCCCTTCAGCCAGCGGCATGAAGAACCCCCACTCTACTGGGATGAAGAGAGAAAGGCTGGGATAAAGAGTTTCCGAATGCTGCATGAGTTTTCATATTAAAGCCCTGTCCGGCTTTGTAGAAACCCTCACAGACGGTATCTAATTCCTATAAAAACGAAGCGGGTGACCAAGTGGAGCATGCATCTGTTAGGCACATGAATGAACATCGTTGGGAGGGTTTCTACAGAGCCCCCTGTCCATAAACCTCTTATAGCGATTGGATAGAGTCTAGAAGGTGGTAGCTATGAATGACAGGCAGCGTTTTCTAGGTACCATGATGTTCAAGGACGTTGACAGGGTTCCAGACTATGAATTCGGCTACTGGGCTGAAACTATGGATAGATGGCATATGGAGGGGCTTCCCCAGGATCAGCGTAACAACCGGGATATAGAGCTGTACTTTGACTTGGAGGGATGGGACTGCCATGAAACCCTACCGATACGGACTGGGCTTTGGCCTACGCTTCCTTCGCGGATCTTGGAGCAGACACCGCGTAGAACGCTTATAGACGATGGCATGGGAGGCATCTGCGAAAGCCTTTCAACATCCACACCCCCGCGTTACCTCCGCTACCCACTGAAGAACCACGGTGACTGGGAGAAGCTTAAGCCCTTCTTCAACCCGGACACTCCAGGGAGGTTCCCGTTAAACTGGGATGAGGTCGCCGACGGGTTTAAGGAACGCGGCTACACCTTAAGCATAGGTATAGGAAGCCTCTACGGCTGGCTGAGGAACTGGATGGGCTTCGAAAACCTCTCCGTAGCGTTCTATAAACAACCAGACTGGGTGGCTGAGATGATGGATACGCTGACAAACCTATGGATGAAGATCGTTGAGAAAGCCCTGCACAGGGTTCAAGTCGACTGTAGCACATGGTGGGAGGATATGTGCTACAGCCACGGACCACTGATCTCACCTAGGCATTTCATGGAGTTCATGGTGCCAAGGTATAGAAAGGTAACTTCCTTGCTGAAGGAACACGGCGTCAACGTGAACATCGTGGACTGCGATGGAAGGATAGACGCGCTCGTTCCCGGATGGCTTGAAGCCGGGATCAACTGCATGTTCCCCGTTGAGGCTAGGCACACGGACATCTACAGGCTCAGGGAAAAGTACGGGAGAAAGGTGTTACTGATGGGTGGGGTGAATAAGCTGGCGCTTATGAAGGGTCAAGCCGCCGTCGATGAAGAGCTGAAACGCTTAACCCCCCTCCTGGAACAAGGCGGCTACATACCTACGGTAGACCACAGGGTTCCACCCGAAGTATCCCTGGCTAACTACAAGTACTACCTAAAGCAGAAGAGGAAATGGATCGGTCGCGGTAACTGATCGAAAAAGCTGAGGAATGAAGGGGACGGTCTGAAGCCTCAGTTTCACGGTTCAGGCGTATTTTTCCCGAGACCATATATTCAAGAGGCATCGTGGGTTATACGCCGTGAAGCACCTGAACATGCTTGGATAAAGCCTTTGCATACACGCGAACCGTGAAACTACTAGGCTTAGGAACATGGATTAACACTGATACGCGGGAAAAACACGTGATTTTCCAAAGTGTAGAGATACTTTAAATGCACCCCCTTGCACCGTCGAATACCTAAAATACGATGATTGGTGGATCAAACCTGTTAAAATACAGTTCCCTAATGTTAAGTTACACGCCTACCTTCATCCAGCCTACTCTCTATAACGGTTGCTTAAAATTTAGTAGGATGTTCAAGCAGAATGACATGGCGTATAAGACGCTTATTTGAAGAATGAAGCCGCTTTCTATGGACAGTATTACGTAGCCTTATTCATTTTAGTGATGGTGTTCATGTTTCCCTGGCTCTTCTTTCATCATTCTTCCTATGTATTTCCCAGGTTGTTTCTTAAATTCCATTTCACATTTTTCCGAGCAGAAGTAGAAGATGTAGCCTTCATGCTCAACCTTGCCGTAGGCGGTTTCGGGTTCCACCTTCATTCCACAAACGGGGTCTGTGGTTACATGCTTCTTCTCAGTAAATCCCATCCCCTTTGGTTCATACCGTCTCAAGGTCTGGCTGTTAAAGGCAACGATAACCGTGCTTAAGGACATGAGTAGGGCTCCGAACGCGGGGCTTAGAGTTACTCCCCAGCCGCTGAGAACCCCGGCTGCCAAAGGTATCGCTAATATATTGTAACCTGCGGCCCACCATAGATTCTGCACCATCTTTGAGTACGTCCTCTGTGAAATGTCGATAACCTTCGGGACGTCCCTAGGGTCGTTTCTTACAAGGATTATATCCGCGCTTTCTATGGCTACGTCTGTTCCCGCGCCTATGGCGATACCTACATCCGCTGTGACGAGGGCTGGAGCGTCGTTTACCCCGTCGCCTACCATGGCAACCCTGTAGCCTTTCTCCCTCAGAGAACTGACTCTACCCGCTTTTTCACCCGGTAGAACCTGGGCGAAATATTCCTTTAAGCCGAGTTCTCCAGCCACCCAATGGGCGACTTCCTCAGCGTCCCCGGTCAGCATGTAGACGTTCAACCCCAGCTCCTTCAAGCTCTTAACCGCGTCATACGATTCAGCTCTGATCCTGTCGGATAGAGCGAAGGCGCCGGCGACTTTTCCATCAACTATGGTGAAAACAACGGTTTTCCCCTGCTTCAGCAGAGCCTTTAAGCGCTCATCCTCTACCTCAAGCTTCATCTCCTTTAAGAGAGTTGAACCTCCAACGTATACTTCTCTACCCCCGACTTTTCCATAAGCACCCTTACCCGGTATGGCTTTAAACCCCACAGCATGAGGGATTTCCACACCCTTCCCCCTGACGTATTGCACGATCGCCGAGGCGATTATATGCTCTGAATTTACTTCGACAGCCGCGGTGAACCCTAGAAGATCCTCTTCCTTAATACTTGATGCCACATCGCTTACACCGAACTTGCCCAATGTCAACGTCCCCGTCTTGTCGAAAACAACGGCGTTCACATCCCTGGTTGCTTCAAACGCGGTTCTATCCCTGATGAGTATACCGTTCTTAGCGGTAATGGAGGTTGATAGGGCTAATACAAGGGGTATCGCCAGACCGAGGGCGTGGGGACAAGCGATAACAAGCACTGTAACAGACCTCTCAAGGGCAATATCTGCTCTTCCAAGAAGGAACCATGCCAGGTAGGTCGTTATTCCAACACCAAGGGCTACGTAGAAGAGTAGGGCAGACGCCCTGTTCGCCAGGTCTTGTGTCCTCGACTTACTCTCCTGAGCCTGCCTCACCAGATTAATTACCTGCGCCAGATAGGTTTCCTCGCCTGTTCTCCTCAGTCTTACCTTAAGAACGCCTTCACCGTTCACAGCCCCACCTATGACCTCATCCTCAACTTCTTTGTGAACAGGCTTTGATTCCCCGGTTAGGAGGGCTTCATTGACGAAGGATTCGCCGTCTACCACAACGCCGTCTGAGGGTATTTTCTCCCCTGGGCGGACGAGGACGATATGTCCTGCCTTCAGCTCTGAAACAGTTACGTCCAGGATTTCCCCATTCTTTAAAAGGTGTGCTGTTGTAGGCATGATCTTAACCAGTTCCTCTAAAGCCCTAGAGGCTCCGAGGACACTTCTAGCCTCTACCCAGTGTCCGAGAAGCATTACATCGATTAGGGTGGCAAGTTCCCAGAAGAAGTCTTTTCCACTGATAAGGAATACCGTTGCGGCTGAGTAGAGGAAGGCTGTGGAGATAGCTGCGCCTATAAGGGTCATCATACCCGGCAGTCGGTTCATGATTTCCTGAACCATTCCCTTTATGAACGGCCATCCTCCGTAAAGGTAAACAACAAGAGATAGAAGGAACAAAACCTCCTTTTGTAAAGGTATTTTAATACTTATATTGAGCCACATCTGCGTCATTTCGGAGAGAAGAATGATTGGGACTGTGCATATGATGGAGACATAGAATCTTTTTTTAAAATCTACCATGTGGTGAGCATGGCTTTGATGACTATGACCGGCGTGTTGTTTACCACTCATTTTAATACAATCCCAACTTTTTCCTCAGTCCGAGGCTTAATCTCAAATAATCTGACGCTTACAGATAAGATTTTACGCAGGTCATGTAATGGCTAATGGTCGGTATCTAAATTCATTCCGTTCCCATACGTACTCTTATATTAAGAGACTCTGCAAATCCCTTCCTAGACTGTCTTTTTAGCAATTTGGATAGGGTTCTCTTTGAAAAAGTAGGTAAAAGAAGATCTGGATCGTTCAAGTCAAGACTTAATCGTTAACAGGTTTTTTAAGCTTCGAACACTTACGCGTTTTCTCCAATACCTAGTTTATCAGCGTAGGTCCTAAGCCTATGAAGTGCTGCAAGCTTATCCCTATCACCGAGTTTCGCGGCTTCAACAGCCTCCATAAGGATACCTATGGCTTGATCGTACTCGCGGCGTCTTACGGGGAATGGGACTCCATCCTTGCCACCGAAGGCAAAGCTGTACTTTACCGGGTCTTTCCAACTCGGGGTTTCACCGTAGATGAGTTGGGATACGAGGGCGAGACCCTTCACAGTAGATGGTCCTACGCCTCTTTGAGCAAGCACCTCCTCGTAGTTCCGCGGCTTATGTTCATATAACCGTCTTAACGCATCCCAGTTCATATTCTCGGGATGAAGCCTGTAGTGGACCACGTAGTCTGGACCTGGTTTGATGGGAAGCCACTTAGCCAGCGATTCTTGGTCATGCAGCCTTATAGATTGGTAGATTCTCTGAAGCTTCACAGGGCTCTCCTGTGCCAGGTCTGTGCACATCCTTCTACAGCCCTCGCTATCCTTCGCGGTCATGTCGAGGACGTTCGGGTGGACGATGTTCCCAACGATGCCTTCATGGGGTTCAGACACATAACTCCTTACCCTACTGGATAACCAGTGGAATCTACGGGCTGTTCGGCTTTCCGGGTTCATACCCTGCTGTACAACAGCCCACTCCCCATCATTTGAAACGAACATGGTGTGGTGGTACAGCCTGTAACCAGCTTGGATAGCTGAGTTGTCAACCTTCGCGGTCATACGGCTTGCGTATTGAAAACCCTCCACCTTATCACCTGCAAACCCATAGGTCTCTCCGATCTTCTTCAGCTCATCCAACGCCTGCAAGGAACGCTTACCCTTCCCACCCGCAGCTACTAGCCCAAGCTTGTTCTTCGCCAGAACGGTTTTCAGAACGCCGCAGACAACGGTTGTGGTTCCGCTACTGTCCCAATCATAGGCAAGGCCGCAGGAGAGGGCTTGAAACCACAGGGGATCAGATAAACGCGTTAGGACTTTGCTTACACCGTACTCGTCGACGATGACCGTAAGGATAGCCGACGCGAGTTTCTCCATTCTCCCTACTAACCAAGGCGGTGCTCTACCACCATGCAGGGCAAGGTCAGCGTAACCCGTCCGCTTCAATATACATCCGTTGATCCTATAGATGGGAATCTAATATCTTTTCCCAACCCACTTTCACGAAGTTTAACTCCGTCTACCTCTTCTAAGAAATAGTTGAATGGTAAGTACAATAACGCTTGTTAAAGCTGTGAGAACATAGGGGGCTCTTAAATCAAACTCGGATAGGATCCCTCCAATGAGGGGGCCGAGTAAGTATCCCAGCCCAATCATACCCTCAAACAACCCAGTCGCTAAACCTCGTTTCGAAGACCTTCCCCGAAGCATGAGTGAGAGGGAGGCTGAGTAGGCTATTCCAGAGGCGAATCCTAGCACTGCGAAGGCAATGGCGAAGAGAAAGGATGTGGAGGAAAACGTGATCATAGCCGTGGATAAGGTGAAGAATACAGGTCCGATTATGAACAGCCCACTTTCCGTGAAAACGCTTTCAATACCGCGTACTTTGGCGAACACCAAGGTCTGCGTTAATCCACTTATGAGGACTATTAACCCAGTCTCATATGCCGGGATACCTAACACGGTTGCATATGCTGGGAAAAGTGACATAACCGCACCTGTGCTGAAGGCTAGGAGAAACGTTGTCGTTAAAGCCTTGAAAACACTGTTCTGATGGCTGTTAGTTACTATGGTCTCAGTTGAACGCTCTTCCCCACCCTGAACCTGAGTTCTAACCGCTACGAGTGCCAGCAACAGGCTTGCAAGCAGTGAAGTCGCTGCGGAGAGGTAGAAGGGACTCTTCACCGAGAACCATGTAATGAGTAGGCCTGCGATGAGTGGGCCTATAACCATAGCTAAACCCCAGGCGACGTTAAACCGTGTTAAAGCACTGTCTAAAGACGCTGGACTGGAGGAATCTGATATGAGCGCTTCCATGGAAGGCCAGAACAAAGCCGCCGCGGTCCATTCAACTAGACGGATGGGAATTAACAAACCTATGTCCTCTGAGAGAATGTATAGGACGTAGGCTACAGTGGAGATCGCCAAAGCCGCTGACGTTAACCTCCTTCGGCTAAACCGATCGGAGACTAAACCGAAAAGCATCGTTGTAACGGTGTACGTGATTCCAGCGGAGGCCCCGATGAGGCCGATGAGGAAGGGGGATGCTTCAAGTTCATAGGCGTATATTGGAACTGTGAACGTACCGAGTCCAAACGAAAACTGCGATAAGAACGTGGCTATGTATAATACTAATAGAGTATCCGAATACCCATGGGCTTTACTCATTATACACTCAACCTTCACTCATAGCTTTGGACAAAGAAAAGAGGGGGATAGTTAAGGTTTACCATACATGCTGGATGAAGAGGCTTTTTTAATCGCATATGCCCCACAGTTAATAGCCGATGCCTTTTTTCGTAAAACAGATCTTTAGCTTCAGCCGATGTAATTTAAATGACGGTTATCATACTCGCCCTCAAACGGCACCTAAAGCATTGAGAAAGGTAATTGTAATAAAGTATTCACATCGGCGATCTATCGTATACCTCTTCTGAAATCTGGAATCGCCATAGGTATGTTTCCTCCCTTAATCGATTCTATAGAAAGGGGCATGATACAGCTCCATGTCACAGCGTCATAGACATCGATAGGAGCACGTTTCTTCTCTAGAATAGAATCTACGAAGTCTTCGAGGACGAAGAAGTCGCCGCCGCCGTGACCCGCCATCTCAGCCTTCTTCCCCCAAAGCCTCCAACGGGGATGCTCGTATTCACCAGCATACTTCCATAAGGATTCCCAGGTTGTCGGCACCCCGCCCTCAGGTGGACTGAGTCCAGGGCTTCTTCCGTCAATCCATATAAGCGGGTCTTCGCCTCCATATCTCGGAGAAAGGTAACTAGCGGATACGCCTTGAAGCACGTAGTGGGTCATATCGTGAGGACGTGGGGAAACAGCGTCGAACCTTAAGGTGATCAACGCTCCATTTTCTGTCTGGATCACTGTTGTCACGGAGTCCCCGTGTTTATAGAAACTCGGCTTTGCAGCCTGGTGGTTTTCCCCGAAAATCCTCTCAACGTATCGATGCTTCGCAGCCTCCTTGGTCATAAAGGACGCCGTTGAAACAAGTCGGTCTCCTCCTTCCCTGTTCACGCGGAGCCATTGGGAGACGGGGCCGAGTGAATGGGTTGGATAAGTGTTTCCCATATAGTCCCGTCGTAAAACACCGCGCCAAGTAAGCGTCCCATCGAGGTTGAACATGAGATTCCTGCAGTCATGGATGTAACCTCCCTCAGCGTACGTGACTTCGCCGAAAACTCCTTGCTCGACCATATTCAGGATCATCATGTTCGGACGCGTGTAGCAGTAGTTCTCAGAGAGCATGTAGGTTAACCCTGTATCCTCCACGGTCTCTACGAGACGCCAACACTCGTCTAGGGTTGTGGCAGCGATAACCTCGCTTAAAACATGTTTCCCCGCCTTCAATGCCTTGATGGACTGCTCCGCGTGTAAAAGCATAGGTGTCGCCACAAAAACCGCGTCGCATTCAGCTCTATCTAACATCTCATCGTAGTCTTTGAATACCTCAATATCCGGCATATCCGCTTTCCAAGCTGCGAGCACGTCATCCAATAGGTCGCAGAGAGCAACAACCTGAACTTTGTCAGTGAAAACCTGCAACGCCTTTTTAAACGCTCTCCCACGCCTACCTCCAACAACTGCCAACCTAATCGGTGCAGAAACCAAACCCGGCTCACTCCTTTGAAGATAAGGTTATACAGTCAACCCTTTACGTTCTATTACTGCCTTAAACATATACTCAACCAGGTTTAACGTGTTGAAATTATGGCTTAATCAATGCCCTGAGCTTCGCCTTTGACCACACGAACTGTACCCGTTAACTTCATCGAAAACACTTTTCCTTCTAAAGACATCGCTTTCTTCTATTCGCTAAACCTAGATCATCTCAGAGGGAAAAGTGATCGGTTAGTATCTTCCATATTTTCTTGCGACTTCAATCATTTTAAAGAGGTTCTCATCAGGTGTGTCTCTGCCACATTGGTCTCCCGTGGATAGAACGAAGCCACCGTCCTCCGCAGCGACGTCGATACACCATTTGGCTTCGCGTTCAACATGCTCCAGTGTTCCTGTCAGTAGATCCGTTGTGTTCAGGTTACCTTTCAAGGCTATCCTCTTTCCGAACTTCCGCTTGATCTCTGCTAAGTCGCAATCCCCTGCGGGTGGTCTCTCGAGAGGCTCAATGGATGAGAGGTCGGTTTCCCTAGCGAAGAGTTCGACTAAGAACTTCTCCCTTCCGCATGAATGTAGATGCGTAGGAATATCCGCTTCCTTCGCCATACGTGTAACCTTCTTTATAGTGCCTAGGCTTAGGTCCCGGACGATCCTCGGCGATTGGAGTGTAAGTAAGCCCGATCCCCCTGTTCCAATCCATTCAGGCTGGATTTGAATCGCCCGTTCCACATAGCTTACAGTCCATTCCTCGTACATTCTACGGTATTCCTTGATCAAGTGAGGCTTCTGCAGGTAAAGCCTGCAGATCTCGGGTAAACCCCCATCTATGAGGCCGAAGAGGTGTTGGAAGCCAGGGGTACCTGTACCTATACCTGTCGTGCCCAAGTCTCCTAGGGCATTGGTCATCTCCCAATAGAAGTCGCCACTAAGAGTTGAAGGCTCTGGGAAAAAGTATTGTAGATGGTCAAACTGCGCTTCGAAGTCCTTGAAGTATTTTCTATAGGTCCAAGGCGGGTTGTCACGGTAATACACGGTCTCAGACCAGAGTTCACCCTTAGGGGTTGTGCAGTAGGTTCTGGCTGTTAGCGCCTTATGAGTCGTACCGACGACTTCGGTATTGAACTTACGTTCGTCTCTCCTCCCCATGGTGGGAGGGGTTAAGGCAGCATCCCTTCTAGGGCCAAGGTAACCAGCATACTGCCATCCATCAAATTTATACTTTTTAACGGCTTCGATGTATGCAACCCATAGAGGAGGGTCTCCGTAGAGGTAGATATCCCAGAACGGTTTCCCCGTGAGCTTAGCGGGGATCATGTTCGACATATCAGGGGAAACAGGTACCATGTCTGGCTGCTGGTTTCTAAAAGCGGTTAACATTCTCTCCTTAGAGGTCATCCATCCTCCTGACACGTTTCTACGTACACTCCCTCTAACGTCTTCCTCATGCCTAAGAATATTTTATAGCGAAGAAGCTTAAACATTACCTAAGGTATCAAGATGCTTAATATAGGTAAACTGCAACTCCTATTTTGAGTATAAACTGAGGAGGAAGGGGTAGATCTTCTGAAAAAAAATCCATGAAAGGTATTACCCTCCATACCTTATCACATACCCTTTCCAAGCCTTTACTCCAGCGTTTTACACCAAGGGGAATGATGATACGTATACCGTAAAAACTTAGAATTAAGCTACCAACCTCGTGTTGGTAACCGAAAACATTAAGAGGACTCGTTTACCCTACCCCTCAAGGTTAGGTTTAAGTGAGGGGTGTAAACGATGGCTGAGAACGTTGAAGGCTATACGTTCATAAAGGATCTCTACTACTGGCGTCACGGTCATACGTGGGCTACGGCCGAGGATGGGAAGGTTAGGATTGGGATAACTTCGTTAGGAGCAGACATGGCTGGTGACATCATTCTTGTAAGGTTTAGACCCGTAGGGACTTCTGTTGAGCAGGGGAAGCCTGTATGCACTATTGAGAGCGCGAAGTGGGTTGGACCTGTTGAGTCACCGGTTTCAGGTGAGATCGTTGAAGTAAACTTGCTGACGAGGAAAAACCCCCGTGTGATCAGGGGGGAACCCTACGGTGAAGGATGGCTTACCATAGTTAAACCTTTGAAATTCGACTCTGATGCGGGGAATCTAGTCACGGGCAGCGAGGCTTTAGAATGGTTTAGAAATGAGGCTAAACAGTGGAATTCTAGGAAGAAGGGTTGAAGGAGAAGATGTTGGCAACGGGGTTTGAGAGACCCGAGAAATGTTTTCAATGCGGCAGGTGTACGAGTAGCTGCACCATATCCAAGGTTTTGAAGGATTACCGTCCAAGCAGGATCGTAAGCTCTGTTAGGCTCGGGCTTACAGAGAGGACGCTTAATGACACACTGTGGAACTGTGCGAGATGCTTAAAGTGCGTTGAGTATTGCCCGCAGAAAGTTGCTCCCGCCGATTTAATTTTAAGCCTCCAGTTCCTCGCGGTCTCGAAGGGGTTAACTTTCCCCGAAGCCTATGAGGAAATGCTTCGGAACCTCTCTGAGACAGGCTTAGCGTTCAAGCAGCTCAGCGTCGTGGATAGAGAGTTCGAGACCTACACCCGTGAATCGCTTAACCTCCCACCCTTAATGGCTGAGGCTCGGAGGAGAAAAATAGCAGAAGTTCTTCTGAAGATTGGGAAAGGGGAGCTGTGACGCTTTAAAATGATCTCGGTCTACTGGGGATGCTTCGCATCAACGAAGCAGTACTGCGTTGAGGTTTCTACCAGGAGTCTTCTCGAAAACCTTGGAATGAAGATTAGGGAGGTTGAAGCATGGTCCTGCTGTGGGCATCCCTTTAAGGGTTTAAACCCTAAAACCTGGCTTTACCTTGCCTCGCGAAACCTTGCTTTGGCGGGCGAAGGCGATCTCTTAACGGTGTGCAACGGATGTTACCTATCCCTGAAGGAAGCCCAGCACTTAATCGGGTCGAAGAAGGATGTCGCTGAGTGGGTTCACAGAACACTTGCACTCGAGGGACTGGAATACAGTGAGCCTAAGGTTCTCAATCCGATCGAGTTCTTCCACGATATTATCGGCGGTCGAGAGGTGGTTAACCCACTTAAGGGTTTAAGGCTCGGAGCCCATTATGGATGCCATTCGATACGCGGCTTAGCCGTTGGTTTCGACAGCCCAACTAACCCTGGGAAACTCGAAGACATACTTGAGCGAATAGGGGCTAATGCTGTGAGGGATTACCCTGACCGGCTTGACTGCTGCGGTGCAACCCTAATGGCTGTCAACCCGGACATCGGCTTCACATTGGGTTCGAGGAAGCTTATGATGGCTAAAGAAGCTGAGCTTGATGGCGTAGTGACACCGTGCCCCTACTGCTTCGAAATGCTCGACACGCGTCAAGAAACCTTGATTCAGCTTCAGGAAGCCCCAGACATCCCTGTACTTCTTCTCCAACAGGCTGTGGGATTGGCTCTGGGAATCGATGGGAGAAGACTGGGTTTAAACTTTAACATGAGCCCCGTTGACAGGCTTCTGAAAAACATTGGAAAATAGAGGGGGAAGAGCAATACCTTCGATAGGGGTTTACATATGCCACTGCGGCACAAACATAGCTGGGGTACTTGATGTTAAGGCGCTTAGAGAGCATGCATCTAGGCTAAGAGACGTATCCGTAGCCAGAGACCACGCGTATATGTGCAGTGAAGCGGGGCAGGAGCTTATCAAAAGGGATGTTGAGCGTCGAGGCGTTAACAGAGTTGTGATAGCAGCATGCTCACCAACTATGCATGAGTATACCTTCAGGTCTGTGCTTGAAAGAGCAGGTCTTAACCCTTACCTGCTGGAAATGGCGAATGTAAGGGAGCAATGCTCATGGGTGCACAGTGAAAAACCTTCAGAGGCCACTGAGAAGGCTGGGAAGCTTATCGCCATGGGCGTTGCAAGGGCTAGACTCCTAGAGTCACTTCAACCTCTGAAAACCCCTGTTACAAAGTCGGCTATGGTGATAGGTGCAGGTATCACCGGTATAACCGCGGCTTTGAACCTGGCTAACATGGGATACGAGGTTTACCTTGTGGAGAAGGAGGCGAGTATAGGTGGTAAAATGGCGCAGCTTGATAAAACCTTCCCGACGCTGGACTGCTCACCCTGCATCCTCACACCACTCATGGCTGAGGTGCCGTCGAACAAGCTGATAAGGCTTCTAACCTACTCGGAAGTTGAAGGTGTTGAGGGAGTGGCCGGAAGCTTCACCGCGAAGGTTAAAGTGAAGCCGAGGTACATTAAGTCAGAGAAGTGTATCGGATGCGGTGTATGCAGCAAAGTGTGTCCAGTCGAGGTCCCGAATGCCTTTGATGAAGGGCTCTCCTCGAGAAAAGCGGCTTACATAAGCTTCCCTCAGGCTGTTCCGAGAATTCCTGTAGTAGATTCCTTAAACTGCCTGCACTTTAAGAATCATCAATGTAATATCTGCTTCGATAAATGCCCCACGAACGCCGTTGACTTCGATCAGAAGGAGGCTGAAGTGGAGGTTAACGTTGGGGCGGTGATAGTTGCCACAGGCTTCGACCAGTATAGAAACCTAGAGGAATACGGGTTATCACGTTCAAGAAACGTCGTCACGGGGCTTCAGCTTGAAAGACTGGTATGCCCAACTGGTCCGACTGATGGAAAGGTCGCGAGGTTAAGCGATGGTTCAGATCTGAAGACGGTCGCTATAGCGCTATGCGCCGGCTCAAGGGATGAGAGACATCTACAGTACTGCTGCGTCGTAGGGTGCATGGCTGGGCTTAAGCATGCTTGGTACGTGAAATCCCATGTTCCAGAGGCTAAGGTGTACGTGTTCTACAACGACCTCAGAGCTGCCGGTAAAGGCTATGAGGAATTCTACAGCAGGCTTAGGGAAATGGGCGTAGTCTTTGTAAGGGGTAAACCGGAGCATGTAGATGTACTAAAAGACGAAACCCTTTTGTTAACAGTGTTCGACCAGAGCCTAGACGAACTGCTTGAAATCAAGGCAGACCTGCTAATATTGGAAACAGGCTTAACACCATCCCATGGGTTGGAAGAAGTCAGGGAAAAACTCAGGATACCCAAGGGGGCGGATGGCTTCCTCCTCGAACTCCATCCTAAACTCCACCCTGTGGAAACGTTCTCTGAAGGGATCTATATCGCGGGAGCTGCTCAGGGACCGAAGGATATCCCCGCATCGGTAGCTCAGGCCCTCGCAGCGTCGAGCAAGGTTGCGGAGAAAATCCTCTCTAAGGAATATGTTACGGTTGAACCGGTATTAGCCGAGGTTAACGGGGAAAGATGCAGCGGATGCATGATATGTGTCCCACTCTGCCCCTTCAAAGCCTTGAAGGGAATTGAAGAGGATGAAAAGCGGAGAGTTGTTGTAGAGGAAGCGAGATGTAAGGGATGTGGAATATGCGTAGCCTCCTGTCCAAATTCAGCAATAGAGCTGAAACATTATAGGGACACGCAGATCCTGGAGCTTATCAGTGGTGTTGCGCTTTGAAGCCATGGATTATCTCCTTCTGCTGTCGCTACTGTGGTTACGCGGGGGCAGACCTCGCGGGTGTAGCGAGGATACAGTACCCCCCGAATATACTCATCGTAAAGGTTCCTTGCAGCGGTCGAGTTACACCCCTTCATGTCCTTGAAGCGTTTAAAGCGGGGTTTGACGGTGTTCTGATAGTTGGCTGTCATCCAGGCGACTGCCACTTCACATCGGGAAACACTCTCACTGAGAAAAGGGTTAAGTTATTCAAGAAAGTGCTTGATGAAGCGGGGTTTAACTCATGCAGGGTTAGACTTGAATGGGTTTCAGCTTCTGAAGGGAGGAAATTCGCTGAGGTAGTGGAAGAGTTCACTGAGGAGCTCGGTAAAATACCCGTGTAGGTGTGGAGGATGAAGGTGAAAATCGCTTTAGAATGGCTTTCAGGATGTGAGGGATGCGAGGTCGCCCTCCTAGACTCATTCAACCTCCTCCTCGGAAAAATTCAACGAGGCGAAGCCGAGATCGTTTACGCCCCCCTCCTCCTAGACGTTGAGGATTATGATTGCGCGGACACAACCATAGTGACTGGAAGTATCAGGACAGCCGCTGATGAGAGGAGGGTGAAAAAGGCGAGGGAGAAGAGTGGAGCTCTCATAGCGTTCGGAAGCTGCGCCTGCTTCGGGGGAATACATGGACTTGCAGACCTTGCAGACATCGGGGCAGTAGGTGAAAAAACTGGGAGGATACCATCTGAAACGCGGCTTAAGGAAGCTGTGGACCCTGTTTGGCGTGTTGTGAAAACTGACGCAGCGATTCCAGGATGCCCACCACCTAGGCATATGATCGACAATTTCCTGGAAAACATGCTAAGCCCATCTACGGCTGATCACGGTAAAACGGTGTGCGATGAATGCCTCAGGCGGAGGTCTGAGGATAGGAAGATCACGGGCTTGAGAAGGGATTTAACCGGAGTTGATGATAGCCGATGCCTTCTAGACCAAGGTATACCATGCATCGGCTTCGCAGTTTCCTCAGGCTGCGGAGCCTTATGTCCAAAGGTCAATTATCCCTGCCATGGCTGCATGGGTTTCAGCGAGGATATCGAGGGTCAAGATAGGGGTGTAGCACGAGCCGTATCAGCCTTAGCCTCGATCCTGGAACCCGACGTGGTTGAGGAGTCTCTGAAGGACCCGGTCGGTTTCTTCATGAAGTTCACCTACCCCAGTTTCAAGCTTAGGAGGAAGAGGTAGAGTGGAGATCACAGTCGATGAAGTTACGAGGGTCGCGGGGCACATAGGCATCGTTGTTAGAATAGGGGAAGACTGGGTAAAGGCGACACTCGTGCAGAAGGAGTTCAGGGGATTTGAACAGCTCCTCAAGGGGAGACTTCTGGAGGAAGCACCGGTGTACACTAGCAGGATATGCGGTATATGCCAGGTTTCCCACGCCTTAGCATCCGTCCAAGCTGTGGAACATGGGCTTGAAGTGGAGGTGCCTTTAAACGCGCAGAAACTAAGGGAGGCTGCAAACCTCGCGGGAATGATTCAAAGCCATCTGATACATCTCTTCCTACTCCTTGCACAGCCAAACCTGAAACCTGAATTTACACCTGAGAAAATGCCTCAGCTGACTCTCAGCTGTATCTCTAACATCGTTCGGTGTAGAGACGCCGCTCAGAGGATCGTTCAAGAAATCTGCGGTAGGGCAATACACCCCGTCACCATCGTCCCAGGAGGGTTTTCGAAGACAGTGAGCTCCGAAGCTGTTTCACTTGTGGCGGAACTCGGGGGAGAACTCTCCAGGGACTTAAATGCACTCTACAAGCAGGTTCACCCAGTGTTTCAGGAGGAGTTGGAGGAGAGGGGGGTAACGCTTCAGAGTAGGTACATGTCGACCTTAAACGGTAGGATTAATGTGAAAGATTTTAACGGTGCCGAGCTTCTCACGTTCAGTAAAGAACAGTATAGGGAATACGTTGAGGAGGCTGAGGCTGATGAAGGATACGGTAAACGTCCCTACCTTAAGACGCTGGGTTATCCAAACGGCTTCCTAAGAGTTGGCCCCCTGGCGAGGCTGAACATAGGTCTGAGCTTATGGGGTAATCAGGCTGGGGTATTGTGGCGAGGCATGAGGCATGAGAGCGTCATGTATTCCTACGCTAGATTGGTTGAATGCATACACGCCTCTGAGAGAATACGCGTGTTAGCGGATGAGCTTAGGGATGGAGTTAAAGCTTCACCCGCGAGGCTCGTGTTCAAGGAGGGTGAAGGATTCGGGGCTGTTGAGGCGCCTAGGGGAACATTGATACACCACTACACATTCGACGATGAAGGGATGATTAAATGCGCGAACATTATCACACCCACAGCCTTCAATGCACTAGCGGTGGAGAAGGATGTTGAAGAGACTCTGCGTATGCACAGGGGAGGGGTTGAGGAGATGAGGGAGATGGCGTTGAAGGTTTTAAGGGACTACGACCCATGCGTTCCCTGCGCAACGCATCTGGTGGATGTTAAGATTGAGTGACGATTTATGGAGGGTTATAGACCTTAAAGCTCAAGACCCTTACGTGATACATTCAGTCTACGAAGCAGTTGCGTACTCAGTCTCAGAGGGGGCATCGCCGCCGACGCTCATATTGATACATCCAGCGAAACCGTATGTATGTGTGGGTTTCCATCAGATCCCCCGCGAAGAAGTGGACTTTCAGAGATGCGTTGAAGATAACGTACCGGTGGTTAGGAGACAGATCGGTGGGGGAACGGTGTACCTTGATGGAGGGCAACAGTTCTACCACGTTGTAACGAGGTACGAGGCTCAACCGTTGCAGAGGTTCTTCGAGAAACATCTTGAACCCATCGTTAAATTGTACAGGGACTACGGGGTGAAGGCTGAGTACAAACCCCTCAACGACATAGTCGCTGACGGGAGGAAGATAAGCGGAAACGGCGCCGCGAGGATCATGGACGCGATGGTCCTTGTTGGAAACGTGATCATGGACGTAGATGCGTCTAGGATGGTTCAGTATCTGAGAGTACCCTCGGAGAAATTCCGGGATAAACTCGTTAAGTCTATGGGTGAATGGGTTACCTCGCTGAGGCGGGAGACGGGCTTCACGCCGGTTAGGGAAGAGGTTAAGAAAAGGATTACTGAACTTTTTACTGAAGCACTAGGCGTATCCTTCACCCCCTCCCACCTCACAGGGATGGAGGCTGAGGCGATGCAGAAAGTTAGGGTGAAGCTGAGCTCTGAGGAGTGGCTTAACGCGTGGGAGGATGAGCATCGACCTCTCATTGAGGCTAGGAGGGTTAAGGTGAAGGCAGGGCTTGAAGTCGTTGAGGTAAGCCGTAAAGGACGTAAGCTTCTGAAGGCCCTCGCTGAGCTTAAGGGGGATAGGATCTATACGATTATGCTTTCGGGGGACTTCTTCGTCTTCCCCCGCGGAGAGGAACTTAGACGCCTTGAGAAGGCTCTTGAAGGACTAAGGGTATGCGTTGAGGATGTAAAGCCCGTTGTGGAGGAGTTTTGGAGAGGAAGCTGGCTCGAGGGCTTAACATGCGAGGATGTTATACAAACCATACTGTCGCTTAAACCTTAGCTGGGAAAGGTTAAGCGGAGGGGTTAGGAGATATTACGTAAGCATTTACTGACACGTGGACACAGGTGAATATTTCTGTAGAATCGTGTCACTGTCTGGGTCTAGGTTTAAATCATTGTTTAAGGAGTGCTTTTAAGGCTCGTCTACGGATATCGGGGTCATATTCCTTGGAGACCCATTTGAGGCTTTCCATAAATAAATGCTATGGTTAAGGATGTGAAGGGTGGGGTTGTGGGCTACGGTAAGGTGACTTGTGAGGTTCTGAGGCGTCTCGGGGAAGTTCTAGGTTCGGAGAATGTGTGCACGGGTGGGGATGAGTTAAGTAAGTATTCTCGGGATGAGAACCCCTTGGGTCTAGCAGCCTTCCCGGAGGCTGTAGTGAAACCTGTAAACACGGAACAGGTGGCTGAAACACTTTCCTTAGCCAATGAGGTTAGGATACCCGTCACCTTTAGGGGGCAGGGTACAGGGCTCTGCGGCGCCGCGGTTCCAGCCTACGGCGGCATCGTTATGAGTTTCGAGAGGATGAATGATATAATCGAGGTGGATGAGGGAAACCTCATGGCTGTCGCTGAGCCCGGTGTTGCTCTCCTCAACCTTAAGCAGGAGGTTGAGAAACTGGGGCTATTCTACCCCGGGGACCCTGGGGAGCGTACCTCAACGATCGGCGGTAACGTGGCTACAAACGCCGGGGGTATGAACGGGGTGAAGTACGGTAAGACGCGGGCTTGGGTTCTAGGGTTGGAAGCTGTTCTGCCGGGTGGGAAGGTTTTAAACCTCGGGGGGAAGGTTGTGAAGCGTTCGATGGGCTATGACCTGATGCATTTAGTCATAGGCTCTGAGGGAACGCTGGCGGCTGTGACCAAGGTGGTAGTCCGGTTGATAAAGCTCCCTAAGGTCTTCATCACCCTATACATTCCCTTCCACAGTCTTCAGAACGCGGTTAGGTCCGTCTCCGAGGTTCTTAGAAGGAGGATAACGCCTACAGCCATGGAGTTTGTTGAGAAGGAGGTGATCCTTGAAGCTGAGAAGCAGTTGGGGAAGACTATGCCACATCACGACGCTGAAGCCTACCTGATCATCAGGGTTGACGGGGATGAGGACCAGGAGATCCGTGGAAACGCTGAGGCCATATCTGGGATATGCCTTGAAAACCATGCTTTAAACGTTATCGTAGCGGATACCAAGGAAAGCCAGAGTGGGATATGGGATGTTAGAAGCGCTTTCTACGACGTGATCGTGAGGAATAGGGTGGCGCAGATCGTGGACTCCGCCATTCCCCCGAGTAGGATCGCTGAGTACATGCAGAATGTGAAGGAGATCTCGGGGAGACATGGGGTAAGGGTCCTCGGCTACGGTCATGCAGGGGATGGTAACATACACCTGCATCCTCTGAAAGACGACCTCAGCGATGTGGAGTGGAGACGTAGGTTCCCGAAGGTTATGGAGGAGCTTTACACCGCGGCTGCAGCGATGGGGGGAACCATATCGGGTGAGCATGGAATAGGTTTGGCGAAGAAGAAATACCTTCAGTTAGGGTTGGAGGAGGAGCAGATTAGGTTGATGAAGGAGGTTAAGCGGCTCTTCGACCCCGGATGTATATTAAACCCTGGGAAAATCTTCGACATAGAGTAGCTTTGAGACGTCGTTAAGGAGCTTACCTTACCAAGTTTATTTTACGCAACCTTGATGTCTAGTGCTACCTGGTGCTCGTGGGGTGCCGTGGCTTTCACGACGCGGCTTCCAAGCACTTCCACTGAGCTTCTCCCAGTATCTCTTATGGCTTTTACCACGTTTTCCCTCACTATTCCCAAAGGCTCCGCTTCGGATGTGAAGGCGTAGTAGTGGACGATCCCTCCCTCATTACGTAAGGCTAGGCAGGCAGTGTCTAGGAACTTGAAGGCTTCTAGGGGAAGGTTCATGATTACCCTGTGGGCTACGCCTGAAAGCCTTTCCTCAACGACCCGCCTCGCATCTCCTTCAACTATGACGACTCGTCCCTCAACGTGGTTGACGGCGATGTTCTTCTTCAGGTAGGCTATGGCTGATGGGTTGACGTCGATGGCGTAAACCTTCCCAGTTTTAAGGCGTTTGGCGATGTGTATGGCGAATGGTCCGACTCCTGTAAAGAGGTCGATGACCGTCTCGGATCCCGCTACCTGTGAGGCTACCCTGTTATGTTCGAAGCCCAACCTAGGACTGAAGTATGCCTTTGAAAGGTCTACGTTGAAACTGCAGCCGTACTCCCTGTGAACGGTCTCTGTTCTATCAACGCCGGCGATTACCCTTAA
>Ga0209314_10000318_pt1 | contig 21047 bp, 20 predicted proteins | sample I19B2metaG_FD_184146 | JGI IMG/M metagenome (GOLD analysis project Ga0209314, IMG submission 184146) | Lake sediment bacterial and archeal communities from Gulf of Boni, Indonesia to study Microbial Dark Matter (Phase II) - ​I19B2 metaG... | ecosystem: Environmental > Aquatic > Freshwater >... | reverse complement strand
CAATCCATGGATGCAGAAGACCTGAATGGATTCTTCTAAGCTGATACGTTCTTGCCTACTATTTTTTATTCGCAATTGCGCAAGTCATCGTAGGGGATTTAGCCCTGCCCAGAAGACGCTATCGCAGAAAATCAGCCAAACATAGAAAACCCAAGAAGCCCCTATGGGAACGGCTCTTTGGCTAGACCACGAAAGAAAAAAGTGTACGTGGACTCAAGCGTTTTAGGTCATTGGCTACTTTATCATAAGGCAAAGAAGTCTGAGATTGCTGAAGCTCCGAAACGTGTAAGCAATTCGTTGCTCTTACTCGATCAAATCAAACAGGGTTGGTTTTCGTGCAAGTTTGAGACGAGTGACTTCACATTCGCAGAATTGTATCAAGTATTGCGGGACAACATAATAGCAAACAAGATTGTGAAGGACGCACAGAGCCTAGTCTATTTCAAGGAACTCAAAGAAGGTTACCGACTTAACGAAGATGAGATTGAAGACCTAGATTACTACCTAGACGAGTTCAATGATCTCTTGAAAGAGTTGAAGGTGGCCGCATACATCATGACGGTTGATATGCATGATGTTCAAGACTTCATAGTTGACTTGAACCTCAGTACACCCGACGCGCTTCATCTTGCGTGGGCCGACTCTTTTGACCCTCCATACGACTACTTTGTTACAAGTGATCGCGACTTTCTGGACTTCGAGAACGCAATCAATAGTTATCTGCGCACTACGAAAATTGTTAGACCATCTGGGCTACACCTAATTCCAGACATAAGAACTAAGAAAAGAACTGGAAAGTCATGGTTGTAAAGAAGCTTGAGTAGGGCGAGAAGAACTGGAAAGTCGTCTGAACTTGAAAGGGCTCTGTACGCAGGAGCGAAAAGAGCACTTACCGCATACATACGTCAAGCTGATGACAATTTCCCAATTGCACTGGAAGTTACCGCTGACACAATGCCTCAAGGCATGCAAACTCTTGTCCGAGACGAGGTTTTGTTTCTCCTGAGTAACGACAAATTGCGTCCGGATATATTTGGGGAAATTGGCCCCAACGCCACCGAAATGTACGGGAGAAGCCGTTTCACACTCACAGCAGAAGTGAAACCCAATCCGATTACAATCCGTGATGTGCTTCAGGCGAAAATGTACGGTGAACTGTACTCAGCGCATGTTGCATTGATTATGTCTCCAAAACTCCCTAAGCAGACGGTTGTCAGGTTATTGGAGCTACGACCCGATCTCTTGTCATATAGTGCAGGATACGAACGCTTGTACGTGTGCAGTTATTCCGAAAAAGAGGAAAGCATCAACTGGTGGCTTGGAAAAGATCAGCCAAGACGAAGAAAGTAATTCCATGCCGCGCTGATGCAACACCCGTACTGGATGCCAGCATTACGCAACAGAACCACTAGTCCGGGCTTTAAAAGGCCTTATATATCGAGGGGGTTTACCGGGTCCGCAAACCTTCCTTATATAAGGTGGCATAACTGCCTGGCAAGAAAGCTTTCATCAACATCGAGAATGTCGTTGCTTCGGCAACCCTTCACCAGAATATCGATCTGAATTCGATAGTCCGCGTCTTCCCTGGCGTCGAATACCGTCCCGAACAGTTTCCAGGCCTCGTCTACCGTTTGAAGAAACCCAAAACCGCGACCCTGATCTTCAGCTCAGGCAAGATGGTCTGCACCGGCGCCAAATCCGAACGGCAGGCTCGGAAAGCGGTCATGAAGGTCGTCGATGAGCTCAAGAGAAATGGCATAGTGATCCTAGGCAAACCTGAGATTCAAATCCAGAACATTGTCGCATCGGCCGGACTGGGGGGTTACATAGATTTGGAGAAATCAACTTACTCACTGAAGCGCACCATGTACGAGCCCGAGCAGTTTCCAGGCTTGATTTATCGAATGGACGATCCCAAAGTGGTCATACTACTCTTCGCAAGCGGCAAACTTGTCTGCACAGGCGCGAAAAAGGAAGCTGAAGTTCATCGAGCCGTTACCAAACTTCAGGACACTCTCGAAGAGAAGGTTCTGATAACATACGAGTAAAGTTGTTAAACCACAAGGCACACCCACGCTAAGTCAATCTGACAATCGGAGGTTCCGTTTTGAAGAATAGACCATTAGCCGCTCTCCTAGTTCTGAGCGTCTTGATTCTCGGACTCGGCCCGAGTGAAACCGTAATCGCTCCGGTTAACGCACAAGTTGCGATAAAGCGGGAAGTCACAATACCTGTCAAGGTTGTTTTCGTCGGCATAGATCCTGCACTCGTGAATATCGACTACATGAAATGGAACTTCAGCCTTCCGACGACGACCTATGAACAGGTCCTAAGCCCGCAACCGTACCTGACGGGAGTAGTTTACACCATCGACTACAACTTCGCCTTCGCAAGCGACGCGTTCAAAGCAAGACTTGTGTCGTTCCTGGAGAGCATCGAGATATCCCGTGAAGGGCCGAATCCTTGGTTCTACTACTACGTAGCCGAACCATCAGGCTACGTATCGAGCGGCAACTTCTACAGTTTCAAGTACGTCGCCTACGACGCGAACCAGGTTGAGGATTGGTTATACAAGAACCAGCAGGATGTGGGAGGTTTTCCCTCGGACGGATGGACCTTAATGTTTCTTAACCTGCCCGAACTTCCATCTTACGATTTCGAGTATTACAAGGATTTCCTGAGTGAGAATAGAAACGATCAGCCAAGTGGGACAGGTCACTATTACTCCGTTCAATACCGTGATTCTGATCTCGATTACCAACTGAGGTTCCGGGACTTCATGACCGGCTGGGGCGGGGTCCACAGATTTTCGTTCCACGATTTGAGCGCAGGACCTAGCTTCTGGAGTCCCTGGGAAGACCTGCCCCTCCAGATTGTCCTGAAGGATAATCGAATCGATCTTCAGACCTCTTTCGGAAGAACATGGTTCACAGAATATCTTTCCGACTATATCTTTCAGGCAACCTGGAATTTGATAACACCGTTCTACGTATACACTCCCACCTACTCCGAGAAGTACACATTCGACATACACGTATTCGATAATCGAACGGCTCAAGAAAGAGCTGAAGTGAACATAAGGTCCACCATAAACCCAAACAAGATCAAGGCGGCATTCGAAGATCTGTTACCCTACTCAGAAATCGAGGTTTCAGTCCAGTTTGAAGACCTGTCAAAATATCCTGACTTGGTAGGAGTAATTGGATCAAACTACAAGTTCACCGACTCGTACACATTCGGCACGGTCTTCGCTGAACCTTTGCAGTATGGTATAATAGATGCCCGACCGGTCTACAAGTACCTTCAAGAGAACATCAAAGTCTTCGAACAGAATTTTCACCGCGACAGATCCGAGTTCACTGTTCCGATATTCGCGTTCGCTTTTAGCGAGGACACGCTCTTCACCTTCACGTACAAATGGGTAATCCAGCATCAAGACCCGGAGAACAGTTCTCTACTTGGTGTGGCCTTGGGAGATCTGGCGCTTGTGTCATTGAGTCAGCGTCAGTTCCAGCGTGGTTACTACGTATCTCCAGTTCAACCGAAGAAGGGTTACGGTTTCACTCAAACTGTGATCCATGAAGCAGGACATATGATTGGACTGGCCCATCCACACCAGTTTGGGGACATTGGCGACTTCACAGTCTCAGCAATGGGCTATTACACGTGGGACTACGTATTTGGACAATCGGATAAAGATGCCATTCGGCGAGCTCATGTGAATCAGATATACGTAGAAGTCCAATCGCTGCTAGAGCAGTTGAAGGAAGGAGGGACGAGCAATGATGTGGTGGATCTGATAGGGAGTCAGCTCAGGGAGGTTGACGCCAAGTATTCTCAGATGAACTATGTGGAAGCGTTGCGGGCAGTTCTTAGAGCCGATAACACTGCAAGGAGTGCACTGAGTGGCTTAGTGTTAGTGCCCGGAGGATCAATGGTGCAACCGAGTATCGCCTACGCAATGTATGTGACTGTCGGAGTTGCAGTTGGCTTGATTGTTGGCTTCGCAGTAGCTTGGCTTATCCTCAAACGGAGAACTCAAGTCCAAACAGCACCACTGTAGGCCTAAGTGCATATTACGCGAGTGAATAGGAGTCAACTGACGAGACGCCATGGTTGAAAGGAGAAAGATCGGGGCTTACGTGCTCATCAAGATAGCCCCAAGGAAATCAAGAACGCTCACCGAACAGATATCTGGAATTGAAGGTGTTAAGACGGCTCATCCAGTTACGGGGATGTTCGACATAATCGCCTTTGAGGCGCCGGACATCAATGGCCTGACGGGTATCGTCAGAGAAAGAATTCAAACATTAAGCGGAGTCTTGCGGACCCACACGGCCATAGTTGGAGAACTGGTCACGACGGGCGACTGAAACTAGGTCCACCCTTGGGCTGCGAGGACTTGGATTCGTTATACTCGATCGCCACTATGAGAGCGACTAGCAGGACTATGAGCGTCACACCTATAGGACCGCGTAACTCGAGACTGATAATTCCAACGTATGGGATCTTCCCTACGTAGACTCCCATGAGGTTTTGGTCCGGGACGATCCAACTGTCGGGAACGGGGTTGTGATCTCCTTTCGTTCTAAAGAAGACAGAACTCCCTGCATTTTCGACTGCGACGACGCGGTGAACGATCGGCATATCCCAGTCGTTCGGACTGTGAAAAATGATTATCGTGTCCACAGTCACGTCTCGCGGGTCGATACCCCGGACTAGGATGATGTCTCCGACGTTCAATGTGGGAATCATGCTCTCTGAGGACACAACCATTAGTGGTGACTCGGTGCCCAGTGCGAGACGCAAGACCTCCACACTGCCATAGGTTGCAGCAAATAGGATAGCGATGACTAACAGAACACGTGCAACAGGATTCTTCCTGAAGAAGCTGACTGCCTTCGAGATGGCATTTCCGTCTTTCAAGGTGAAATCTTAGCTCCGAGGGTCTATCGTCTATTGATATTGCTTTCGAATTCCCTACGATTCCTTGTTCGCGGATTGCGAAGCTTCGCTCTGAATTAGACGCGCCAATTCTAAGGTGGATCGTTCCCCAGCTTCGAGAAACTGTATGCCGGTCTCGGTGATTTTGTAGATCCTCCTCCCCCTTCCTTTCTCAGATTCCCACTCTCCTTGGATGTGCCCATCCTCCTCCAGAGAGTGGAGGAGAGGGTAGAGTGTACCTGCGCTGAGGTATACTCGAAACTTGTCGCGTATAGCCATGTTGACTTCATATCCCCACCGAGGTTTGGACCGAAGGAGTCTGAGAATGATAAGGTCAAGATTGTTCTTGACAACTCGCTCGCGCCAGTCTTTCTCAATGTTACGAATCAACTACTCAGCCTCGGTCGCGCGCCTGCCACTTGGTAAACGCAACTACTGCGTTCGCATCCTGTATTATAAGTCCCCCTACAGGAGGATTTCCCGCTTCTCGTCTAAGAGAGATGTCCGATCGTGGTTAATCCTCGATTACGACTTGGCTACCTTGACCAAGACCAAGCGGGCGCTCCTCGGACTTCACAACTAGAAAATCAGTTTCCACCCCAATGACTTTTCCTTTGAAGTCCTTGCTCTTCAAGAATTGGAGCTTGCATCGTGACCGATAAAGCGCTCTAGATCAATATCGAGTACGGTTACTCATGCCCTATTTTCTATGTCATCAAAGCTGATTACAACTCCGATGATTGCTGCTTCAACCGAGGCATGCTGCGTATCCACACTTCTTTCTTGAAGTTTTCCGAGCGATGACTCAACTTGATCTGCCGGCCTAATTCGCTAGTTCTCACGTCTTCCTATCTGCTGTAATCTGATCTTACGTCTTGATTCGGCTTCAGCCCAACGTCGTTTCTCTTCCTCAGTTTCCGGAACTAGTCGTGGAACAGGTGTTGGCTTTCCATTCTTGTCGAGGGCAACGCAAGTGAGAAAGCAAGTGCCTGTGTGTCGCACCTCGCCCGTAAGTGGGTTCTCAGCCTCTACCCGAACACCGATCTCCATAGAGGTTCTGTGGACGTAGTTAATTGAGGCGTTCAGGCGCAGTAGGTCCCCGATGTAGACCGGAGAGTAGAAATCCATACGGTCAATGGACGCTGTAACAACGTTGCTTCTTGCATGCTTGAAAGCCACTATCGAAGCCGTCTCATCGATCAGTCTCAGAATAGTCCCCCCAAAGACGTTACCTGAAAGGTTGGCGTCCATGGGCATCATAACGCGGACCATCGTGGTAGCGGATTCACTTGGTGTCTTTGCTCTTTCAGTCACTAGCATCAGCCGGCCTACAGGGGTGCTTTTGTCGTCGAGAAATGGTTTACCTTTCATATGGGACTGCGAGATGCGTCCGCAACGGAGGTGTCTCCTCTCAGATCTCCAGTTCCGACCACACTTTTCACCTTCGTTTTGGTTTGGAAACCGTTAATATGGCTCAAAATGAACCGGTCGGATAGTTCACCTAACACGGTGGTAAAACTGGAAACCATTCAGATAGAAATGGTTGAGAGTAAGCTAATCCGGGAAACGAGAAGCATCTGCCCAGTCTGTAACAGGATTCTTCCCGCTACTGTGTTTGATCGCGACGGCAAAATTTGGATGGCTAAGACTTGCCCCGAACATGGCGAGATAGAAGAACTCTACTTCGGCTCAGCCGATATGTACTACAAGTTCGCAGAGTTCACGCATAACGGTAAAGGTATCGAGAACCCGAACGTCCCATTGGAGAAATGCGCCTGCCCGACGAACTGTGGACTCTGCACAAGTCACCTGAGCCACTCAGGGTTAACCAATCTAGTCATCACGAACCGCTGCGATCTGACATGCTGGTACTGCTTCTTCTACGCCAAGAAAGGAGTTGAGGGAGCGTATGTCTATGAGCCATCCCTTGAGAGAATACGTGAGATGGTCAAAGTACTCCGAGCAGAGAGGCCGGTACCGGGCAACGCGATTCAGATCACTGGTGGGGAACCCACCCTAAGAGAGGACTTGGCTGACATTGTCAGAATCTGTAAGGAGGAAGGCGTCGAACACATTCAACTGAACAGCAACGCAATCAACTTGGCTCTTGACCCAGACTTGGCACGAAGGGTTAGAGAAGCAGGTGTCAACACGGTCTACATGAGTTTCGACGGAGTCACTCCAAGAACCAATCCCAAGAACCATTGGGAAGCCCCGATTGCAATCGAGAATTCTAGGAAGGTCGGGTTGGGTGTCGTCCTCGTTCCAACAGTCATCAAGAGCGTCAACGACCATGAACTTGGTGCGCTCATTAGATTTGGCCAGAGGAATATGGATGTCATTCATGCCGTCAACTTTCAACCAGTGTCACTAACGGGCAGATTGACAAGATCTGAACGTGAGAAGTATCGAATAACAATCCCTGACTGCATCGAACGAATCGAGGAGCAGACGAACGGGGAGGTCTCTAGGGAGTCTTGGTTCCCAGTCCCTAGCTGCGTCCCAATCACTCACTTTGTGGAAGCGTTGACGAAGCGACCACGCTACGAGTTGTCAATCCACTTCGCATGCGGTGCAGGAACTTACGTATTCAAAGAAGACGACAAACTCGTACCAATTGCATCATTCGTTGATCTTGAAGGCCTACTTGAATACTTGGAAGAGAAGGCCGATGAACTCAAGGCAGGCAAGAACAAGTACATCGTGATAGCGAAAGTACTTGCGAAAATCGGATCCTTCATAGATAGAAGCAGGCAACCTAAGGGATTGGCCCTGAGCAAACTACTCTTCAACGCTCTTGTGAAGAACGACTACTCCTCGCTAGGAGCATTCCACCACAAGTCAATGTTCCTCGGCATGATGCACTTCATGGACAAGTACAATCATGATGAAGAACGTCTGCGAAGATGCGACATCCACTACCTGAGCCCCGACCTCAGGATCATACCTTTCTGCGCGTTCAACGTCATCCCAGAATGGTACAGGGATGCGATCCAACCCAAGTACGGAATCCCCATCGAACAATGGGAGAGCGAGCATAGGACAACGCTTGAGCAGGGATTGTATAAGGGCACCCTAAGGAAAGGGAAAGGGCATGCTGCTGGATGCGGATGTCCGCTCGGAGCATTGAACGCTCCGTCCTCTGAACTCCTCTTGATTGAGAATGGCATGATAAAGACCAAGTAGACAAGGCTTTTCCACTGTGTTCTTCTTTTCTACGCGTTACTCCTTCTTCGCAGGGCTGTGCCTCCTACAGAAGACCGTCTTAGGAGGATGTTTCCCCCAACCCCTCTCCATTGAAACCTGAATGTTTTTTTGCGATGGGATGGTGTACGTGACCCCTGCCCCTGAGCGGTGCCGGTGGCTCCATGAGATCTGACTACGACGTAATCATCGCTGGAGGTGGAGTCTCTGGACTCATCACTGCCACATCGATTGCCAAGCATTCCGCACAGAACCTGCGTATCTTGGTAGTAGATCGAAATCCCAGACATGAGGCTGGAAAGAAGACTGCCAGCGGCTGGATTTGCGGTGACGCTGTCAGCAAGAACAGCCTCGACTTTCTCGAGTCTGAAGTCGGCATCCATTATGGCAAGCCAGAGCTTGAACAACGTGTTCAAGGTGTCGTCGCCTACTCCCCCGATCACTCATCGAAAGCCTTGTTCGACGGCGAAGGGTATGTACTCAACCGTAAACTCCTGCCGCAGAGACAGGTGGTAGACGCGGAGAAGATGGGAGTAGACCTCCAGTTTGAAACCTCAGCTGAAGCTCTGCTATCAGAGGATGGCTTTGTAACCGGCGTTCACTGTCGATCCACGAAGGATAATTCAACCTTCAAGAAAACCGCGAAGATCATAGTAGACGCAACTGGTTCTGCTTCACGCCTCAGAACTAACCTTCCGATAAAGAGCTACATTGAGAAGGATATCGACAAGGAAAACGACATGGAATCGACGGGAAGATACATTATCAAATTCGATGTCGGGAAGGAAGACAGCACATTCTTCGATCCTGATTACTGCATAATTCATTTGGATCAGCAGATAGCTCCAGGCGGGTATGCTTGGGTCTTCCCCAAAGGACAGAACAAAGCTAACATTGGACTGGGAGTTCAGAAGCGGCTTCTCGATTCGAGGAACAAGAGGTCCGGGAGGAAGGACACGTTGCGGTCCTTGATCGACGACTATGTTCGTATGAACCCGGCGATTAGGAATTGGAAGCTCGCTGACGAGGAGGAGGACAGGGGAAACGCGGTGGGTAGCTGGCAGGTTCCTGTTCGGAGGCAGAATGACTGTCTCATTGGAAACGGATACGTGATCATCGGGGACGCTGCATGGATGCCAAGACCAATTGACGCTGGTGGAATAGGCCCCGCAATCTATGCTAGTGTAATAGCCGGGAAGGTAATTGCACAAGCCTTGGAGGCAAATGACCCTTCGGAGCGGGCTCTCTGGAAATTCAACGTAGAGTATGTCAAGAAATATGGCCACCGTATGGCGAGCTTCGAAATCTTGCGACGGTTCCTTCAAACTCTGAGCAACGAGGACCTGAATTACGGCATGAAACATTTTCTGGACGACGAAGATGTGGAAAGCATCTCACGAAGGGAACATCCAGAATTCAGACGAATTGACTTTGGGAGCCCAAGAAGAATCCTTAGGGCCATCCCACGCCTCGGCTTGGCAAGAGGGCTACGTTACACAGCAATGAAAAGCAGGAAACTCATCGAGCGATACATGAATTATCCAACTTCGCCTGATGGATTTACGGAGTGGCAGGCCAAATTCATCGCAGAACTTCGCGAAGCATACACAAGATTCGCGTAGTATGTCTCACAAGAAGGATTTCTGATGAGCTGCCCATAAGAGCTCCAAGAACTTAACGTAGTGCCGGTGTTTGCGTCAATTACAATCAGAGCGGATTGAACAATTCGTGAAAGTACACTATAGTCGAAGCACTTTTCGAGAAGATCGTCAATCTAGCCGGTCTTGGTGCTGACTACGCAAGAGGGAAGGAGCCGGAAGATAAGTATAATCTCCCTACGGAAAAAGGTCAAGAGACTTCTCAAGGGACAAATTCCGTTTTCATCTGATGACATTACAGCCAAGATTTTTCCGTCAGTCGCCCGTGACACGAAACAGTTTGCCGCTAGATCAAGAATGGTCAAGAGTCTGATCCCCCCATACTTGCGGCATGTCTCTTGGAAGAGAAGAGGCCTATGGGTAAAAGGCGGGTCCCTTCACCCTAGTCTGCTCACGCGGCTATCCATATCCGAGAAGAACGGGCTAAAGATTATTGGAGGAAGGAGCCAGCCGTGCCGGTGCGTTGTCTCATCGAAAGGAACTATGAAAGTTCGGGTCTACAAGAGGGTTTGGAAGGGTTGGCTGATCCAACAGCTCATTGATCACGGATGGCCGGCAGAAGCAGCACAGAAAGAGATCATCAGCCTGCGTTGTCGCCTAGAAGCGTCTGAACTCAACTTCAAACTGGCTCAAGCGTTGAAAATATTCAAGGAGATCGGTACACTCGATCCCGCAACGGAAATCGGCCTGAAGCTCAGACATGGGAAGGTAGCTCTCAGTCTCTCATCTAGACTGGCCGAGTTTCTTCAGGTGGAGAGCGATAAGGAAGACGCTCTCCTCAGAAAGCTGGGAGTTCCCGAGAGCAGTCAAACAGTACTCGCAAGTGTGAGCGCCCTTCACATCGATAGGCTACTTCAAGGCTTGGGCCTGACCTCTCAACAAGTAAGACGGGTGTCAGATACTTTGGTGACCCTTGGAGTTGAAGATCAGACACCCGATTTCGTCTACTTGATCTACGGGCCCAGGCCTACGAAAACGAGGCAGGTGGGGATTCGCGCATTGATAACTCCACTTGCTAACTACGAGATTCTGCCGATCCGCCGCTGATCTAGCATGGTGTTTCTCTGCCAGAGACGTTCGAAGGACCAGCTTCTGTAAATCAGGGGCTTGGATGTCAATGTCCCTTCACTGGAACCTTTCGTTCCGGCAAAGTAGTCGCGGCGGGAGAGCTTCAACTTTCAGAACCTGTCATAGCTCACGATTTCTCCTATTCGCTTCCTACTCGTTTTCTTTGGTCTTTCGTCTGGATAGCCAAAGCTGACTAATGATACGATCTTCCAGTCTGGTGGAATTTTCAGCAATTCCTTCACATCTCGTGCTTTGAAGTCTCCTATCCAACACGAGCCTACTCCCAGTGACCAAGCCGCAATGACCATGTTCTCTAGCGCTATCGTGGTATCGATGGTTGACCACTTGCGGCCGTAGGCGTTGCCTACGTAAGCACACCCTACGATTGTGAACGCGGATTCCTTGATGAAAGTATTCCATCTTCCTTCAGACAATTCCTCCTTAATCTTCTGATCCGCAACTATGATGAAATGCCAAGGCTGCATGTTGCTTGCAGAGGGAGCATGCCTTCCAGCTTCAAGTATTCTCCTCACAATCTTATGAGGCACGCTCTTCATCCTGTACTTCCGAATGCTTCTACGACTTAGAATTACATCAACTACGGACATCGGTATCCCCACATTTCAGAGATCAAGTATCTTTTGAGGTGTGACTATGATTCCTGAATGTGAGCAGCAGCTGAGACTCAGCCGCGAATTTTTCGATAATCAAGTATCCCAGTAGCATGGGCGTAGCACTGGTTGCCCGAGAGTGCCCGAGAGACATCTGAAGGTGTATGTTCACGGTAGGAAGCTGGTATGTGAAGGACTATTGAGTCGTCTCGAAATGAGATAGGACGCAAATGAGAGGATTGCGCCGACGTACATCGTTGTTCTATAATCCCCGAAGACTATTACGACAGTGGCCAGAACCGGGCCGAGCACACTCGACATGTTCAATACTGAATTGAGTAAGCCTATGGCTGCACCTCTTTGGCTGCTGTGGTCAACTACCGTTCTGACAGCACCTACGAACACGAAGCCCCAAACAACTCCTATCAATGCGAATAGTGGCCAGAGCTGCCAAAAACTTGTTGCGAAACCGAGTGCTAGGAAAAGAGCCGCTGACATTAATAGACCAGAATTGAATTCCCTTCTACTGTCGAGTTTGTCACATAAGTAGCGCATCGTCAAGAATTGTGTCAATGCATTCGAAGCGGTAATCATCCCAATATAGAAGGAGTTTGCTCCCAAGGCGATTAGATAGAGCGACCAGAAGGTCCAGATGATGTTGGCTCCTGTATGTCTGATTAGCAGGGCAACGTACGTGGGAAGATTCTCCATGACCACTTTCAGCGGGTGAAGTGAATTCTGGTCAGATACTGACCTATGCTCTCTTATTCCTATTGAAACGACAAATGCTAGGAAGAATGCGATTGATCCTAGCACGAAGAGACTCTTAGTCCCATAAACTGTGGAGAGAAAACCTGCACTTGTCAAGCCTGCAAATGAGCCTAATGCACCGTAAGATGAGAATCTACCCATTCTTGCGTTTGTGTTGAAGGCGAGGGAAAACAAAGCGGCGGGATAAACTCCCAAGGCTATCCCGGTGAGTATTCTGATGTACAGGAGCGATGAGTAGTTGAAGGCGAAGAGGTGCGCGAGAAAGACTCCGGATGAGAATAGGAATCCCGAAACCAAGAACTGTCTTGTTCCCAAAATATCTGAGAGACTTCCGAACATATAGTTTGAGAAGAGAAGGCACAGGCCGTAGAGCGTTGCGATCGTGCCAATCTCGATGTCGCTCAGACCAAGTTCTTTCGCGAGAACCGCAATATAGAACAAAGCGATCCAAGCGGAAAATGAGGCTAAGAACTGCAGACTGTGGAGTTTGAATAGGAGACTATTCCAACCTTGCTCTTGCGCAGAGTTGGAATCACCGATCACATTCTGCCGAACGCGCAGCGGTATTCCCCACGTCCACTCACGGCGCGGAGTTTCTGACGCCTATATTAACGACACAGCTCGATAGCAATTTTCGCGAATCAATGCTGCGTATGGCTCTTGTGCATGGCGGTCGACAAGATTGGGAATTTCGGATTCAATGCAACCGAAAAGAGCATTCGAACGGATGGGCGAGGGCGAAAAATAAGCTCTTTCCAAAATCCATGCAATTGAGATCGGAAAAAGCGTTAGCTCCTCTAAGTCTTGAGAGGACTTCGTAATCTCTGGTATTCTTCGCTGTCTGACCAGAGATATTCGAAGTAGTTCTTGGCATATTTCGCCAGACCGATGTGATCTGACCAAATAGCGAGGCTTATTGCTTCGTCGCCTTCTTGACCGAGGAGAAGAATAACTTCTCGACCATCGGCGATGATGCCGCCGCCGAACATTTGCTCTCGCACACGAACTTCGCAGAACCTTCTCAGTTTGAACATAGATTCACTCAGAGGTCTCTTCATCGTCATTACCTGCACCTTCACGCCTCTTTCGACGATTGTCTTCACGAGCGGTATGAGCGCTTCAGCCACAGAATCTGGAATGGCGGGTACAGCCACCAGTATTTCCTTCTGGACTTGTTCGACCGTTTCCCTGATCTTTGCCAGCACGTTGTAAGTTCCTCGGACAATCCAGATGTCTGGTCGTTCTCTAACTCCCTTTTTCTCGTAGAGCGGCTGAAGCTCTTCCAGAATGATCGACTCATTCGTCTTGAGAGTATTCTCCCTCTCAGCCCTCGCGATATCTAACGCTACTGAAGGAGGCTTTGGGTAGTATTTGCTCGGGCGCCCGTGCTCCATCTCGATCCATCCCTTTTTCTCAAGTGAGCCAAGAACCTCGTAGATCTTGGAGTATGGCACGTCTGAGGCCTCACTAAGTTCACTTGCCGTCGCCGGGCCGATCTCAAGGAGTGAAGTGTAGGAGCGGATCTCGTAGTCTGTGAGTCCGAATTCCTGAAGGGAGTGTCTGACTTTGTCGCTTACAGTCATCCCTAGTCAGTCCGCAGGTTTCGACGGCTGTTCGTTAGGGATAGATTGAATATAAGATTTCACAACCAGAAGTGGTTAACGGTTTGTGACGGTCAGTCCTCTCTTGCCTGCTCAGAAGAAACCCAGTACGAATCTCTGGTAGTGAACTCCTTCTTCCAGATGGGCACTTCCTTCTTCACTCTCTCAACAGTCTCGGTAAGTGTCGGGAACACTTCTTGTCGGTGCTTTCCGAGCACTGCAACAAACAGGCTGGGTTCGCCAACTCCGAGCTTGTCGATAACATGATGAATCGCCACTTCCAGAACGCCAGGTTGTTTCAGCATGGTCCGCCTGATCTCCTCCATTCGCTTCAACGCGAGATCAGCGTAGGCCTCGTACTCTAGATGAGTCACTTTAGCGTCAGATTCGCGAACAGGGTCCTCCCTCACTATGCCCAAAAAACATGCGATTGCGCCTGCCGTGTGGTACGAGCTCAGTCTTGAGAGGTATTCTAGGATCTGGATAAGCTCAATCTCTCCCTTCTTGTGAAGTCCTACAGCTTCCACTTAAGACGCCTATGAGAAATCAAGTTATCGAGCTGGAATGAAAAGTACGCGATAGAAATGGCGCGTTAGAGGAGAGTTTTCACTTCTGCCTTCATCTTCTCTAAGTGCTGAGCTTCCGTATCGAATTTTGTTCCGATTATCTGCACTTGATAGATAGTCCTCGGCGTATTGCAGAATTCACAGGGAGGACCAAATCCATCGGGATTGGGAGATGTTCTCAACCAGAGTTGGTTGATACCCGCGAATGTCAGGTCAAGCTTGACCTTGTCCCGAGCGCAGTTTTCGCAGAGATAGAAGGGCACCCCTTCACACCCCGAAGGTCGTAGTTGGCCCAATCGCTAATTAACTGTTGACTATTCTCAGAGTGAAGTGCGACTCAGGGCAAATGCCTTATCAACACATCAGATTCAGGTTAACTCTGATTCCCTCATCGTCGCAATCGAGCTATGGAACGCCTATCTGTTTAAACATTCTGCAATCTTCAGATTGTGTTACAAGAGCTGTAGCATTGGAAGGAACCTCTAGAACTCACTGGGTGTGTGACGATGTCTGCGGCGGGAATGTTCGACTACTCAGCTTAAATAGAGTCAACTATCGAAGTAAGGTATCCAGATCTGCTGGGGCTCGAATAGTCTTGAGACATTTGAAAATAGGTTTCGTGCTCGGCGTGATTCTTCTTGGACTCATGAATCTGCCAAATGTTCATGCAGCTGTAATTGTCACTGTAACACCCGCATCACAAGTCATTCCGCAGGGTTCTGTTGCGATGTACGCCATTGATCTGTCTGGAGCCCTACCAGGTAGCACATACACACTATCGCTCTCGGGCTTGGTTGGTGGGGCTTATCACTTCTCCCCGAACCCTGTGACAACTACTGCCGCTGGAACGGGAACTAGCTCTCTCACCATTGATACCGGAGTTTTCCCGATCTATTGTCCGGGAACATATCCATTCACAGTGAAGGCCACAACTTCCGCGCCGGCTCCCGATACAGGCACTAGCCCTGCCGCAACAGTCATGGTAGTTCAAGTTGGACCGGCTCTCGCGGTTGCACTGTCTACCGACAAATCGACGTACAGAATCGGTGACAAGATCACGATCCTGATTTCAGTCAACAGGCCCGCCGAAGGACAACTAACAATCTCGCCACCTTCGGGGGCGCCGTCCGTTTTCTCTTACGTAGCATACGGACCCACTTACGCAATTAGTAAGACGTTGACCGCTTCGCAACCAGTCGGGAGATACACCGTAAGCTTCCAAGCGGATGATTTCTGCGGAGGATTCAGTAGCGCGGTTGTCTATTTCGATGTAACCCCCGATACATACGATGTTTCACTTTCTTTCTCCGGTGTTCCATCGGATGTGTCTGTGAACATACAGGTTGATGGTCAGGACCAAGGTACAATGGGCGGGTCGGACATCAAGAAGCTCACCTTCAAACTTGACACAACTCACACGGTCGTCGTTGACCAGTATGTTTCCGGAGCGGCTGGCGTAAGGTATTACTGCGCCCAAAACAGCTGGACAGTCGGCTCGGCTGGCAGTCACACCTTCACCTACGAAACTCATTACCTCTTCACGGTAGTCACGGATCCCGATGGTGTCACACAGGTAAGCGGTGGAGGTTGGTTCAGGGAAGGCACGACCGTTCAAACCAGTCAGGCACAGGAAACGATCGCTGGTCCTCCAGGGACGCAGTACATCTTCAAGGGATGGGAGGTAGATGGCGTCATCCAATCCGGTAATCCGGTCAGCTTGACCCTTGACAGACCTCGCAAGGCTATCGCAAAATATCAGACACAATACCAGTTACTCGTGGATTCCTCGCTGGGAGATCCCGAGGGTTCAGGATACTATGATGCGGACTCGACTGCCACTTTCTCAGTAACCTCTCCCGTCGGTCTCCTTGTGCAACAAGTGTTTGTGAGATGGGAGGGCGACTATTCGGGCTCCTCACCTCAGGGCTCAGTCACTATGGACAGATCGAAAGTTGTCCACGCAATCTGGACAACTAGCTACACTCAACTCTACATCCTACTGGGCGTCGTGGCCGCTGTGGCGATCATAGTCGCATTCCTGGTATGGAGAAGACGACAGGGCCCAGCACCTACTTTGAAGCCAACACCTCCAATGCCCGGTGAAGGCGAGCAAGGAATTGGTGCACCACCATCTGAAGCTCCTCCAACCACAGCCGAGACCGGGGGCACTGTGAGGTGTAGTTCGTGTGGTGCAGACGTTCCTAGCGGGCAGAGCTTCTGCCACAATTGCGGCGTAAAAATCAGTTAAGCTTCAGTTGCATTGGACTCAACCGCGAACTCGGAAATCAATGCCAAGAAACCAAGATGACGGTAGTATCCGAATCACTGGAGCAGTCATCGCGACAAGGTAGACTCTTCTTTGTCCTCTCCGGTGAACATCCCACACTTCCAGCTGCAGAAGTGCTCGCCGTCATTGAATCCGTCGGGGTCAGGTATACACACCCGCAGCAAAGTTACAGGCTGCTAACCTTAGAAGCGCCGACAAATGTTCTGAAGGATGTGGCTCAAAGAAGCCTGATGTATGATTGGTCGGGTATCGAGTTAGGAAGATGCCGAGCAAAGCGACAGGAAATCTACGGACTGATTAGGAATCTGCATTTTGAGAATTTGGTTAGAGGCAGGGCGACTTTCGCGGTCCGGTCGCTAAGGTTGGGAGGAGTCAACAAGTCAATCCGTCGCGTTAACTTGGAAAGGGATACTGGTTCGCTCCTTCAGCAACAAGCCCCCAGTTTCCAAGTTAATCTTCGCGAGCCCGAAGTAACTTTCCTAGGCTTGCTGTTCGATGATCATTTTCTGTTCGGAGTGTCAGCTTACGCGAAACCGTCAGGGTTGATTGCGCCCCGTAGGCCGAGGAGACGACCAGTCTTCCATCCGTCAACGATGCCCCCGAAGATTGCGCGGTGTATGGTCAATTTGTCGCGAGCGAAGCGGGGTGCAATCTTCTGTGATCCTTTCTCCGGGGTCGGAGGGATCCTAATTGAGGCGTCAGTAATCGGTTGCAATGTTGTAGGTGCTGATGTTAATCTGCGAATGCTGCGCGGAGCACATAGAAACATTAGCCATTTCGGGCTCGATACGATTGGTCTTGTCTGCAGCGATGCGCGTCGATTGTCATTCACAGGATTGGACGCGATTGCGACCGATCCTCCCTATGGGCGCGGTTCATCGACTATGGGGGGAAAGGTCGCGGACATTGTGAAATCCTTTCTGGGCGAGGTGAAGAGCGCATTGGTGAAGAAGGGGCACCTCTGCATTTCCGCTCCGGCCGACGTGCAGGTTGAAGCCTACGGCCAGCAGGCGGGTCTCACCGTCAGGGAGAAACATCTCGTGAGGGTTCACCGCAGCCTGACACGTCAAATCATGGTTCTCCAGAGCACATGAGGATCGATGGCAAGAATGTCCATGTCCGTCACGTTCTTAGGAACCGGAGGAAGTGTTCCTAACAAGTTTCGAAATCTCCCGAGCGTTCTCCTAAAGAGAGGCCCCGAACTGCTTCTCTTCGACTGTGGTGAAGGAACCCAACGTCAATTCCTACAGGCCAAAGCTGGAACCAACAGGAAGATGCGTATCTTCATCACCCATATGCACGGCGACCATGTCTTCGGGCTGCCTGGTCTGCTCCACTCTCTTTCTTTCATGGGAAGGACACGCGAGCTCGAAATCATCGGCCCCAAGGGCATTGCTCGATTCATACGTGATGTCAATCGAGTCGTGAAGCTATACTCGCAATTTGCTCTCAGAATCCGCGAAGTCCGCTCGGGACGAGTCTTAAGGGATAGTGAGTACGAGGTTTGGGCGGCGACCGCAGAACATGGTATCCCATGCCTTGCCTACTCTTTTCGGGAAAAAATGAAACCGGGCAGATTCGATCCAGAGAAGGCTAGGAAACTTGGAATCCCAGAAGGACCAATTTGGAAGAAGCTTCAGACCTCCAAAGCTGTGAGGGTCGGAGGGAGGACGATTCCATCTAGGTTAGTTGTTGGACCGCCAAGGAGGGGGGCGAAGATAACCTACGCCGTGGACACTAGGCCTTGTTTGTCGGTTATCAAACTCGCTGCCAAGTCTGATCTCCTCATTCACGACAGCTGCTTCGACGCCTCAGCCGCGGACAAGGCGAGAGAGTATGGGCATTCAACGGCGGTTGAGGCTGCGCATGTTGCAAAGAGAAGCAGAGTACGCAGACTCGCACTATTTCATATCAGCGCGATGTATGAAGATTCCACGCAACTGTTGCGGCAGGCAAAGAGAGTTTTTCCTGAGATTATTCTTCCTAGGGATATGGATACCGTCTCCGTGACTCCATGATCCTTTGGTAGGTTTTTTGGCTTGGTTCTGCGGCCAAGAAATCAATAACAAGCTGAGCGTCATCCGATTCTATCTCGACTGATATTGGACCATGAGGGGATTCTCTGAAGGCTTCGCAGAATGAGATGCGCCCTGCAAAGGCGGCTTGTTTGTTAAGATAGAACCTCATTCTCTGGCCAAGAGTCCTGCTGTGTAGGATAGACCGTGCTGCATTTCGGATTCTCTCCCGCCTGATTAGGTTTCGAAGGTTGGAGAGGAATTCCAAATCCTCCCCGCGAACCGTTAGCCTGACCACATCGTCCGCTTCACTCGTTCTCTCAATACTCGCCGACGGGAACATGTTTCTCAATGCACGTTCTACCTTTGTCTCATCCTCAGTCGGGTTGACAATGGTTTCAGCCATGATCCTTACCCTCATGAGGCTTTCAACTCATTCAGCAAGCTCTTGAACGAGGACTGGAGTTCAGAAATGGTGCCTTCATTGACGAGAACATGGTCGGCCAGTGCGATCACGTCTCCCAGTCCGACGTAGAGTTCCCGGAAGTCTCGCTCACTGAAGGTTGACCAGGTCTTCGGATCATCGCTCCTATTTCGAGCGACGAGACGTTCGAATCTAGTCCTAGGCGAAGCGTGAATTGCAACTGCGACAACGTCATGTCTTGACTTCAGTTCAGCGAGCTCAGCTGGGCTTCTAATACCTTCAACTATGACAATGGGGCCTGAGCAAGCTTCTATCTTGGGCATGAGACGTCTCGCCACTACAGCTGCCCCTTCAACTTCTCTTACTCGGAGCATGACGCCCCCCATGTTCTTGGGCGTAGGCTCTAGGCCTCTTCGTTCAGTCTCCTCTCTAATGACATCGCCTAGCACGATTACCTCAAATCCGATTTGTCTGGCGGCCTCAGTCGCGACCCCCTTGCCAGCGCCCGGCATACCAGAAACGGCGATCACTTTCTTCCTTTTCTGCATCTGCTGGCAAACGTCCCCAATGTCGCGCCCGTACCTCTCGAGGCTGTGAACTGTTAAATTTACTGATCTGATTATTAGGCTTCAGCTGGGGGTTCACATGCCCGAAGAACGAATTCGAACCTTCGTTGCAGTGGACATAGATGAGTCTTCCGTGAGAGAACGCATTGTTAACGTGCAGAGAGACCTTGAACAGACGCGGGCACAGTTGAAACTTGTAGATCCAGACATAATGCATCTGACTCTTCGTTTCCTTGGCGAGATTCCTCTGGGGATCATCGAGAGAGTCAAGGAAGCGATGGACGGCTTACGGTTCCCTGCCTTCGAGGTTCAATTCTCAGGTCTCGGTGCTTTTCCAAACCTCAGCCGCATCAATGTAGTCTGGGTTGGGATAATCCATGGGCACAAGGAGCTGGATGAAATATTCCATCAGTTAGAGCCCAAGCTCAGACAGATTGGCTTGCCCGCTGATAGCAAGGGCTTCAGCCCACATCTGACAATATCTCGTGTAAGGTCCGGACTTAACAGGGCAACTCTAGCAGAGTATGTCTCGAATATGCGGAACGAAGACTTTGGAAAGATGCAAGTTAGAGCCGTACGGTTGAAGAAGAGCACATTGACTCCCAAGGGGCCAATCTACACGACGATGCACGAAGTTCAGGCTTCTATCTAACGTGATAAGCTAAGTGTCAATCTTTGAACAAAGTCAATGTGGTGTGCAACGCAGTCAAGAAGAAGCTCGTACCTTCTCCACGACTGAAGCGAGCTGTCGAGAGTAGAGCTGAAGAGATCAGGAGGGCGATCGAACGTCAATGCGACAGGGCAAATCTCAGCGCAGAAGCTCGGTTGGATGGTTCAGTTGCGAAGGATACCTGGATCCGAGGTCTCGCTGATGTCGATATCTTCATGCGGGTCTCTCCTGACCTGACAAAGCAGCAACTCAGAGAGATCTGCCTCCCAATCGCGAAAAAGGCTCTTGAACCTTTCCAAGTAATCGAGAGATACGCTGAACATCCCTACGTCGAGGCTACGGTTCCATTTGGAGTTGATAGCCTCAAAGTCAACGTTGTCCCATGCTATAGGGTTGAGAAAGGTAACTGGTTAAGCGCCACAGACAGAACACCATATCACACAGAATACATTCGCACGCACATGACTGACGAACAGCGTGATGAAGTAAGACTCCTCAAGGCGTTCATGCGAGGTGTCGGCGCATATGGCGCTGATATCAAGACTGGTGGTTTCAGCGGCATGTTATGCGAAACTCTTGCCTTGCACTACGGAAAATTCCCTAAAGTCGTTGAAGGTTTCACGACTTGGCGGGAGAGTAGCTTCATCGACCTTGAGAATTAC
>Ga0209314_10000317_pt1 | contig 21094 bp, 30 predicted proteins | sample I19B2metaG_FD_184146 | JGI IMG/M metagenome (GOLD analysis project Ga0209314, IMG submission 184146) | Lake sediment bacterial and archeal communities from Gulf of Boni, Indonesia to study Microbial Dark Matter (Phase II) - ​I19B2 metaG... | ecosystem: Environmental > Aquatic > Freshwater >... | reverse complement strand
ACATGGTATTCATTATTAGGCGATCCCCCTCACACACACTTTGCTTGACAAGCGACGCAAAATGCTCCAACCTTGAATCTACGTCCAGGCTGAGTATGCTACAATGTCGCCAGGGATTCTCAACGAGTACAAGGCATACAAAAAGAGAAGAAGCGTTGAAAGGCACCAGTGGCAACTCCTTTACTGATTCAAATACCGTTATAGAGCAGAATGATTAGATATTTACCGGGAAGGAGAAACTGAAGAGTGCGGACGAGAATAACCGAGTTGCTGGGGATAGAGTATCCTATCATCCAGGCACCGATGGGTCCAATATCAGTCCCCCGTCTGGTGGCAGCCGTCTCCAATGCCGGCGGTCTAGGAATTTTGAACGCTGGCCACTTTACTCCCGAAGAGATAAGAGAGGATATCAGGGCTGTTAGAGAGCTAACGGACAAGCCCTTTGGGGTTAATCTTACCGCAGGTACGCCGGGATATGAGAGACTCGCTGAGGCTATGATAGACGAAAGGGTTGCGGTAATTGTCCATGGCAGGGGCAATCCGAAGTGGTTGATTGAGGCCGCTCGAGGGCATGGCATAACCATTATGGCCCAGATAGGGGCGGTAAGGCACGCGCTCAGGGCGGAGCGGGATGGAGCTGATATTCTCTGTGTAGCGGGGCTCGAGGCTGGAGGCCATGTCAGTCCTGTTAGCACCATGGTCTTGACACCACTGGTAGCCAGCAAGGTCAAGATACCGGTGGTCGCTGCAGGAGGCTTTTGCGATGGCATAGGGTTGGTGGCAGCTCTAGCGCTGGGGGCTGAGGGCATTGCCCTGGGCACCAGATTCGCCGTCACCCAGGAAAGCGGTCTTCCTGAGAATATCAAACAGCGATATGTAGAAGCTGGTGAAGTTGATACTCTGGTGACTCCTCGTATTACGGGGACGGGGCTAAGGGTGCTGCGCAATAAACTTACTGACATGCTGGGAAGAGAGGGGAAAAAGTTGTCCTGGAAGGAGAAAATCTCTGGCACGTTGGAAACCAGAAGAATGCTGGGGGTTTCCTGGTGGCGCTTCATCATTGGGGGCTGGAAGATGAGGAAGGATTACGAAGCTTCTTTCTCGGAATTGGGCAATCTGGCAGCGGGCGCTGTCATGATAGATAGGGCTATGAAAGAGGGGGATGCAGAATACGGGGTCATGATAGCTGGGCAGGTTTGCAGCAGGATTGATGACATACCCTCGGCCGGGGAGATAGTGGAACGAATAGTGGCCCAAGCCCGCAGCATCATGGGGCCGCTAAATGAGAAGGTGCTTTCATAAACAACAGTCACCCTACATTATCGCCCTATAAAGCCTAAGTCTATCCCAAACTTTATGCTTCTGGTGAAGTGCTTTGCCAGGTTGAGGTCGTTGAAAAATGTAGGGACGGGTCTTTAGACCTGTCCGAGCGCCCCGATCTATCGGGGATCTAAAGGTCTGTCCCTACTACTCGTAATGACAATTCGAGTTGCTAAACGCTCTCCCAAGTCTGAATTTGCCTCCAAGCTGAGTATGGTATAATGGCGCCAGCGGTTTTCTCTGACCTCGATGGAAAGGGGAAAGATGTATTGCACCAACTGCGGATGGCAAAATGACGACCAAGCACGATTCTGCCAAAGGTGTGGGGCGGCTCTGCAAGCCACCAGCCAAGAACCAGGTCTCCCGCAAAGCGTAGCTCCTGCTGCCGGCGTGCAATATGCAGGTTTCTGGAGAAGATTTGGCGCTGCTCTAATTGATGGCATAATCATCAGCATTATTTCCATTGCCCTATATTACATTTGCGTCCTGATTGGGCTTTCAGTGGCAGAAGACGATGATTGGGGTTGGACAGTTGGATTTCGGGCATGGTGGGTTCTGTCCCTCCTTTCTTCATGGATTTATTACGCTGCTATGGAAAGCTCATCAAAGCAGGCAACGCCAGGTAAAATGTCGCTGGGTATCGTGGTCACTGACCTTGAAGGTCGGCGAATCTCCTTTGGCACAGCAACGAGAAGATATTTGAGCAAGATCGCCTCGGCGATTATCCTGTATATTGGCTTTATCCTGATTGGTTTCACCGAGAAGAAGCAGGGTTTACATGACATGATAGCTCAGTGTCTTGTGGTGGTGAAAAGGTAACATTCTGGTAGAAGCCCAGGCGGGCAGATTTGGGGGAGGTGGATAAGATGAAACAAACATTGCTGTGCATAACAATACTGGGACTGCTATTGCTGTTAACAGCTTGTGCCGGTGCAGGTAAAGCGACCACCCCGGCCGAGGTGATAGACAGAGTGAAAGTGGGAATGACTGTGGAAGAGGTATTGGATAAGGTTGACCAGGACTATTTCACAGACAATTATGCGTTTGTATCAATCGACCTCTCCGAACTTGGCGCTATCGAAGGTATTCCCGATTACCAAGAGGTTTTCGTCTGGTTCTATTTTGGCAAGATACTGCAAAGCGTTGACCCGGCTGCTGTTGCCATTAGAGGAGACACGGTGGTAGCCGTGGGCCGCCTTTCTTTCGATGAGGCACAGCGCCTGATAGAGTGGCAAACGGGGATACCGTTTGGCCGCTAGCCACATTTGGGAGGAAGTGAAAAGCTGAGGGTCAGGCTGGCCCGCATCCCTTCTCAAAAACCCCACGCCATCGCCCTATTAAGCCTGAGGCCATCCTCCGATTTTATGCTTCTGGTATGGTGCCAGCTTGAATTTGCATCCAGGCTGGGTGTGGTATAATTGTCATGAGGGAGGTTCTGGCAAGATTTGCGCAGCCCAAATAGTGAAGAGGAACAAAGGAAATTGCATAAACGAGTGACAAATTGGGGGGTTGGGGCTCTGGTAATTGTGGTATCAGCGCTCGCTGGCACGGTGGTGCCAGATATTCTCGGCCTAGGAGTTGCCAATCCCATCGCGAGCTTATGCGGGGGAGTTGGGGTAGGCTTTCTGCTTTTGGCTGCTCTAGTGGGCAAGAGAATAATTAAGATAGAAGAAAGGACAAGACGCCCTACCATTATGGCCTTACTCATTGTGGGATGGACTTTCATTGTGGGATGGGCTTTGTTCAGCGAGGGAATATGGGACATATTTGTTCCACGAGCCTGGCTAGAGCATCCAAGAATAATCTTTGTGATTGGTGGCTTCGTTCTGATTCTTGTTCTTTTCGTTAGGACGAGAGACCCGGTTCGCATAATCAGCTTCATTTTGGGGGTGGCTCTATTCCTTAGTGGTCTTTTATGTCTCCCCCTTTATCTGCTTGCGGTTGGTTTGAGCCAGGGTCAACTATCCAGTATTCAGATACTTGGTTGGGGCATACTGGTGATAGCGTTGCCCCTAGCCTCAGGCGTATTCCTGCTTGTTGAAGCAGCTAGGGCTAAGCCGAGATTGGTGAGGGTGCTTGGCAGCTACTTGGGAGTATTGACTCTAGTTGAGGCTGTCAGCTTTATCATAGTATTTGACTACTACTTCGAGCGAGGAGTCATTGGACTTTACCCCTTAGGGGTTGGCAACCTCATCAGCCTAGTTTTGGTCTTCCTTTTAGCCTTCCTCCTCCTCTCTCCTGGATGGCTCTATCGGCGACATCCAAATCTTGCCACCTATCTGGGCATAGCTTGTGCTTCGGCAGGAGGAATTGGGCTCATCATATCTGCTCGCATCATATTGCTGGGGGATGCGTGGCGGACGGAGGGGTCCGCTGGTGTTACTTATTATGGACTGGTTGTGGCAGCAGTGGCACTTCTGGCCTTGGCTGATGCTGCTGTTATATTCACCAGGGCCAGGAGGAAGCGATAAAGCGAAGGCGACAAAGTCCCTCAACCAAGTCCTGAATTGGCATTCAAGCTGGGTGTGGTATAATGTGGGGCGACGACGAATATGCCAGAAGGTCAATCTGGAGGTGAAGGATGCCAAGCGTAAGAGAGACTATTAGAGAAGTAGCGCAGGGGCTTCTGGCTACGGCCTTGGTGCTGGGCTTAGGCTACGGTTGCGCCTCGTTGCTCAAGGCGGTGCCATGGTATGCAGTATTGGTATCGGAAATGGCCCTCCTTGGTTTTGTGGTTCTAGTTGCGGCTCTGGCAGCTAGAAAAACCAGCTAACCCAAGCTGGCGCTCGCCTGGGGTGGAACGCTATAAGTCTAGCCAGGCGGATGGGAAGGGGACATAGTGTATTACTTTGCTTACGCCTCCAATCTCAGTCATAAGCAGATGCTGGAACGCTGCCCTGGTAGTAAGCCTAGATTCAAGGCCAGGCTGCCCAATTACAAGCTGGTCTTCACGGGATGGTCAAGAAAATGGCGTGGTGGAGTGGCCACTATCCGGCGGTTTGGAGGTGAGCAAGTTATTGGAGGCGTCTATGAAATCTCAGAGAGAGACCTGAGAGTCCTAGATGAACATGAGGGCTATCCTGCTGTCTATGACCAGGTGAACGTACTGGTCATACCAGAGGATGGGGACGCAATAGAAGCAGTGACCTACATTAAGCGGGAACAATCGGAAGAGACGCAACCTTCGCCAGAATACTTAGCGACTATTCGGCGAGGCTACAAAGATTGGGGAATTGGCTAAGCCAGGCGGACTTGGAGGACTGCGTCACCAAGGAGAGAGGGCCTTGTCTCCTATGTTTCAGCGAACAGAGAACAAAAGTCGCCGCTGAAATCTTTCAAGAAGGCATACATATTGGCAACATCGTTTGAGTCTACAGGCGCAGAGAGCTGACTACTCTCCGCTTCCTTTGAATAAGCAACAGCCTCAGATATATCATCCATTCCAACGCGAACAATTCCTGGGATGAGTGTTTGACAACCAAGACAATAGACGGAGATGAACCAATAGTTTTCTCGATGCCCCCTGAAACAAATGTTATCTGGTTGGTAGTGCTGACCACAGGACTCACATTTCATATTTGAGAGCGTCTTGCGGATTGATTCCTTAACCAGCTTGTCGTGTATTGGCATTTTTAGCTCCTCTCTTGGATATTAGTCGTTAAAGCGACAAAAATCCCTCGCCCTAGGGGTGTTTTGCCCTATACCCAAGGTTATCCTCAAACTTCATGCTCTTGGTGTGTTGTTCAACTATTGCTATGCTTTCCCATTTGCCGCGGCACATGATATAATATAGAGGGAATCCTAGTTGCATATTAGAGTTAGAAAGTTTGAGGTGAATTGAGAGGCCGGATTTGCATAATTGCTCCGCTGGGTGTAGAATAATGTAAGAAAGTTACATTAGAAGGAGGAATGGGATTGAAAAACGTTGTTAAGCTCGACGAAAATGAGAAGGCGTGGTTGCTGTTGTCCCGTACCCTTAGAGCTTTGGAAAGAGCCAGAGAGATTGAACTAGAGCGGTTTGACCTTTCACCGATTGAGGCCGCTGTCCTGCACGCTTTGATAACCGCTGATGAGACGGTAATACCGGCGAAGCTCTCGCGCTGGCTGTACAGGGAACCCCACACCATGTCCGGGCTACTGAACCGGATGGAGGATAAAGGCTTGGTGAAGAAGTCAAAGGACTTGGAAAAGAAGAATCTAGTGAGAGTCACATTAACGAAAAAAGGTGAGCAAGCCTTCCATCAGCAATGGGATGCAAGAATTGTTCCCAAGATTACATCTTTCCTCTCCAAAAAAGAACTTGACAACTTGGAAGAGTGTTTGAATAAGTTGGAGGGCAAGGCATTGGGGCTAATCCGAGACCTGCAACCGCTTCCCTATAGACTGTAGACAGATACTGCACAGAGAATCGAAATCCCCTCCCAAAACCAGGCCTAAACTACCGCCCGATAGAGCCTAAAGCTCTCCGCAGACTTTATGCTTCTGGTGTAGTGCTCTACACCAACACGTTACTTGCATCGAGACTCGATTTGATGGTACGATGCAGCTGGCTAGTTGACACTATGAAACGGTTGAAGAAATGGTTGAAGCAGCTACGTGCGGCTATTTATGACCTATTGTTTGAAATTAACAAGGCTCTGGAGAGCTGCGCTGGGTGTGCAGGTGGTATAATCGCTACGGTCATCGCTGTGGTGGTCATTGTTTTGTTTCTTGCAGGCTTATTGTAAGACCTCGTGGCATCTTACTGACTCTCCCATACTATCGCCCTATAAAGCCTAAGGCTATCATCAAACTTCATGCTCCTTGTATAGCGCTCCACCCTTTGCAAGCCCTCAGACTTGCCTCATTCGTGAGGGGAAAAGTGATAAACGAGCTTTCCAGCCTTTTGACTTTGGGGATAAAAGCTTTCGAGGAGTAAGAACCGCCTTATCCAGGCTCAGCTTCATGGCAAATCTCGCGCCTCTCTCAGCTCGATGGAATGGTGTGATTCACAATACTCCTCTGCAGGCAACTCTATCTCAGGTCACCGGGTTTCTTGGGATGGGGGTAGGGATGTCTCCACATGACCTCAGGGCGTGGTACTTGCCAGAGTTGTTGCCGGAGCTGTTCCCCAGCCTTGCGATATACCTGAATAAGTCTGTCCTCTGCGGCATAGTCAAAGGGGTCGCCTACGTTCTTCTCTACTTCTCCACCAGGTGGGGGCGGATTTTCCAAATACCACCTTACCGTTAGCTCTATCGCTTTCTCCACGGGCACTACGTCCCGGTATCCGAGCTGCGTTTTTATCTTGGTGATGTCCATTACTCGATGATATTGAAACAGAAGAGCAGGGGGTTGGGCATCGCTATAGTCAGGGTGGAGCATGTTGAAAGGTATTTCTATGAATTCGAACTGATGATCCATCACTCGTTCAATAAGCCTTATCCATTCATGGTTGGTAAGTATTCTCTCGTCACTTATATTGTATACCTGCCCGGCAGATGCTGCCGGATTATCAACAGCCAGCATTATACCTTGGGCTATGTTCTCCCCATATCCTCTGGAAAGCAAGGTAGTGCCCCCGCCAGGGACAATGAGTTGCCTTCTTCCCTCCCGTATACGCCGGATAATGCTCCACTCTGGAGAAGCAAGATGACGGGGGCCGTAAACTACAGGATAGCGGAAATGGGTGACATTATAATGACCCTCCTGATGAGCTTGCATTACCACTCGCTCTGCTTCTCTTACTCGCTCAGAGAAGTGGTCCACCCCAGAGGCTGCGGCTAAAGGGTCATCCTCTTTGACAGGTACCGGTGAGTCTTCCATCCGTTGCCAGGGAACAGACTCGGTAACTCTCAGCCATCCTTTATATACTGCCAGTGCTCCTCCCACTGAGATCAAACGGGGAGTCCGACCCTTGATAGCCTCAGCTACAAGCCTCAGCCTTCCGTAAATCGCCACCACCAGATCAAAACTCCTCCCCTCCAGAGCCTCCTTCAGGCTTTCCCTCCAGTGAGGATCAGCATGAAGGTGCTTCACCTCGGAGGGCAATTCAGTCTCATGCACCCCGCGATGAAGCATGGTTACCTCATAGCCTCTCTTCAAAAGCCTGTCTATTATGAATGGGCCTGTAGCGCCTGCCCCGCCTACTACCAGTGCCTTCATAATTATTCCCTCCCAGCTTCGAGTTTATCATGTGTCCTAAACCTGTTGCAATCGCTTAGCGGGGGCCTATGTTTTTCAACGCTCCCGCAGTTCTTAGGGTGTCTAATTGTCATTGCGACCCCGATTCATCGGGAGAAGCAATCTCAGAAGGCAATAGTGAGATTGCTTCGCTTCGCTCGCAATGACAGGTAGATTATCAAACACCCCCAATTCTTTTGTTTGCCATAGATACTGCGCTGTGTTAAACTTGCAGCTAGGTGTTAAGAGTCCGCATGTCTGTTCTACTGGAAACCAACCTGCCTCATTCTCTGTTGCATCGAGGGAAGGTGCGGGATAACTACGAGCTAGGTGATAATCTCCTTATAGTAGCCACTGACCGTATCTCCGCCTTTGATGTAGTTTTGCCTTGTGGCATCCCTGATAAGGGGGCAGTGCTTAACCAGATTTCCGCTTTCTGGTTTGAGAAGACTGCCCACCTTATGCCCAATCATCTGATAGAGGTAATCAAGGATATTGGTCAGCTCGAGACTTATCGTCCTGCTGGCTATTCCTACCCTTCCTTTCTGGCTGGTCGTTCCATGATTGTCAGAAGGGCAAAGCGTATTCCTGTGGAATGCGTAGTGCGCGGCTATCTCTCTGGTTCAGCCTGGGCAGAGTATACTCAAAAGGGCACCATCCATGGCCTTCCATCGCCTCCAGGGCTGAAAGAATGCCAGCAAATATCGCCGCCAATATTCACCCCTACCACTAAGGAAGAAAGCGGGCATGACCAGCCCCTCTCAACGGGTGATTTAGCTCAGCTAGTAGGAGAGGCCTTGGCTGAGGAGTTGAAAGATAAGAGCCTGGCTATCTATCGCTTTAGCGAAGAATATGCTCGAACCAGGGGCATTATCATTGCTGATACCAAGCTAGAGTTTGGGGTTATTGATAACCAGGTTATCTTAATTGATGAGCTTCTCACTCCAGACTCCAGCCGATTTTGGGATGCCGATAGCTATAAACTTGACCAACCTCAGCCCAGCTTTGATAAACAAATGGTTCGAGATTGGCTGTTAGCCTCGGGCTGGAATAAGGAACCGCCAGCACCAATGCTCCCGGCTGACCTTATCCAGAAGACCTCGGAGAGGTATCGAGAGGCATATCGAAGATTAACCGGAAAAACTTTACATAAATAGTAGAGGGGGCTATAAATGTATCTAGCCAGGGTTTATATTACACTTAAGCCTACCGTTAATGACCCCCAGGGTCTTACTATTAAAGGAGCGCTACATGACCTTGGGTTCCAGAATGTGAGGAATGTGCGAGCGGGGAAGTATATGGAAATAAGGATAGAGGAAAAAGACTTAAATAAAGCTAAGAGGCAATTACAGGAGATGTGTCGCCAGCTTTTAGCTAACCCAGTGATTGAAAACTTCCGCTTCGATTTAGAACCCGGCAGCTCCTAGCCCTCGATTATCCCTTTAGTGCTGGGCGTCCTACCTTTGATTCGCTCATCAAATTGAGTGGCGCCATCCAGCGCCCGAGCCAGCGCCTTAAAAAGTGCCTCTACCTTGTGATGGTCATTGCTGCCTCTGAACAGTGTAGCATGTAGATTGATGCGGGACTCAGAGGCAAAGGTCTCCAGAAAATGGCAGACCAAATTAGCCGGTAAGTCAGCTATATTTTTCTCATCAAAGGGCACCTCTACCACGGCATATCCCCTCCCCCCGATGTCCACCGCCACCAAGGCTAAGGCATCGTCCATGGGCACCATGGCATGAGCCATCCTCACAATGCCCTGTTTGTCACCCAATGCCTGGTTAAAGACTCGACCGAGGCAAAGCGCAACGTCCTCCACTAAATGATGCGGGTCGGCACCGGTAGCCGAAACCTTAAGGTCAAAGGCTCCATGTTGTGCCAATTGGGCTAAAAGGTGGTCAAACATCCTCATTCCAGTGGTTATCTCAAAGTCACCCTTCCCATCAATGGCGAACTCCAGGTTAACATTAGTCTCCTGGGTCTCACGCTTGATAGTGGCTATTCTCTTTGCCATGTTTATCTTTTCACCTTCACGGTATCCGCTAAAAGTTTTTCCACGATTTCTTTAAAATCCCTCGCCTTTTAGTAAGTCTATGCCTGGTTTCGCCTGAACAAAGGCAATCTGCACACCATGCAACGATTTAGGATGGGCAAAAACGACTTTACCGTCTGAAAAGGCTAGCGGCCTATCGCTGGCAAATTTCACTCCCTTCCCGGCTAAATCTCTCATGTCGTGTTCTATATCAGTAACCTCCAGGGAAATATGATTTACACCTTCTCCTCTGGTTTCCAGGAACCTGGCCACGGGACTGTCAGTTTTTTCCGAGGCCACCAAACTGATATTTGCCTCATTCAGGTGGAACCGGGCACCTTTGAGCCCGGGGTAAGCAAAATGTTCAGGAGGAAGGATTATGGGCTTCACACCTAAAACCTCGGAATACTTTCTAACTGCGGCATCAAGGTCCTTCACCGCTATACCTACGTCAATCAATCGCTTTATCATCCCCTTTTTCTTTAAGCTCTTAGCTCTACAAAGGAAGTACTGACTCTCTCCTAAGACTTTAATAACTAGATAGGGTCTTAGGTAGTAGGCGAGGATTGACCGCTAGGAACCTATCTTTTCAGCCCTATTCCTTCGGCTGAATAAATTCCATTTGCACGCCATGCAGCGATTTGGGGTGCCCGAAGTTGACTATTCCCCCAGAATAGGTCATTGGCTTGTCAGGGCTGACTAACCTCACGCCCTTAGCTGTAAGGTCTTTCATGTCCTTAACAAGGTCAGTACACTGGAGGGAAATTAGGAACACTCCCTCTCCTCTGCTCTCAACGAACTTATAAATGGAGGTCTCCGGGTTATCTGAGGCGATCAGATTGATGCTAACGCCAGCTACATCGAGACTGGCACCCTTCAGCCCGGGGAAAGCGAAATCTTCAGGCTTGGTCCATTTGGGCTTGACACCCAGTATGTCAGAATACTTCTTCACTGCTGCGTCAATGTCCTTTACCGCTATATTTATCCCATAAAGCCGCTTTATCATTCTTACCCCCTTTCTTTTTAGATACTTAGCAGCAGAAGCATTTTAGCAAATTTCCTTAAGGGCTTCAACTAAGGCATCAGTATGCTCAGGCTTTCCCACGCTGATGCGAAGGTAGTCCTTGAGCAGGGGTGTGTCGAAATAGCGGATGAAGATGCCCCTTTGCCCCAGTTCCTGGTAAATCCTTTTTGCCTGTTTATTAAGAACAGAGCAGAGGATGAAATTGGCTTTTGAAGGGAAAGGCTTAAAGAACTCAAGCTCGGCTAATTTAGTAAACAAGCGCTTTCGCTCAGCAACAATAGCCTTGATAGTTTTCTTCAGATGTTTCAGGTCTTTAAGTGACTCTATGGCGGCAATCTGGGCGGCTATATTTACATTATAAGGTGGCTTGATTCTCATCAAGTGCTGGGCGATCTTCTCCGGGAACACACCATAACCCACTCGCAAGCCAGCTATCCCGGCCCACTTGCTGAAGCTGCGCAAAACAATTAAATTCTCATAGTCAGCAACCAGGGGAACCATGGTTTCCCCACTAAATTCATAGTAAGCTTCGTCCACCACTACCACTATCCCTGTTTCCAGCAGCTCCAGAACATCTGGCTGAGGAGTGGTATTCCCAGTAGGATTATTGGGAGAGGCAAGGAATATAAGCTTGGCGCCTTTATCTATAGCTTTCTTCACCTGGGAAACATCTACAGCAAAGTTTTTATCTCGGGGCACCTCGACTACCTTACCACCGCAGGTCTCAGTGCTGAAGGGATACATGCCAAAGGTAGGCACACAGTTAATCACCCTATCCCCAGGCTCGATAAAGAGGCGCAGAATCAAATCAATAAGTTCATCACTACCACTGCCTACCAAGAGGCGGCCAGCAGGCACCCCCACATACCCCTCCAGGGCTTTCCTTAGCTCCCGCTGCTCAGAGTCGGGGTAGATGTGGTAATAAGGGTAGGAGGAGAGAGCTCTCTTTACTTTAGGGGAGCAGCCATAGGGGTTCTCATTTCCATCAAGTTTTATGATCTCTTCAACAGGGACCTCAGTATGCTCACTCAAAACCTCTAGAGGGGCAATGTAGCCATAGGGCTTCATGTTCAGAAGGTGTGCTCTAATAAGCCTTTCCGGACCCTTTCTTGGCTTCAAATGTCTACCTCACTCCTTTCTATCACTCCCACATTCTCTGTGGGAGAGCCTTTCCAGGCTCGATAGCAAAAGCATTACTTCTGTGGCATACCTAGCATAAGCACTTCCAAAGCTAAGCGGGGATTGGCATTCTGCTCCAGCTGCTCATGGGTTACTTGAAGGTGATAGATAAAATCCATGACCTGCCTAGTGCTAAAGTCTCTTGCTTGTTGAAAGAGCATCGATTGCTGGTCAAGGTTGGTGATGGATTTGCCATTCCCACCTTTAATAAGGAGCAAGTCATGCCACCATTGAAGCCACAAGGCAAGCACCTCTTCCACCTCTTCTCGACTTTTGCTAAATTGGGTTGCCAGTTCAGCGGCATAAGCGAAGCGCTGTTTAAGGCTGGCGTGGCTGAGATCGACCAGGGTAGCCAGCCTCCGACTTCTTCCCTCCAGTAGCTCTTCATCCTGCATAGCCAGAAGTGCCCAGCCGAGGCATCCGCCAGATAGCCGGGCAAGAAGCTCTACCCTTTGTTCAGCTACATGGTAATGCTCAGTTAATGTTTCTTTCACCAGGCTGATAGGGAGAGGTCGCAGCTCTACCCTTTGACAGCGGGAAACAATGGTCGGTAGAAGAGCACTCTCCCTGGCAGTAAGCAGAATGAGGAGCACCTGGGGCAAGGGCTCCTCCAGGGTTTTAAGCAGGCAGTTGGCAGCTTCATGAGAGAGAAGCTCAGCTTTATCAAAGATAAATACCTTATGCTTACCCTCATAGGGGGGCAAGCTAGCAGCAGCTTGCATTTCCCTGATCTGCTCAATGCCTATTTCCCTTTTCTCTTCGGAAATCAAGCCTATAATCTGAACATCAGCGTGCTTGTGGGCAGCAATTCGGCGACAGGAGGCGCATTCACCACAGGGGGGAGTGGCTGCTCCACAGTTTACCGCCTGAGCCAGGTTAAGGGCCAGGGTAAGTTTACCTACGTGAGGTGGTCCTACAAAAAGGTAAGCATGGGAAAGCTGCCCCATCTGGATACTGCGCTCCAATAGTGTAATAGCTTTAGGTTGCCCCACTACTTGCCACATGAGTTCAATCTATTTTAGGCTGCTTTCAAAACAGGTCGCATCTAATGAGGTCTTCGCAGGTTTCCCGTCGGCGAATGAGGTGTACCTGCCCCTCCTTAACCAAAATAATCGCCGGTTTAAGGGAAGCATTGTAATTGCTCGCCATGGGAAAGCAATAAGCGCCACAAGCTGGTACAGCCAGGATATCGCCCTCCTCTACCCTGGGAAGGTAAGCGTCTTTAATCAGGATATCTCCTGACTCGCAAAACTTGCCGGCCACAGTTACTTGCTCTATTTCCGCCTTCCCAGCTTTATTAGCCAATAAGGCTTCGTACTTAGCGCCATAAAGAGCAGGACGAATGTTGTCTCCCATCCCACCATCAATGAAAATATATTTACGTATTGCCGGGATTTCCTTTGCGCCTCCTACCCTGTAAAGGGCTATCCCGGCTTGCCCTACGATCCCTCTTCCTGGCTCTACTATAAGTCGTGGTGGGCTTAATTTCAGCTTGCGGCTCTGGTCGAGAAGTGCTGAGGTTATAGCTTCAGCATAATCGCCGGTAGAGGGAGCTGGAAAATCCAGCAGGTATTGAATAGCAAACCCCCCGCCTGGACTGAACTCCTTCAGCTCAAAGCCATGTCTCCTCTTCATTTCAGCAGCAAAGCGAAGCAGAATCTCAATAGCTTCCACATAGGGTTTCACCTCAAAAATGGAAGAGCCCAGGTGAAAGTGCAGCCCCACCAGATTGAGACTGGAGGCAGCTATTGCTTCAGTGACTGCTTCTTCAGCTTGCCCGGTAGCTATGGGGAACCCAAACTTACTATCGAGAACACCTGTGGTAATGTATTTATGAGTGTGGGGATCGACCCCGGGGGAAAGGCGAAGCAGGATATCCTGAGCCTTGCCTCTTTCTTCAGCCAATCTACTCAGCAGGCGAAGTTCATGGAAGTTATCTACCACTATGCGTCCCATCTCCCACTCCAAAGCTAATTTGAGTTCTTCTTCAGTCTTATTGTTGCCGTGGAAGTAGCCCCTCTCTAAAGGGAAGTTGACAGACTTGGCAATGTTGATCTCCCCGGCGGAGACTACATCGAGCCCCAAACCCTCTTCTTGGAAAAGCCTGGCTAAAGCAGGGTTAATGAAGGCTTTGCAGGCGTAGATAACCAGGGTATCGGGATAGCGTTGGCTAAATTCCTGGCGGTATTCGAGGCACTTACTTCGCAAAGTAATCTCATCAAAAATATAAAGGGGAGTAGCGAAAGTAGCGGCTAACTCTACAGTGTCACAGCCACCAACCATGAGGTGGTTCTTCTTGTTCACCCCTGCTGTTTGGGGGAAGAGGGAAAGCTTAAGCGATGTGTCTCTGTGTTTCACTTAATGGTTCAAGATTCCTTACTCGTCCTCTATTCCTAGGTTCACAATATAGTCAACAGCATCTTGTACCGTTACTATCTTTTTGGCATCCTCATCAGGTATCTCTACCTTCCTCACCGGGTTGCTGAATTCCTCCTCCAGCGCCATTATTAACTCCACTAAATCAAGGGAGTCAGCATTGAAGTCCTCCACAAAGGAGGCAGTAGGTGTCACCTCCTCCTCTTTGACTCCTAGCTGTTCTACAATAATCGCTTTTACCCGTTCGAAAACTTTGGCCAATTACATTACCTCCTTTCTCTCTTTTTGACTAGTTAGCTCGGCATAAACCGAGCCTAAAACGCCATTGACAAACTTAGAGGAACTATCACTCCCGAAAGTCTTAGCTAGCTCGACAGCTTCATTGATAGCTACCTTTGCTGGAACCACCTTAAATAAAATCTCATAAACTCCCATCCTTAGGATATTCCTATCCACCACAGCTATTTGCTGTAAGGGCCAAGCTGGAGCAAATCTTCGAATCAACTCATCGATAATCCCCCTGTTTTCTAGCACTTTCAAAACTAACTCCCGGGCAAAGGTAGCCGTTTCTTCAGGTAATGAAGAGCCTTCAACTAACCGATCTAAGGATTCTGTCGAATCATGCCCCGTGCAATCAACCTCAAACAATGCCTGTAAAGCGATTGTTCTCCCCTTCCGTCGGGCGCCTAGCGATGTTTTCGTCATGCCTTTTCTACCACATTGTTGCCAAATAGGAGAAATATTTGGCACTAAGTATAGCAGTCATTCCTTAGCAAGTGAAGATTCCCTACCTTCACCCTCTTTAACCCTTGCCTTTTTGCTGCTTCCAGGCATCTCTGAGCGTGTTGCCTGGAGGTCGTTGGCAGGTCATCCATCATAAATTGAGGATGGAAGGCAAGGAGGGAGTAAGGGATGTCTGGACTGAGAGAAGCAACAAAGGAGGCAATCTTTGACACCTCCTCCGCATCTACATAGCCTGGGACAAGTAAGGTACTGGCTACCAAGAAGGGAGGAGAGTGTCTCTTCGAGATATACCCAGCAAGTAGCTGGAAGTTTTCTAAGGTCCTTTTATTGCTGACGCCGCAGAGGGCAATATGCAATTTCTCGCTCCAGGCTTTGAGGTCAAACTTAATGCAACCGCCGGAGTTCAAGGAAAGGTCAGCCATTTGCCTCAGTAGGGCTGGATGCATTGAGCCATTGGTCTCCCAGCAAAGGCGGAGAATCCTCCTCTTATTTTGCTCTAAAGCTAAGCGGGAGGCACGAAGGGCGTGAGGTAATTGAGGCGTAGGGTCTCCTCCAAAGTAGCAAATGCAAGAGGTATATTCATCAACTTCATGAGCCAGAGTTGAAGCACTGATCTGCCCTTCCCTTCTAGCTGCATAGCGATAATGCCAGTTCTGGCAGAACAAACAATCGAAGGAGCAAGCCTGATAAAAGACAGCCAGGTTCTTATACCCGTGCTCAGCCTCTGGGCGATAGGCAAAATCTGGGTACCCCACTCCTGTACCGCCAGGGCAAACCCAATCAGCTACGCAGTTGGTAGGCAAGGGGTCATAATACCAACTGACATTGGCTCTATCTGCACTGACACCCTGCAGCTTACCTTCCTTATTAGTGCGCAACCCGCAGTAGCTCGCCCCGCCTTGAGGAACATGGCATTCATTGACACACAATTGACAGGCTACTCCCTCCTTGTCTTGAGGTGGTCGACTGGGAAGGGCAAAGGGTCTCCGTGATTCAGCGTGAGCCTCTTCAATTAGTGGCAGGACCTGGTCAAAATCCTGACGAAGGCAATCCGCACACAATCCCAAGGCTCGGGAAATAAGGGAGGATTCACTCCCACAGTGCTTGCATCTGGCCATAGTTTTAGACTTTATGGATTGGATTTCCACCATCTACATCTCGCCTTAGCAGGTAAGATGGAGGGCAGCAATTACCTTGCGAGAGGAGCAGAGTTGATTATAGGTCTGGCATGCTTCACCAGTGGCTTGGGCAATAAGCTCTACTCCATGCTCTGTAAGATAGCGTTGGGTCTCAGACAATACCTCCATCCCCTCTTCATCCCCTGTCCCCACCACTAATACCTCGGGCTTCTCTTGGATAACCTCTTCAATGTCCTCGGTACAAACCAGATGTCCCCTTTTCCTCCACCAGCCATCTTTGACATGGTGAGGAAAGATAATTACATCAGAGGTATATCTCCTTCCGCTAATGGTAACTTGACCACGTCGATAGGAATCAATTTTCATCGCTTTCCTTGCCGCTCTATATTTAGAACTTGGACTTCTTTATCAATCCGCCTGATCAGTCCGGTTAGCACCTGCCCCGGTCCTATCTCAATAAAGGTAGAGACCCCTTCTTCAATCATATATTCTATAGACCTCTGCCACCGAACACAATGGCACAATTGATTTAGCAATTCAGCCTTTACTGCTTCAGCACTAGTTATCGGCTGAGCAGTAGTATTAGCTACAATAGGAACAACAGGGTCACGGAAAGTAGCTCTTGAGACAGCCTGAGACATCCCCTCAGCCGCTGGCTGCATTAAAGGAGAATGAAAAGCCCCACTGACTTGAAGAGGGATGGTTCTCTGGGCACCTTTTGCCTTAGCTAGCTCCATAGCCTGAGTCAAAACTTGAGCAGGTCCGCTGATTACTAGCTGCCCCGGACAATTGATATTGGCAATTTGAGTTTTAGTGCGTTGGCAGACATCGTTTACCGAAGCTTCATCCAGTCCAATAATAGCCACCATTCCCCCTGCGGCCTTCTCCCCTGCCTCTTGCATTAAGCGTCCTCTCTCCCTGGCAAGGTAGAGCGCATCAGCGAAATCTAGCACACGGGCAGCTACTAGAGCCGTATATTCACCTAAACTGTGCCCGGCCACAAAAGTTGGCGCTCTATCCTGAAGCTCTGGACTAGCCCTAAGGTAAGCTATGCTGACTGCCAGTATTGCCGGCTGAGCGTTGACAGTCTGGCGCAGGGTTTCCTCAGGTCCTTCGAAGCAAAGTCGAGAGAGGGGAAAGCCCAAGGTCGAATCGGCTTCCTCAAAGACCTCTCTAGCCCGAGGTGAGCTGGAGTAAAGGTCACGCCCCATGCCTACCCACTGTGCGCCTTGACCTGGGAAGACACAAGCAACTTTCCCTTCCGTCACCACAAGCCTCCATCGATTTCATATTGGCTAAAATTACCAATTGTCGCCTCTGCTTCAGCCATTATTTGGTCAATTATCTCTTTAGCCGTTTTTATCTCTTTTATCAAACCAACACCCTGTCCTGCCATCATTAAGCCAGTGTTCACATACCTTCAACCAGGCCTGAGTAAATCTCTTCGAGGGGGTTACCCCTCTTTTGAAGCAATGCCTCTTTCTTGCAGCCACAAGCTCAGCCGTTGTCAAGAAGACCATTCCGCCCTAAATAATAGGATACTCGATACCTAAAAGCTCACAGACAGGCGTCCTTAGCAAAAGTCCCCTTACTTCTTTTTACTCTTGATCTCAATAACCTCTTCACCCCCATAGCTTCCACAGTTCGGACAAACGCAGTGGCACAGCTTCAGCTTGTGACACTGAGGACAAAGTTCAGTAGCCGGTGAAGTTAAAGATAGATGGCTTCTCCTCTTACCTCGGCGTGCCTTGGCGTATTTCCTCTTTGGTAATGGCGGCATTTTTTCACCTCACCTTTCTATTAAATTCAGATTTTCCAGGTCACTCTGGGACGATTTTGGGGATATGGGTGTGCATTGACAAGCACCTTGGTTAAGATTGGCTCCACATTGGGGACAGAGCCCGGCACAATCAGGACGACACAAGGGCTTCATTGGTATAGCCAGCAAGCCATATTGACGCATTGCCTCACTCAAGTCCAATACATGATGCTCATCTATAGTAAAGGCGGTTGAATCATCAGCTAGGGACAGGGGGATACCGCTAATCACATCAATAGAAGGGAAAAATTCCTCTTCTATCTTAAAGGTTAATGGATAGTCAAAGAAGGTTAGGCAACGGCTACACATCAGATGGCTCTTGCCGGAGAAGACACCCCTAACTAGGATGCCTCTCTCAGTGCGTATCAGCTCCACATCCCCTTGAACATGATACTCTGCCAACTCCTCGAAACTGAGGGTATCATCGATTTTATAGCTGCGACTTGCCCCAGCAGCTTGTTTCAGTAACTGAGCAACGTTAACCTGCATACTCGCTTATTCCTTAAACTCGGTTATGCCACCCCAAACCACTTTATCAGGTAAACCAACCAACTTCCTCTGCTGAACTAATTCCCTGATATTTGATAAGGTGGCATTAACCTCAGGAGTGATAAATACCCACTCCTTCCCTGAGGGTATCCAGTAAGGGGAATTGATGCGCACCACTTTCAATTCCTTAAGGTTCAGGTAAATGCCAAATTTCTCACGCTGCATCCAAACTCCTTTTTATTTTCTCTAATTTTAGCATAACCTCTTGTATGACCTGGTCTGGTGTAGAGGTGCCAGTGGTTACCCCAACCAAGCCTCTTCCCTTCAGCCAACTATCTTCAATTTCTGCCGCCATTTCAACATGATGCGTTTCTACTCCGGTAGAAGAGCATACCTCAGCTAGGCAACGCGTATTGGCACTGTTCCACCCCCCCACCACTATCATTAGGTTTACCTTCCTAGCTAACTCCAGTGCGGTTGCCTGGCGCCTTTTGCAGACATCACACAGAGTATTGACAATGCGCAATTCCCCAATCCGGGGGAGGAACAGACTAACAAAGGTATTCGCGAAATCTGCAAATTGGTCCGGATTTCGGGTGGTTTGAGAAAGAAGGCCTAGATATCGAGGCAACCTGTCAAACTTCGAAATCATCTCAGCGTTCAGGGTAGCTATCCCCCTCTCCCCAGCCCAGCCAAGCATTCCCTTCACCTCAGGGTGGTCTGGATCACCAAATATGATTACCCCGAAACCTTTTTCCGATAGCTCCTTTACAGTTAGCTGCGCCCTTCGAACAATAGGGCAAGTAGTATCAATTATCCCCAGCATTCTTGCTTTAAGCTCTTCTACTACTTGAGGAGGCACACCGTGGGAAGGGATAACCACCACGTTACCTCGCACATGATCCAGGTTTTCCACCACTCTAACGCCGAGTCTGCAGAGGTTATCCACCATTTGCTGATTATGCACCATACGACCTAAGGTTTCTATCTCTCCGTATTCTCGAAGGGCCTTCTCTAAAATTTTTAGAGCCCTCTTCACTCCAAAGCAAAATCCTGTTTCCTTAGCTTTTTTAATCTGCATTGCCTGATCCCCAATTTAAACACACTAAACTTAGCCTTCGGCCCCCAACTTTAGGATTGAATCTTCCAAAAACTCAGTTATTTCCTTCTTGGGGAGTTCTCCTAAGTCTAACGGCTCTCCAATCTTTAGCTGGGTTTGCCTCCAAAAGCGAGGGCAAGGAAACTTGAAGGAAAAACTATTAGGAACAACCCTTTCCCCTCCCTCCGTCCAGACTGGCAGAATCTTAGCTTTGGTATTGAACGCTAACCAGCCGATCCCTGGCTTAAATCTTCTTAGTACTTTATTATTATCCCTTAAATCAACCTCTGATAAGCTTTTCACCACGTCTACTTTCCCCCCTCTGATTATCTTAAACTCCTCACCCTTGAACGTTCTTCCCCCTTCTGGGGCTAAAATCAGGATTTTGCCTTCAAACAATTTCTCCCGCATCCGCCTTAGAGCTCTTACTTCTCCCTTCGGGTTTCCCCTCTCCATGGGAATGCAAACCACTCTAAAAAGGGAAAACCACCATTTATCATGGTAGTTTTTCTTGTCAGGGATAGAAAAGGGGACAAATCTTAATGAAAAAAGATACCAAGGGAAGAATAGGAAGGGTAACAAAGCTGGCTCCCATAGTGAAGGATGGTTATGAATCAAGATCAATCCTTTGTCCTTAGGGTCCAACTTTCTCTGCTGATAGCCCTCAACCTTGACCCTTCTAGTTACGCGGAGAAGCCAAAGGAGTAAACCACCGAAAAGCCCAATGCTCCAGGCAACTGCAAAAAGCCTAATTTTTTCCTTCAACTTTTAGCCTTTATCCCGATGTCTTTTAGTGTCATTGCGAGAAGCGAAAACAAGGCAATTTGCTTTACCTGTCTTTGAACTCAGGTAACCTCTTTTCAGCAAAAGCTTTGATTGCCTCTTTGAAATCTTGCGAAGAGGTAGCTATGGTGACACAGGCCATGGCAAAGGCCAGAGCCGTTTCCAAGTCCATCCCCAGCCCCTTGTATACCATTAGTTTAGACAATCTGTAAGCAATCGGGGAGCCTCGGGCTATCTTTTGGGCTAGTTTTGCTGTCTCCTCCTCCAGTTGCTCAGCAGGCACCAGTCTATTCAACAGACCTATTCTATAGGCTTCCTCAGCATCACAAGGATCACCGGTGAAGATATACTCCAGAGCTTTGCCCAAGCCCATAACCCTGGGCATCAGCCAAGCTCCACCGCTATCTGGAGGAAGCCCGGCCGTAGTATAGCCTATCATGAACCTTGCCCTTGGTGAACCTATCCGCATATCACAAGTCAAAGCCAGGTCTAAGCCAAAGCCAGCAGCCACCCCATTCACTACCGCAATAGTCGGCTTATCCAGGTTCTGTAGTCCCAGGATGACATATCTCTGCGGCTTTGGTGGAATCTTCCCCTTCTTCACCACTCTTTCAGCCTCTGGCCACACCTTTAGGTCCTCAATGGCGATCTCTCCAGTTCTCACCTTTTCGTAGTTGAAATCTCCCCCAACACAGAAGGCACGACCAGCTCCCTTGATGACCAATACCCTTATCTCTTCGTCCTGAGATACTTCCCCTACAGCCTCAACAAGCTCATTTGCCATTTCTTCACTTAAAGCATTGTAGGCCTCAGGACGGTTTAGGGTAATAGTGGCAATTCGGTCTTTCTTTTCCAAGACGATAGTCTGGAATGCCATGACTCCTCCTTTAATTAATAAGATTTATAAATTAAGCGCACACATATATAT
>Ga0209314_10000315_pt1 | contig 21113 bp, 24 predicted proteins | sample I19B2metaG_FD_184146 | JGI IMG/M metagenome (GOLD analysis project Ga0209314, IMG submission 184146) | Lake sediment bacterial and archeal communities from Gulf of Boni, Indonesia to study Microbial Dark Matter (Phase II) - ​I19B2 metaG... | ecosystem: Environmental > Aquatic > Freshwater >... | reverse complement strand
GCCCACAACTCTGCGAAGATCCCTCTTGACGCCAATTGTCTGCAACAGGGAATCCTGCGTGTCGTGAACCTTCACAACTGATGATAAGTGACCTGTGACTATTGAATTCGCATAGTGGAGTTGTTGGTAAGCTCGGTCGATCGAACTGAGTACTTCTGCCTCCTGAGCATTCAACGGGTCAAGAAGCTCTTTACGCTTCGACTCGACATCCGCCCGTATCTTTAACACCAATATTTCCATTCCTCTGAGGACACGACTTTGAAGCTCAGGCGACGCATCAGGCTTGAATGCGGCGTCAATTGCCAGAAGTAGTGATTTCTTTCGATCTTCGGCATTTGGACTTGAGGCCAGTTCCTTTTGGCGATTTATCGCATTCCGAATTTGAAACGGCGCATAAACGTCGTCCACAAAACGATTGACATCATGTCGCATGCGTTCAAAGAGGATTTGAGCGAGGTCACGGTGTGATTCATAGACTACCGATAGATCCCGACCGACGGTAACGGAGAGTTCTACTGCCTGTTTGGGAACTTGGGCACATGCCCCAATGAGCAATCCAATGAAAACAACAAGGACCAATCGTAGAACCATGGATTTTCTCCTTTCAAATGAAAATGAAAAAAAGGTTCGCTTTCGTCAATTAAGCTTTTCATTAACGATCAACGCCGAGATCAACGCCGAAGCCACCACGCACGCACCAGTTGGCTAAGACTTCTTCTGTCTTAGAGGCTCTATCAATGCCGTTACCCGGACAAAAGAAATATGCCATGTTAGAGTCGAAGGGCCAGTTAGTTGTCGACCAGTAACAATAATTCAAATTGATAAAGGGATGTCCACAAGGAAGGAAATGTGGCCAATTATCACAATGTTCGTAGAGACTCATCAATTCATCAAATGTGGGAAGCCGCCACCCAGAACGACCCCCGGTCCATGAGTTCCGACATTGCCATTGAGCTACCCACCAGTCTCCCGGGTAATTCCGAGGGGATCTTTCCCACACAAGCCCCGTTTCTTTGTCAAGGACGGCTGCACCATCCATGACAAGCTCAAACCCTGGGCATGCCGTAGCGTCACACTGAAGTTTCTGGCTCCAGGTTGGCGGGATCTGGTCAAGAGTTTTCATTGTTGGTCCTGGTGGGTCGGTTGGTTCAAGGCTGCCAGCGATGCTGAGGGCCGGTAAAGCCAATGCAATTACCATAATAATTGTTAGTACCAAAATTGATTTCTTCCTGACATCCATTTCATACCTCCTTTGTTCAAGAGTTTTTGATGCTGTCATTGCGAGCCCGAAGGGTATGGCAATCTCTCGTTTTCAAGCTTTTATAAGATTGCTCCGTCGGTCGCAAGGACCTCGCAATGACATCCTGTAATTCCGTTCACCCTTGAAAAACTTATCTAAACGACTACGGCCCTATTGTAAAGTTCTTGTTACTTGTATCAGTTCCCACTTTTGTTCCGCCTGCATCTTTAAGTATTACCTTAACCTTGCATTTTGTTGATGACACAGCAGGTACTGTCCAGTTGTAACTTCCGGGATTGCCTGTGAGGGTTTTTATGGCATTCCAGGTGGTTCCGTTAGTAGTGTACTGTAATACTGTTTTTGCCACGGGGTTCACTGTTTTGTTGGTCACCCATTTTATAGTCCATGTACTGCCTGATTTAAGGGTCTCTCCTCCGTTCGGAGACATCACTCTTACTACCTCAATTGTAAAGGGCTTATCTGAAGTGTCCTCGGTTATCATAGCGCCGCCGGCATTGTATCCAATGACCTTTACCAGACAGTCTTTTTCATTCTGTGATACTGTTGGTACTGTCCAGCTTATGCAGCTTAAGCCTGTTACAGTCTTTATCAGATTCCAGTTTGCTCCATTGTCAATTGAATACTTCAGGTCGAATTTCTGAATTGAAGATGGAGCCTGCCAACAGATGGCATAGGTTCCACCTGAAGGTAAAACGTCTCCACCATTAGGTACAGTCACAGCGATGAGATCGCACACGTCACCAATTCCATCACCATCACTATCACGCTGGTCCGGGTTGGCCATGGTCGGGCAGTTGTCATTACAGTCTTTTATTCCATCATTATCTGAATCGGTATCAGGCTTGCCACATCCGCATATGCCAGGTTGTGTCTTATTAGGATCATTAGGGCACTGATCATTGCAGTCTTCTGTTCCATCACCATCAGAATCAGTATCGGCTATTCCACAACCGCATAGGCCCGGTGCTACTTTGTTGGGATCATTCGGACAGCTATCATTGCAATCAGGAGTCCCATCACTATCCGTGTCGGTATCAGCTACTCCACAGCCACATATTCCAGGTTGTACTTTGTTTGGATCGTTGGGACACTGATCATTACAATCAGGTGTACCGTCACCATCTGAGTCTGTATCAGATGTTCCACAACCACAAATACCAGGTTCAGTCTTATTAGGATCATCAGGACATTGATCCAATCCTCTCCATGATGTTTTGACTGGTTTACCATCAGGCGCAAAATTGATCCATCCAATATTTTCTCCCCATGCCTTTCCACTGAAGGCACCAGTGGCAGGACTGATCTTCACTCCTGCATTGGTTGGTCCAAAATTAATCCACCCTACATTCTCTCCCCAGGCATAGCCGGCAAGATTGCCTGCACCGTCATTGCTAACTCCTCCAGTTGCAGGACTCAGATTGATCCATCCAATATTCTCACCCCATGCTTTACCAGTGACTGCCGAATCAGTTACCGTTACTCCTTCTCCCTGTGATGGCTCAAAATTAATCCATCCCACATTCTCTCCCCACGCATACTGCGACCCGTCATTGTCAGGGTCAATGTTTTCGGCTAAAGCAACGAGGGGGAAGAGAAGGAATGTGATAATAATAGGGATTAGATAGTTTTTGTGTTTACACGTCATCATTGTTTTAACCTCCTTTCAAATTTTTGATTATTGAGGGTCAACACCCGAGCCGCCCCGGACACACCATACATAGTGCAAGTTAGTCTTAGCCTCGCCACCGCCTACGCTGCTCCCACCGCCAAGGTTCGTCCACACGAACCACGCAGTGCTTGTATTGAAGGCACTCGTAGTAGCCGACCAGTAGATGTCTGATTGTATATTGGCAAAGGGATGACCACTAGGAAGTTTTGGACCCGGGGCGATGACAGTTGGGTCTATCAAACTCGCCAGTTCCTGTATTGTGGGAAGCCGCCACCCTAAAAGGCCGCCCGTCTTCGCTCTGTTACACCTGTTCTGAGCTCCTATCCAGTCGTCAGTGTCAGTACTATTGGGCGACTGTTGCCAGACAAGGCCAGTATTCTTGTCGAGGACACCGGCACCGCCCATTACAAGAACAAACCGCGGACATGCCGTAGTGTCGCACTGAAGCGTCTGGTCCCATGTCGGGGGTATCTGATCTAACGTTTTCATAGTAGGCGCTGGAGGGTCACTCGGCTCTATGCTGCCGGCAGAGCTAAGACTTGGAAGAACCAATGCCAGAGCAATTGCCAAAAAGATTACTACGACTGAACCTATGTCTCTCCACTTACTCATTCCATACCTCCTTTTTTGGTTTTAATGGTTATAAAATGTTCCTCGAAGCTATGCTTCGTGGTAAATTATCTCCATCTCTGTCCTTTACTTTGCATGACATCCTGTAATCCCTCCTGACCTCCCTTTAGCAAAGGGAGAATAAGTTGCCATCATTAACCCCTTCTTACCTCCCCTTACCCTAAGGGGAGGGAGATTCTATTCTTTAGGTAATCCCCCTAACCTCCCTTTAAAAAAGGGAGGGAATTTAAATGGCCTTTTCATACTCCCTCAATCTCCCCTTGAACTCATTATTGTATGGTTCTAATTTCAGAGCCTTGTTCTCGGCGTCGATAGCTTCCTTAATTTGCCCATTTATAAAATAGGCTCTGGCTAATGTATCGAGGATCTCTGCATTCTTCTCCTTTGATAGCTCTGCAGCCTTCTTAGCATGTTCCAATGCTTTAACCTTGTCTCTGAAACTCTCATCATTGGCTGAGACATAAAGATATGCAATATTGTTGTGAACGGCTGCATCATTCGGCTTAAGTTCCAGGGCTTTTGTGTAATCATTTAACGCATCCTTGTACTTTCCTAATCTCTCCCGGCAGAGTCCACGATATATATAAGCAGAACTCATTTTTGGATCCATAATAATCACTTTGTCAAAATCTTTCTCAGCCTCTTTTTCTTTTCCTGATTTGAAGTAAGAAATCCCTCTGTTATAGTAATTATTGATTTCAAAGGGCGACATTTCGATAGCTTTGCTGTAATTACTGATCGCGGTGGCATAGTCTTTTTTCTGGAAGGCTGTTGAAGCGGAATGGACATAGTCTTTGTAGTTGCGGTACCTTTCCCCAAAATCGTCATTGGCATAGCCACAGAAAGCAAAAACGAATATAGTTGCTAACAGCAGAAACATGAATAAGATGGATCTCATTTTCTTGTCACCCCCTAAATAGATTCTGCATAGCAGTTCTCTTTCCCTGGTATGTCATTCCTCTTAGAAACGGGAATCCAGAAATAAGGAACTGGATTCCTGCCTCCGCAGGAATGACATTTATAATTTAGTAATCCGCCTTACCCCCTTATTAACCTGGATGAAGTCCTTCTTTTCATGATTTACCCACTTTGATAGTTTTTCCTTTGAACGACTCTTCTAAAAAACCTAATTCGTTAGATAATTGTTTTAGTTCATCTGCAAAAGCTTCTGGAGATTTAGCAATAAAAGAATGTACATCTGTTGATAAATGGTCCTTCAGAGATTCCAATATTTTCTCCCTTGGTTGTTTTGTTGCTTCTATTAAAGTCTTTTCCAATTCCTTGTTGATCCGAGACAGGTTTTGGGCATAACTGTGAATTTTCTCCGCAGTTTCTACTACCTTTTTGCCTTCTTCTATTTTCTCCGCGGTCTCTGCTTTTGCACGGTCTGTCTTTCTTCTGGCTTCCAAGGCATTGAGAATAGCTTTCCCTCCGTAGCCTGCTACAAGAGATAGGGCAATAAGCCTGACAGCGTCTGATGGTGTAAATATAAAAAGAACCGCAAGTGCTGCCAGTGCTCCCACTACGATGTAACCAGGCAGAGATGTCTTATCCTCAGGTGGCGAGGTTAATTTATGAGCGAGACTTCCTAACATACCAATGACTGAAACAATAATAAGAGGTTTCCACATATCCCAGTTCTTTAAAGAATTTATCAATTCAGGAATATCCAAAGTTTCCATTTCCCATCCTCTTTTTTAAAATAATTTTTTCATATAGCATCGTCTCCATTGCTTTAATATCTACTTAAAAGATTTAGGTATCCCCATATTCTATTTCCCCACCTCGATGCTAAGTTTTTTGCGGAATTCACTATAGTTGATGGGATGTTCGCGAGGTGTAAAATAGACTTTAGGAAACCAGACAAGTTTAACCGATACTGAGTTTTTATCAACATAGAATTGATCAAAAACGAAAGCAAAACGGTTGCCATCGGCAAATAATGTATTATCAGTAAGTGGGAAATCGAACCATGTAAGCGTAAAAGATGCTTCAAATGGCCTGTCCTGTGATCGGATTTGAGACCTAATTTTAACTTTACAGGTTTGGTTATACCAGTCACAACTTTCAATTCTAATATAGAGATCGCAACCTTTATCAGGAGATTTCATCTGAATTTCTTTTTTATTCCCTATAATATAACCCGGCGTTTCCATCGGGAAAATTTCCATTAAAACAAGCCTATTAAGTTTTATGACATTATCTTTTTGTTTTTCTTCCAGGCTTGAAAAGTCCTTACCTCTATAGTTTTTAGTTTCTTCAACCAAAGACTTTATAGCTTCAGAGAACTTACGATCTGGATTCTTCTTAAGAACCTCATCGTAGAAATAAGATACTGTTAAAAGTTCATTAAGCCAGTCAATAGTTTTTTCTGAAGCTTTTAAAGCGAGTTTATAGTCACCATCTTTGATTGCTTCACATAATTTTTCTTTTGTGAACGGATACGGATACTTAAAGTCATTCTCAGAGAAAAAACTTGAAGTTCCAGATTCTTTTAAGTATTCTTCCGGAGATTCAAAAAAATCCAACACTACAACACTGGTTTTATCCCCTTTCGGGCCTTCATTTGAAAGCATAGCGATCTGTCGACCGATTACTCGGCGAGCAATGGATCTCAGCGATTCCCGCTCCAACATTATTTTTTCCCGCTCTTTCTTCTCCTCTATTCTCTTGGCCAATTCTTCATCAACTTCTATAAGTAAAGGTTTAAGCTCAAAATTTTCACCGAAGTTTAGGGCCAGTAGTTCCACCAGGAGTCGTTTACGTTCTATAGTGATTTTTTCTGGGTCTGTTCCAATAATTGGACCGACAAGGTCTTTAAACATGGTAGCACGTAGCTCACTTTCAGCCTGCTCTCGCTGACTGATTAGAGAGGAGGCAGACATCTTGGATTGAATATATGCAGCAAAAAGCCCTCCAATTAACGTGATGATTGCCACGGCGATTGGAATTGCGCTCTTATTTATTAAGTCAATATAAAGTGGTTTTTCTTCTGTTTCTTTAGACACAGGCTGCCTCTTTATCTCTGTTCCAAGTAAATATCTTGATAACGCGGCTCTGGATAGCTCGTTATCGAACCTCTTAAAGCATCAGATTCAACTATATAGGAACCCACGTCGAGGAATACTCTGTAACTGCCATCTTTTCGATCTGTTCTTACTGTCTTAACAATGTTTCCATTTTGATCCTTAATAGTAATTTGTCTGTCGGGTAGAAACTTGCCTGTTCTATCATAAACCCGCCCATACACCATATCTGCTTCAGAAGAAATAGCAAGGCATAAAAGAAAGGCAAATGAGAGAAACACTATTGTCCACTTTTTGCAAACCCATTTGGACATTTTCATCCTCCTTTGACTACTGTCCCTCGAACTCTTTTTTGAACTTACCTCTTCAGCTGCTTATGCAACAACCTTTATTATTTCTGCAATCTTGTCATGCCTGCGATTGCCCTGTAGTCGTGGTGAAAATGATTATAAAATCCAAACTCACTTTTTTTGCTAAAGAGGGGATAACCTCCTTTGTCCCCTCAAATTTAGGGGGAGAGGCTCCTTTATTTACTCTCCCAGCATGGAAACATAGTCCCTTCCTTAGTAGCCAGCCCTTCCTCCTTTTTATTTATCCATTCAGCCTTCCTTGATTACCTCGTATAAATACGATTACCAGTTTTAATCTGTGCTTCAATTTCTTTTGGACTTTTCAGAAATGTATATGGCTCATCATTTTGCCAGTTCCAGTTCTTGCCGATTACAAAATGCCTTACGGGAAGTTTTGGAGCAACAATCTGAATCGAATCTTCTAAGGTGGTCAAAGACATTGTTACAAAGTCAGACTCTTGAGGTGCGGTGATCAGGGAAATTACCCACAGTTCATTGCCGATATGATAGACTTCTTTGATTTTGAGTGAATAGCCGCCGCTCGGAACCTTCAAACGTAACGTGATTGTTTGATTTTCTTCATTCACGCTCATGTTAGCTGCCCAATACTGAACAAAGGGGAATCTCCTGCAAGTAAATGCCTCAGCTTTGTACGCTTCATACATCCAGATGAATAACTCTGTAGATTGAGCCGACTCCGTATTGTTGGCATTAACCATAACAATAGCAGTCCCACTGCCGACCGATGGAGCGGCGGCTGGAGGAAACCCTAGTGACAACAGCTCGCCGTCAGTTCCCAGCAGATAGGCACCAAAGTATACTTGATTTCCATGCGCAGGATTATAGGAATAATCGACACTAAGTATAGCTTCTTTCCCTTTCTTTTCTAAAACGCGGAAGTGTCTTATCTCATCCCCCGGCATAGATTGTGCGGAGCATTGGAGAGACTTTAGAATATCCTGTATGTTTTCGCTTGTTGCTATATCGACATCTGCAAACACCAGGAGAGCAATGACCATAAATAGAAATAAGAAATATCTGGTGCTCATATTATTCTCCTTACAATTAAGAGATTCTTTACGCTGTCAGCGATATTGCTGAATATACGTAACCAGTCGGCACCACGTACTTCCTTTGTTATCCTGTCCTTCAGCTGTAAGATTGCATCCTCTGACTCTATATTTTTGAATTTGTGGAGTATATCCTCGTCTGAATGGAAAAAGAAATGTTGCAATGTAAATTGCCGGTCATTCATAATCCCTCCGTAATGACGCCAGAGGAGGACAGTGAAAACTCTTAATAGTTTCGGTTTATCACAATTCCTCGTCATTTCCTTTCCTATAAAATTCAAAATAACCCAAATGACCAAATTTAATAAGCATCGTATCCCTGTCCACCTCGAACACACCACACACCGAAGTCGAAGGGGCCAGTCTTATAGCAGTTGCCCACGGCACCACTGCAACAGCCCATGGTCACGCACTCTGCGTAGCTTGTATCGAAGACCGCAGTAGTAGCCGACCAGAAGCCGATCGAGTTCACATTTACGAAGGGATGGCCGCTGGGAAGTGCAGGTGATGATGTCGGCTGTGTCGGGTCCACAAGACTTGTAAGCTCCTCTACTGTTGGAAGCCGCCATCCTTTACGGCCCCCCAACTCTAAGTCGGTACATAAAGAAATAGCATTATTCCAATAAGGAGTATATCTCCACGCAGACTTCTCCCAGACAAGTCCTGTTTCTTTATCTAGGACGGCCTCGTTGTTAAAATCAGCTAAGACCTCAAACCTTGGACAATTTGTCTGAGAGTCACATGGAAGTTTTTTGCTCCATGACTTTGCGCTGTAAACCTCGTCAAGCGTTTTCATTGTCGGACCAGGCGGGTCGCTTGGCTCAAGGCTGCCGGCAAGGCTGATGCATGGCAGCAGCAAAGCGAGGGCAATAACCATAAAAATTGATACTGCTAACCTTATGTCTCTCTGTCTTCTCATTTTTCAAATACCTCCTTTTGTTTTTAGTTTCTCAACATCACTATCCACTGGTTCAGAAAGAAACATTAGAATTGTCCAAACAATGTTTGCATTTGCTGAGCCAAGTTGTCATTCCTACGCCCCAAGCAGATCTGGAATCTTTCTTCTCAGAAGGATTCTGGACAAGCCAGAATGACATTTTCGGGACAACGATCAACCCTGTGGATAACCTACGCATCACCTCCTTTACAATCTTCACTGTCCTCAAACTCCTTTTTGAACTTCCCACTTCAGTTGCTTATGCAACAACCTTTATCTTTCTGCAATCTTGTCATTCTTATGAAACCTGCCCGCAGGCCGTGGTGAAAATGATTATAAAATCCCTCCTCACCTATTTGCTAAAGAGGGGATAACCCCTCCTCTGTCCCCCTTAATTTGAGTGGGGATGAAAGAAATTATTGTTTTCTTCAAACTTACCACACCCAAAGTCACAGATTGTTTACAGATTCTCTGAACAAATGAGAAACGGCGACAGGGTGACGCGGAGATGTGGAGAAAAAAGCAAGGAAGATTAAAGCAAAAAAGCCGAACTGCCAAAGGTTCACCCTTTGAAAGCTCGGCCCACCTCCATTATACTTCCCGTTCCCTCACGAAGGAATTTTGCTTTATCGTGAGATGCTTTAAAATCACACAGAAAGCCTGCCTTTGTCAATACGAAATTTATTTCAAGAATTGAAGCTAACTGGTGGGAGAGAGCGGATGAATGCCTCAGACTTTAGCGGTTTCATGAGTATATATTTTATATGCATGTCCAGGAGATCCAAAAGCTCTGAAAGGAGCAAATGGGAGGGCTTGATTCTCTGTATCTTTGTAATGTCCCAGATAAGGAGATCTGAATAGAGTTTCATGGCTCCTTGTGTGATTCTTACGGGAACGTCTACTCCTTTTGCACAGACTTCACAGAGGATAGAACCATGGGATACATAAAAACAGTGTCCATCCTTCCCACATCTTCCACAGGTATCAAGCTTGGGTGCGTATCCTATAAGCTTTAGGAAATGTATTTTATAGTACATTATCCCCAGATCTAATCCCCCCCTCCCCCCTTTAGTAAAGGGGGGTGAGGGGGGATTATTCTCGATGGAATGTAACGTATGTAAAAATAAAGAGTAGACCTTTGTGTTTGCTTCCCTCTCAGGAATAAATTGAAGGGTAAGTTCTATTATTTCTGATACTTTGAGAAAGCAATGAAAGGTATCTCGTAACGATTGAAAAGAATGGAGGATATCTGACTGTGTCAATCGTGGAAGCGTGGCATCTTCTTTACCCCAACATGCAATCCTTGAATGTGTGAGTGGTTCAAGGCTACTTCCAAATCGACTCCTCGTTTTCAGGGGACTTTTTGCAAAGGTTTTGAGAAGTCCGAAATCCGGGGTAAGAAAGGAGACAATAAGATCTGCGTCGCCAAAGGGAATAGTTCTTAAGACGATTCCCTCAGTCCTATGAAGCATTACATGATATTCCCGAAGTCTTCTGGTCTGAGGTTTTTAAGCCACTCCTCAAGTTCGTCTGTGCTTCTTTTTTCCATGATGCTTTCTTCAATAAATATAGGGGTATTGGTTCTTAAAGCAACTGCTACCGCATCACTCGGCCTTGAATCTATGAAGGTTTCTTTCTTACCGTCATTCAGACAGACAAGGGCATAATAGGTATTATCCAGAATCTCTGTCACGACAATCTTCGTTATTCTAACCTTCAGGCCATCGATGATATTCTTTATGAGATCGTGGGTAAGAGGTCGAGGAGTTACGACTTTCCCTAATGCAAGGGCTATTGAATCGGCTTCTGGTTTGCCGATCCATATAGGTAACCTTCCATCTCCATCTATTTCTTTCAGAAGGAGGATGTACATGCTGCTCCGGGGATCAAAGAGCAGACCTTCCACGTTCATCTCGATAAGCATCTATGTATACCCTAATTCCTCCAGAGTCTTTTTGTCATCTCGCCAGTCTCTTTTAACTTTTACCCATAACTCAAGAAAGACCTTTGCGTTGAGAAGTCTTTCTATATCAATTCGCGCGGCAGTTCCTATCGATTTCAGCATCGATCCTTTCTTTCCTATTATTATACCCTTTTGTCCCTCTCTTTCAACATAAATATTGCTCATTATCGATATGAGTCCATCTTCTCTCTCTTTCCATTCAGCTATTTCAACAGCAACTGAATGCGGTACCTCTTCTTCTGTCATCTCTGTAATCTTCTCCCTGATTATCTCTGAGACCATGAATCTTTCAAGCTGGTCTGTTATGATCTCATCAGGATAATATTTTGGGCCATGCGGCAGGTACTCGTAAATTCTGTTTATCAGAAGCTCAATTCCATCTTTTTTTAATGCCGAGACGGGAATAATCTCTTTGAAAGGATAGATCTCTTTGAAGCGATCAATAAGAGGGAGGAGGTCAGATTTCTTAATGATATCTATCTTGTTAATCAGCAGGAAGACCGGAGACTGAACTCTCTTCAATAAGTCGATGATAAACCTATCTCCCCTACCAGGATCATGGGGCTCGACCATGAAGAGAATAATATCTACTTCTCTTAGTGCTTCCAGAGCAGTTTTCACCATTGTCTCACCGAGTTTGTGCTTAGGCTTATGAATGCCGGGGGTATCTATAAAGATAATTTGTGCACCAGGAAGGTTCTTAATTCCGATAATCCTGTTTCTCGTTGTCTGCGGTTTCGGGGTGACGATTGCAATCTTCTCACCCAAAATTGAGTTCAGAAGCGTAGATTTACCGACATTTGGACGGCCAATAATAGATACATAGCCAGAACGGAAATCCACCTAATCCCTATCTGATAGCTTACTCACTGCATCTCTTATTCTGTCAACACCCTTCTTTATATCTTCTATAGATGTTGCGTAAGATAGTCTGATATAGTCGTCTTCGCCAAAGGCCTCTCCATGCACAAGGGCAACCTTAGCTTCTTCAAGGAGGTAGAGGGCAAGGTTCGATGAAGATGAAATTGCTCTTTCACCGATAGACTTGCCATAAAGTTTAGATGTATTAGGAAAAGCATAGAAAGCTCCTGTTGGGGTAAGACAGCTCATGCCGGGAATAGCATTGAGTTCACTGATCAGGAATCTCCTCCTCCTGTCGAATTCAGCAAGCATCATAGTGATAAAGTCTTGGGGCCCCCTCAGAGCCTCAATTGCTGCTTTCTGGGCAATGGATGTAGGATTGGATGTGGATTGACTCTGAATATTCGTCATAGCCGTTATGAGTTCTTTTGTACCCGCTGCATAACCAATCCTCCAGCCTGTCATGGCATAAGACTTTGAAAGTCCATTTACAACTACGGTTCTTGCTTTTATCTCATTGTCAAGAGATGCAATGCTTACGTGTTTGAAGCCATCATAGGTGAGTTTTTCATAAATCTCATCCGATACGATAAATATTCCATATCTGAGGACCACTTCGGCTATTTTTTCAAGCGTCTTCTTGTCATAGGTAAGTCCTGTCGGATTGGAAGGTGAATTCAGTATCAGTGCCTTTGTTTTCTTGGTGATAGAGGATTCAATTGCCTCTGGTCTGACCATAAAGGAGTCAGACTCATATGTTTTTACGAAAACAGGAATAGCATCATTGAGTACAACCTGGTCAGGGTACGATACCCAGTAAGGCGATGGAATTAAGACTTCGTCACCAGGATTCAATAATGCCTGGGCAATATTATAGAGGCTGTGTTTTGCACCGCAGGAGACGATGATTTCTTCCCGCGTATAATTCAAATTATTGTCTCTCTTGAATTTCTCAATAATTGCATCCTTTAGAGGGTCGATACCTCCAACAGGGGTATATTTTGTAAATCCATCTTTGAGAGCCTTTATTGCAGCCTCTTTGATGTTTTCAGGGGTATCAAAATCCGGCTCTCCTACACCAAAACTGACGATATCAACTCCGGTTGCTTTCATTGCCTTTGCCTTTGCATCAATAGAAAGCGTTGGTGATGGTTTAATCCTTTTTGCCCTTTCAGAAAGCATAAACTCTCTCCTTCTCTTTATGTTTTTGGTCAGTCATTCCACGACTCGATCGGGGAATCCAGAGAAAGAATCTGGATTTTCCGGTCAACCCCGTTAGAAACCTTTTTTCTAACGGGGTCAAGCCGGAAAATGACAACCATTGAACAGCGTTCGCTATGGATATTACTTTACCAATAATAAAGGTGCATATACAGTATCATAAAAAAACATTTCATCACAACAAAGGCAGATCAACCAGACAAACACACTATCGTAAACCTTTAATCTTTTCCAGTGTATCGATATATATTGTTTTTTTTGAAGGATTAAGCTCTATGGCTTTGAGTGCTAACCTCTCTGCCTCATCGAGGGTTTCTTTCTTTATATAATAGAGCCATGCAAGATTATTGTATGCATCGGCATTTGCTGGATCTTTTTTGATAGCTTTTTTGTAGTGAGTCTCTGCCTTGTCGTATTCATTTTTTTGAAAATAGACGTTACCCATGTAAAGATAAGCCATGGGAAGTTTTTTTGAAGCTTCCTTATATTCTCTCAAGGCATTATCCAGTTCTCCCTTTTTTTCATAGGTCACGCCCAAATTGAGATGCTCCTCCGGGCTCAGGGGGTCATCGAGGACAATTATCCTCGGAGAGGCACAAGCAAACAGGCAAAAAGCTAATAGCATAGAGCATAGGGCATAGAGTTTTGCACTCTTAACTCTTTGCTCTTTGCTATTCATCGGGATTTTATGAGCAGTGTCCAGAACCTTGTTTTCTTCCATGACTTCATAAAATCTCTTTCAAATATAAACTTATTTTTGTCCTTTCCCGAGTTTACAATTACACCATGTTCATTATATCCGATGACAACCATGAAGTGGTTCGTCTGAATGAGAGAAAAACCATAATCTACGAATACGATGATCGGATAACTGGAGTCTATGTTTTTTCTCAGGTCCTCCATATTTCCTTCATACTGAACCGCCATTAATCCCTTTTTCTGAGCATAAAGAACCATATCAATGCTCAGTGTCCCTCTTGCAGAATTGCTGTAGATTTCTCCAGCAATTTCATCCGGGGTTGCCTTGATTCCCCAGTAGCTCAGCACTCCAGCGAGGGAAGCTGGACCGCATTGGTAGCTCGTCTGTGGATAAAAGGAGACATTTTCTATGATGTGACTCTGGCTGATATTGTTAACGGTTGCGCAAGAACATAGGAAAACAAGGGGGAGGAAGATAAAGGATGAGGGAAGAAAGAAGGGATTTCTTATTCTCTTGTGGTTTGTATCCTTTCTCCTGCCCTCATCTTTTTTCATTCATTACGTTACAATAACTTTATGCCCTGTGAGTTGCAGTATAATTATAACAAGGATTGCAATCACGAGAAGGGCAACTATTACTCCAAGGCCATCACCTCCAACCTTGAGGTCATCCAATTTAGAGGCGATCTGGTGAATCTGCTGGTTACTAAGCTGGGTGAGCTTTTTTTGAATCTCATCCTGTGTAAAACCTAACTGTTCAAGCCTTTTACTTACTGCCTTTGTCTCCAAGAATATCTGTATTTTTTCAAGGTCAGCAGACCTGTCGACCGGTGTAAGAGAAGTAAGCTCTGATTCTACAAGACCTGCGTCTACTTTTGGTGCAATACCTATTATGAACATTACTACAACAAGATACCATGCAACATGCCTCATATAGGGTATTCTCATCCAATTCACCTCCTTTCCTTATTGAGTTAGGATTACATCTTATAGTTATAGCATAGAGTTTTTACTCTCGCTATGTAAAGATTTATTGATATATTCTTTCCTTGAGTGACTGCCGAGTGAAGTAAGTATCTCATAGGGTATCGTCTGTGCTTTCCGCGCAAGTTCATAAGCGGTTATTGACTCATTCCCCTGTTTTCCAAGAATAACCACTTCATCACCTTCTCTCACATCCTCGATCTCGGTAAGGTCAACCATTGTGAGATCCATGCATACTCTTCCCACAACAGGCACGCGCCTTCCTCTCACAAGCACCTCTGCATTATTCGAAAAAAGTCTGTTATAACCGTCTGCATAACCAAGAGGGAGCACCCCTATTTTGCTCTGCCGTTTTGTTACGAATGTCCTGCTATAGCTTATTGGGGAGTCAGAAGGAAGGTTTTTTATACAGAGGATTTTTGTCTTGACCCTCATTGCAGGCAGGAGGGTTATTGATTCTGAGTTAATAATCCCATCGTGCCTACCACTTTCAAATCCCCTATTACCCCCCTTTTCTAAAGGGGGGGTGGGGGGATTATACGGGGTTAAGGTGGGATTTGGATTATAACTAAGTGGAGAGTACCCATAAAGCATAAGTCCTGGTCTTACTGCATCAAGATGGGATTCCTCAAAATTGAGGACTGCTGCACTGTTTGCAATATGTGAAAAGAGCTTTTTATTCAATTTCTTGCACAGGGTCTCTCGTATAATGTTAAATTCTTTGAGCTGCACAGCTGCATATGACCTATCTGAGAGGTCAGCATCTGAAAAGTGACTCATAAGTCCAGCAAGCTCTATGCCCTCCATTCCCGCGATTTTAAGGATGTCCTCAATGATATGTTTCCCATTCAGCCCAAGTCTCCCCATACCGGTATCTACCTTCACGTGGACATTTATCGTAGCCCTTCTCTTCCTCGCTACTCGTGATAGTGCATCTGCAGTAGTTGTGTCGTGTATAACTGGCAGGAGATCAAAATCAAAAAAATTATCGATATCTTCACAGTCAAAAAGGACAATTATTGGTGCTGTAATACCAGCTTTTCTAAGCAGTAAACCCTCACCGATATATGCTGCTGCCAGGAAAGAAGCACCTTCTTTAAGCAACCTTTTTGAGACCTCTATACACCCGTGGCCATAGGCATCTGCCTTAACAACAGCTATTACAGGCCTTTTTTTAACAGCTCTGCTGACAGTCTTGAGATTGTGCGCTATTGCAGAAAGATTAATTTCTGCAACCGCTCCCCTATTCACCTTCTTTTTCTTTTTTATTTATCTCTTCTTTTTTAGATTCTTTCTTTGGCGTTACATCTATTTCGTCAGGTTCGGACACGCCTTTTTTAAAATTTCTGATTGCCTGTCCTATACCCTTGCCGATTTCTGGTAATCTTGTCGCACCAAACAGAACAATAACTATTACCAGTATGATAAGTAACTCCTGCATCGATAAACCAAACATATTTTCCTCCTCTCTTTAGAAGCAGAAAGCAAGTGGCAGTTTACAAAACATGCTAACTGCTAACTGTTAATCGCTCTCTTTCATAGTCTTCTACTGTATTTATATTAACGAAGGACCTCCCTTCTGGATCTATTGCCCTCACCTTATCTTCGCCTATATAAAGGACTTCTATTTTTTTGAGAAATTCCCTTAGCCCTCTCATGCCTTTTCTTATACTGTCTTCCATTTTCGGCACAACCTTTTTTGAATATATAGCCAACAGTGGTTGGGACTTGCTGTCAAAGATAGGAATTACAGCGTCCCATCTCTTTTCCCACCTATCAACAATGTATCTTATAAGTTCCGGCTTTATGAAAGGCATATCACATGCGGTAACAAAAATTTCAGGAGCCTCCAGAGTTATCAAGGCTGAAAGTAAGCCTGTCATAGGTCCTCTGTATTTCACGATATCCCCAACCATCGGGACACCGAGATAGAAATAGCACTCGGGGTTATTGGTGCTTATAATAACACAATCAAAGATTTCCTTGAGGAGTTCAACGTTTGACTCAATAATCCTCCTGCCCTTTATCTCGAGAAACCCCTTTATTACAGGAATCCTTTTATTCTCTCCACCTGCTAAAATTAAGGCCTTCACCCTCTTTGCCCTCTCTCATCGATAAAAAGTTATACAACGTAACTCTTATTTATAGTTTATTAAAAATCTTTTCTTAACACAAGGCAAAAGTCTTTTACTGAGGGCAGAAAAGGTAGTTTTCTCTTGCCCTAATGTGTCATTTGTGATATTGTAGTAGGTAAGAAAGGTTGATCATTATAGATATGTGGAGGTGCAAATCAGGGTGCGTGCCTGCCCTGTTTGTGATAAGTGAAAAAGTTGATCCGGCAAATTAGATCTTTTGGGAGCCTAAGTAAGGAGTCGGTGTGCATGTCTCCTACAGGGAGAAAGCCTAAAGTCTCTTTCAGGGCACCCACCTATAATATAGGCGGATCTAATGCTCCCTTACACGGCAGGGCGGGTTTATTTTATCTGTGTGGTTGGTCTGTTATGATGTTTTCTTTTACGGAGGATTATAAATAATTCTATGATAGAGAGTAGACGAAAAATTACCTTCAAGAATAAAGATTTCTCACCTCCAAAAGCCTCACTTACATCGTAACCTCCCAGCCACAGAAGCACATTTCTCAAAAGGGGCTTTAAGCCTCATAAAGTATACCTCCGTATGCAGGAGGAAAGGGGAAGGAGGTTTGAAATAAAATGACTCCAACAGGATATTTACTGGTAGCAGTATTTACAGGGCTCATCATAGGGATCGTTCTGAGTCTTATCTACCGTTCAAGTCTAAAGAGCAAAAAAGCCGCTATAGAAATAGAAATTGAAAATGAAAAGGCGAAGATCATTGAGGAGTCCAGGAAAGAGGCTGAAAAGATTAAAAAAGAAGCACTTCTGGAGGCTAAGGGTATTGTCTATCAAGCCAAATCAGAGGTTGAAAAGGAACTCAGGGAGAGACATTCCGAGTTGAACCATCTCGATAGGAGAGTAAGGCATAGGGAGGAAACCCTTGAGAAGAGGTTTGACCAACTTGAAAAGAGAGAACAGGAGCTATCGAGAAGAGAGAAGGATTATAACATCAAGGAACGTGGCATCCAGGAGAAGGAAAACCATTATAATCAGTTGATAAAAGATCAGACACAGGTGCTCGAGAGGCTATCTGGTTTAGGCTCGGAAGAGGCAAAACAGGAGCTTATGAGAAGGATAGAGGATGAATCGAGGTTTGAGGCTGCTAAACTCATTAAAAAGATCGAGGACGAAGCAAGAGAAAACGCAGAGAAAAAGGCAAAAGAGATCATGGGCCTTGCTGTCGAGCGGTACTCAAGCGACTACGTTGCAGATGCAACCATAACTGCTGTAACCCTCCCGAATGACGAAATGAAGGGAAGAATAATTGGCAGAGAGGGGAGAAATATCAGGGCCCTCGAGGCTGCAACAGGTGTTGACCTGATTGTTGATGATACACCAGAGGTTGTTACACTCTCTGCTTTCGATCCTGTCAGGCGTGAAATTGCAAGACTTTCTCTTGAACGACTCATAACAGACGGAAGGATACATCCGACAAGGATTGAAGAGATAGTGGAAAAAGTGAGGAAGGAGGTTGAAACGCACATTAGGGAGGAAGGGGAAAAAGCCGTTTTCGACCTCGGACTTTCTGGCATACATCCGGAACTGTTGAAACTTCTCGGTAGGCTTAGATACAGGACTTCTTATGGTCAGAATGTCCTTCAACATTCGAGGGAGGTAGCATACCTTGCGGGTCTTATGGCTGGTGAACTCGGTGTGGATGTAAGACTTGCAAAGAGGGCCGGGATCCTCCACGATATCGGAAAAGCGGTAGACCATGAAGTAGAAGGATCTCACCAGGAGATTGGGGCAAACATAGCAAAGAAGTATGGAGAAAATCAGAAAGTAGTAAATGCCATATTAGTACACCATGGAGAAGGAGACCCATCAACGGTCGAAGCTGCCCTTGTAACTGCTGCCGATGCATTGTCGGCTGCGCGCCCGGGCGCAAGAAAAGAAAGCATAGAGAGTTACCTCAAGCGCCTCGAAAAACTCGAGCAGTTGGCCCTTTCCTATAAGGGAGTTGAGAAGTGTTATGCAATCCAGGCTGGGAGGGAATTAAGGATAATCGTAAAGCCTGAGGATGTTACTGATGAACTGTCCTCCATGATATCGAAGGAACTTGCAAAAAAAATAGAGTCAGAGATGACCTATCCTGGTCAGATAAAGGTTACTGTTATCAGAGAGTCGCGGTATGTGGAGTATGCAAAGTAATAACCTTAAACAAGTAGCCGGAAAAGCTGTTTCAGAATTTTTATAATCGACAGGATTATTTATTTGGCAATCCTAAGTGCCTTAAACAGTAAAGTTTTTTTCGTTTACGCTTCAAAAGGCTTTACAGTAAGGTGTCGTATAAAAATTCTTCTCCAGCCTTTCCTCGCTTTTAACTCCTCACTATGAAAGTACTTTTTATCGGTGACATAGTAGGTAAAGTGGGCAGGATGACGACGAAGTCTTTAATTCCTGCTATTGTTGACAGGTATAAGATAGATTTAGTCATTGCAAATGGAGAAAACGCTGCAGGTGGTTTTGGGATAACGGATAAACTTGTCTCTGAAATTTTAGGCTATGGCATACATGTTATCACTACTGGAAACCACGTTTGGGACAAGAAAGAGTTTATTGCCCAGATTTCAAAAGAAAATAGATTACTCAGACCTTTAAACTATCCTCCTGGGGTGCCCGGTTATGGAAGTGTAATACTTACCATTTCTAACGGCGAAAAAGCAGGCGTGATGAACGTATCCGGAAGGGTCTTTATGTCAAATATAGATTGTCCCTTCAGGACAGCCAAAGAGGAGGTAGAGAAGTTAAGGAGTATAACAAAAACGATTGTCATAGATTTTCATGCAGAGGCAACCTCTGAGAAGATGGCCTTTGGCTATTTCATGGACGGTAAAGTAAGCGCTGTTATTGGAACACATACACATGTCCAGACTGCTGACGAAAAGATATTGCATGGAGGAACAGCCTACATAACAGATGTAGGCATGACGGGTCCGGACAACTCTATCATTGGAATAGAGAAAGAACAGGTTATACAGCGATTTCTCACAAACATGCCCGTGCGATTTGAGACAGCCAGGGGTGAAGGGATCTTTTCTGCTGTAGTTGTTGAGATCGATGAGAAGACAGGAAATGCCTCAGCGATACAGAGGCTTCAACTAAGATATCCATAATATCCACAGAGTTTTCAATCACCATCCTCTTAAAATATTCGTTCAAATCGTTAATTGCCAAAAAGGAGAATATATCCTTATTAACAGGTAAACCTAAAATAGGACATTTCTATTTTGGTAAGAATAGGACATTTCTACTTTGGCTTGACAATTGTGATTTGATTCCTTGACAAACATGCTAATCTCGGATACATTAACTAAAAATTACAGGAGGTTACGTATGCCGCATGCTACGGTAATATATACACAGGGTCTGCAATTTGTAGGAGAAGCATCTTCAGGTCATGCAATAGTTATGGATGGGGACCCTGAGGTTGGTGGAAACAATACAGGCTTAAGGCCAATGGAGCTGCTTCTTGTGGGATTAGGAGGATGTGCAGGAATGGACATTGTCTCTATTCTGAGAAAGAAAAAACAGGAGTTGACGGGTCTCGAGATAAATGTCAGAGGACAGAAGGCAGAGAATTACCCAAAAAAATATACTGATATAGATATAGAGTTTATCATAAAGGGTAGAAATATATCTGAAGATGCCGTGAAAAGGGCAATCGATCTCTCAATGAACAAGTACTGCTCTGTTAAAGCCACCCTCGAGGGCTCTGCAAAGATAAGCTTTGCTTACAGGATCATTCAGGAATAGGGCTAACCAGAGGAGATGGTTGTCCTTAAATATATTGCTACCCTAGGTTTTATAGGTTATCTTCCCTTTGCGCCTGGAACATTTGGTTCTTTAGTCGCCTTTGCCTTATTCATTCTTTTAAAACCAAACCCCTTTATTCACATCCTGATAGTATTTCTCCTTATACCGGTGGGCATTGTGTCTTCCCATCATGCTGAAAAGCTCTTCGATAGTAAGGACTGCGGGCATATCGTTATCGATGAATTTTGTGGTTATCTCCTTTCAGTTGCCCTCCTCCCTTTTAGCTACGCCCAGGCTGTAATCGCCTTTTTTTTATTCAGGTTTTTCGATATACTAAAACCGTTTCCGATTAAAAAAATGGAATCCACTCTCAGCGGCGGGAAGGGCATCATGGCAGATGATATTATGGCTGCCATATATACAAATCTATCACTGCAGGTATGGAAGCTCATTCATTAGTATGGACTTGAGGTGTTTTATAGCAATAGATTTACCTGAGCCGATAAAGGAAGATGTTGGTGAGCTCATTGAAGTCCTTAATAAGCATCATG